>Ga0207834_1000497_pt1 | contig 13936 bp, 8 predicted proteins | sample LuqExpMetagenom5_FD_187763 | JGI IMG/M metagenome (GOLD analysis project Ga0207834, IMG submission 187763) | Tropical forest soil microbial communities from Luquillo Experimental Forest, Puerto Rico - Sample 5 (SPAdes) | ecosystem: Environmental > Terrestrial > Soil > Tropical forest ...
TTCCTATGGAATTCATTCTGGAGTTCTTTCCAAGAATTTTGGCTCTTTCAAAATTCTTTTCATACTATGCTGTTTCCTGTTTCAATGCATCAATGATATTATCCTTTTTTACCTTGGAAGCGGAATATAACATCGCTGTACCTACAATAACAAAAACTGCAATGATTGCGATAAATACGCTATTTACCGGTATCAGAAACTTAAAATCGAAGTTTGACATCAGAAGCCGGTACATCAGATACATAACGAGGAAGCTGATCGGCAATCCGTATATCAAGGCTTTCAGGCCATAAAAGATACTTTCGTAATTCAGCATTTTATTAAAGCCCTTGGGTGTGATACCTACGGATTTTAACATGGCAAATTCCCTTTTACGAAGTGAAATACTTGTCGATATCGTATTAATGATATTAGCGATACAGATCGCGGTAATCAATATGATGAAGGCATAGGTAAATACGGAGACTACAGTGACAGCCTGCTGTTCCCTCTGTTTATAAAGATATACATTAAAGATGTAAAGTTTACTTACGCCGAAGTCATTCTGTATTTTCTCCAGCTTCTCCTGAAGCAGTAATGAATTATCACTATTTAAATATATACTCGTCTCTATCGATGCTAATGCCGCCTTATCCACTCCTTCGGTTATCTGGCTAAAGGCAGATCTTGACATGATGATATGAAATCCGGCTGTCTCACCCAGGGGCATTACACCCATCGGCCTTTTTCCGGTAAGAGCTGCGATTGTTACAGGCTTAATCTGATTATATAAGCCAGTTTCACTGTTTATTGCGGATAAGTCCAGTTTATCTCCTACTTTAGTCTTCATTGCCTGGGCTTCAACATACTTGCCGGTAACCTGATCTCGGAATTTCATGGTGTCGATGACAATTGCAGAAGGTTGTTCGGTATTGGTAAGGCTGCTCATATCAACTCCGACTTCCTTCGCATACTTTTCCAATGCCGGATCCTCTAATACATTGATAACAACCTGATATGGATACTTTCCATCCTGAAGGAAATTATCTTTATTCTCCTTTACAAAATCAGCGCTGTCCTCTGGCTTTATCATGGCAGTGGTATTCAAATTATCTATTCGGGTAATTTCTATAATATTATCCTGTGAGGTAATCTGTTTGACGATATCTTCCTTCTCCTTCGGAGTATCTCCTTCAACTTTGGTCTGGATATCAAAATTAATACCATCCTGGGTCAATACTAATGATTTCCTTATATACATGGTAAAAGTGGAAACTACCAGAAACAGCACCATACTGATGATCAGTGAAAATACGGTTGCCTTATAACGTCCTTTGTTTCTTTTCAGATTCTTCAGTCCCAGGTCCCCTTCGATTCCGAACAAAATACGTGTGATTTTCAGCGTATGCACCTGCTTTCCGTTGATTTTCACATCAGTAACCTGCCGGATGGCATCAATAGCGGAGATATTCGAGGCTCTTCTAGCCGGAATATAAGTAGATATCAGAATCGTCACACAGGATACCAGAATTGATGTTATCAATGAGGAAGGGTAAATAGCGAAATGAAAGCCTTCTGCAACATTCAATACGCCCTTTATCATCGGATTGATACAAAGATACGTAATACCAAGCCCCGCATAACCTGAAGCGATACCAATCGGTATACTGATTGCACCAATCACTGCACCCTCAAAAAATACGGAGTTACGCTTCTGACTCCTGGTAGCTCCGACACTGGACAGCATTCCAAGATATCTTGACCTTTCTGATACGGAGATTGCAAAGGCATTATAGATCAGGGATACGGAGCCGATTACGATGATTACCATGATTATGGCACTTAATCCAAAAAGCATTTGTTTTACCGAATCATCCTTATAAACTCCATAATAACGAAGAAGGTCATTGTTATATTCGAGCTCTGAAGCTCCGTATTTGGAGCTGATATTCTCAGCTGTTTTAAACAGCTTATTATTTACTTTATGAAAAATAACGGATACATCATACTTATCATTTGCAGTGACGGTATTGGCGTCAAGGTAAGATAATACTGTGTAACCCGGTGACCAGGTATATTCCCAGGCCGGTCGCTTTAAGATACCTACGATGGTATAGGTTTTCTTACTATCCTGTGTCAGATATTCCGCAACAGTATCATCCCTCCACTGAAGCGCATATTCCTGCATCAGCTTCTGATCCGCAGTATCTTCCAGGGTGGATTTTCTTTGGCCGATGGTCAGTTCGATTGTATCGCCGATTTTGTAATCCACCTTCGCATTTGTAGCGATTGCTTCGGATATTACAAGCTCATTCGGGCTCTCAGGTAATCTTCCCTCCAGCAGCTTAATCGGGAAATTATCATAGCCCTGCTTGCTGAATTCCTTGATGTAAAGGTAGGGCTTATTATTATTCTGGCTCCCTTCAAGGTAGGCATAACCTACCTCCCGGCTTAATATGGCAGTCTTTACTGCTTTATCCGAAGCGATTGACTGAAACTGAAGCTTGTCGACATTCTTATATATAGCATGCCAATTACCACCGGTAGCGATGGCCGATCGCTGCATCAGATCCATAAAGGATAAACCCAGTGTAGCTACAGCAGTTATCATTGCTGCAGAAATGATGGTTCCGATGATGGTTACCAGGGTGCGCTTTTTATTCATCTGCAGCTGGCGCAGGGTTAATTTATTTACGATATTCATGGACGTATCACCTCATTTTTCGTAATACGGCCATCCTCGATTGCTATGATGCGATCCGCCTGCAATGCGATCCGTTCATCGTGAGTAATGATAATCAGAGTCTGTTTGTAGGTCCGGTTGAACATTTTTAGCAGTTCGATGATCTCTGTGCTGTTCTTGCTGTCCAGGTTACCCGTCGGCTCATCGGCAAGCATGATGGCAGGATTATTGATCAAGGCTCTTCCGATGGATACTCTTTGCTGCTGCCCGCCGGATAATTGATTTGGCAGATGGTGAAGCCGGTTTTCCAGATCCAGCGCTCTTACAATGCTCTTCAGTTGTTTTTCATCAATCTTCTGTTCATCCAGAAGAATTGGAAGTGTGATATTCTCCTCCACACTCAGCACCGGAATTAAGTTATAAAACTGATATACAAGGCCAATCTGTCTTCTGCGAAAGATGGCCAGCTGTGTCTCATTTAACTGATAAATATCCGTATTATCAACAAATACCTTTCCGCCGGAAGGGCGGTCTACTCCGCCGAGAAGGTGCAGCAGGGTTGATTTACCGGAACCAGAAGGGCCGATAATTGCAACAAATTCCCCTTTTTGAATTGCAAATGAGACATTGTCAAGTGCCTTGACTGTTGTCTCTCCGCTCCCATATTGCTTCGACAGATTTTCTACTCTTAAAATATCCATAACTACCTCCATATTGTTTTGCCTGAACCGTATTATATATCCTTTCTCAGATATGTCCTCATACTGACGAATAAGAGGCATCGATATCCGCTCAAGCTTAATATAAGTTCAGTATATCGTCCCATCCTTACGATACGGTGACTGTAATATTACAGAATTGTAATAAATGCTTTATATCTGTTTTTGTGTGTTGGTGATTGTTCTAGAAATGCTTAAAAAAAGCCCAGTGTATCTTTTTTAGTAGATACCCGGGCTTATTTTTGCGTTATTTATCAGCTATATACCCTGTAATTAAATGCACAGTTAATAAACACTTTGTTAGTGCCAGACTATGCATTTTGCGTATACTCTTACTGGGGAATAATTACCGATTTCACTACCATATAATAGCAAAATACTCATGGTTTTAATACATGTAAATTATGGTAATTTTGTGCATTATTTACAATCAATTATTTCTGGTGATTCGTATGCAGATATATTTACGGATATAAAATCAAATAAATTATTTACTAATGTCGAAGTATATAAAGAAATAGATTCACCCCCGGCCAGTGACCGGGGGTTATATTTTCAGAAAATTCTCATATATAATTATAAATATAAATAATAATCGAGGTAAAAATGTTCACGATACATACCGTTCAACCGGGTGATACTGTTTATTCCATCGCTGAAAAATATAATGTACCCTATACCAGAATCGAGGAAGATAACAATTTACCTCCCAATTACAACTTAAATGTCGGGCAGGCTATCATGGTGGTAACCCCTCAACAGGTTTATACCGTTAAAGAAGGAGATACATTAGAAGGAATTGCGTCTGCTTTTGGAGTACCTATAATTCAGCTTCTCCGGAACAATCCAAAATTATCGGACAGGGATTATTTATATGTCGGAGAGGATCTGGTTATTAGTTATGATAATAAAAACAAATCCATAGAAATTATTGGTTACGCTACTACCTATATCAGTGATGAGGTATTAAGGAAGACATTACCTTTTCTTACTTATATAGCTGTATTAAATTATACTTTTACTGCTTTTGGTGATATTGAGAAATTAAATGACGAAGAAATCATAAAGATTGCTAAGTCTTTTCATGTGGAGCCAATCATGTTTTTATCCTCAATTACTGTAGCCGGAAAAGGCGGCTACGGTATTACTCATAGTATTTTACTTAATGAGCAGTATCAGGAAGCACTGATTAGTAATGCTCTGACAATCATGAAGGATAAAGGGTACTATGGTCTTAACCTTTCTTTATACGGTATATTACCTGATGATCTGCAAGCATATACTAATTTTATAGCGAAAGCTACGGTACGCTTACACAGGGAAGGGTTTAAGGTATTTGTCACATTAGCACCATATACCTTTGGGTTTAAGGCAGGAGTTCCTTATTACAATACTTACTATTCCGACATAGGCAAAATAGCAGATTATATTATTCTTATTACCTATACATGGGCGACTGCAACCTTGTCACAAGTGCTAGAAACTACGGTTGATTTCTTAGATAAATATATCTCATTTGCATCCAAGCAAATACCTCCCGAAAAGATATTCATTGGCTTATCCAGGGTCGCATATAACTGGGAGCTGCCCTATGTGGAAGGGGAATCTCTGAATACTTCACTTACCAATGCGGCAGCTTTAGACCTTGCAAACGAGCTGGGTATAGAAATACAATTTGATGAAGCTACACAAACACCTTTTTTTACTTATACTGATTATGGAGTCGATCATTTCGTCTGGTTTAAAGATACCCGAACTGTTAATGCAATTCTACATCTAGTCGATCGTTACAACCTTAGAGGCATTGCCGTATGGAATATCTTATACTTTTTAAGTCAGACCTGGCTGCCAATAAATTCCCAATATAATATCAAAACAATTTCTCAAAATTCCGGGGAAGGGACACAATCATAGAAGGGTGAATTATGTGTAACCGGAAAAATAAATACCCTTAAGGCTCATATCACTACTTGGTATGAGTCTTAATTTTTATCATATTTTTTATAGAATTTAATCCGAAAGGCAGTCCCCTTTCCAATCTGACTAGTTACATTGATATCTCCGTTCTGGCTCACTATGATACTTTTTGCCATAGCCAGTCCGATTCCAACACTGTCTTCCGCAGCATTCTTTCCTTTATAAAACCTCTTGAAGATAAAAGGGATTTCCTCCTTCTCAATTCCGCTCCCGTTGTCTTCTATCATAATTTCCGTATAGATAGGATTCTCAGCATATCGGATTGTGATAGTGCCTCCGACCTGTGTATGTTCAATGCAATTTTTCAGAATGTTAATGACAGCTTCCGTACTCCAGTTCTGATCACCGGTACAGGATACGTCAGGTTCGCCTTCCTTGATACAATGCTGTTCCTTTAACTCCATCGGTATTAGAAGTGGCTTCAGGGCTTTACTAATAAGCTCTGCAACATTAATTTTTTCCTGCTTAAACTCCACTGTGCCTGCATCTATTTTTGATAACTTCAATAAGGAGGTTAACAGCCATTCCATCCGCTCCAGCTGAATTTCCAGATTCCTTGTAAATTCCTTTCTTTTATCCGGACTTAAGTCATCATTATAAAGTAAATCCGTCATTACCATCATGGAAGTCAGCGGTGTCTTCAGCTGATGGGAAATATCAGAAATTGCATTGGCCAGTTGCTCTTTTTCCGTTTTCAACTGCTCTGCCTGCTTAGAGAGGATTAAGGTTACTTTATATATTTCATTTTTTAATATACTGAGTTCGCCTTCATAATTATCCCGGATATCAAGGGAGTAATCCCCTCCGTATATACGCTTTAGATAACCGGAAAGCGTCTTAATATCTCGATATCTTTGTCCAGTATACCATATAGCCACACCCATCAATAGTATTCCGGAAAGCAGTACCATTAAACCTGCAATCGGATGAAGCAGATAGGCAGTCAATGATATCACTATCAAAATAATTGACATGACTATCAGCATTAGTCGAAATTCTTTATTACGAAGCATGTTATTCTCCCACCTTATATCCAAGACCACGCACTGTCTTTATGATTGCAGGTTCCTGAGGGTCATCCTCCAGCTTATCCCTTAACCTTTTTATATAGACAGTCAGCGTATTATCATTTACGAAATCTCCTGCTACATCCCATATACCCTCAAGCAGCTGATTTCGTGACAGAACCTTTCCTTCATTATTAGCAAAGGTCAGAAGTAATTTGTACTCCAAGGCCGTAAGGATGATTTCCTGCCCACTCTTATATACCTTGGCATCCAGAGTATTAATACGAAGGTTGTCCAGCTCTATGATATGCTTCGCATTGTTCTCCTTCTGATATCTTCTTAGAACTGATTTGATTCGGGCACTAAGCTCCCGTACACGGAAGGGCTTCGTAATATAATCATCCGCTCCCATTTCCAGTCCCATCACAACATTCACCTCTTCATCACAGGCCGTTAATATGATTACCGGAATATCCCATCGTTCCCTTGCCAATCTGCATAATTCGTAGCCGCTTCCATCTGGCAGGCCTATATCAAACAGGCAGAGATCAAATTTATACTCATATAATGCTTTTTTACCAGAGGTAACATCGTGGCAAAGGTTTACGATATAGCCCTCCTGCTGCAGAGAATATTCTAGTCCTAAGGCTATTGTTTTATCGTCCTCCACTAATAATAATTTCATCATATCACCTCCAAATTAACTGAATTTAATTTAAAATATACCCATATTATAACTGCATAAGCAATAATAGTAAATATCCTGGTACGGATGATTCTTCACAGATTTTTCACTAATTCTCAATAATTTGAACACAATCTCTGATTATAATAAAGCTATAAAGTTAATCAAAAGAAGAAAACAAGTAAAATTTACATAGATTTTCATAAATTATTCTCCCCCCCTTGTAAGCCAGCTTTTTAAGCTGGCTTTCCCTTTTTATAATATATTTTGTACAACAAGAGCTTTGCTTCCTGAATCCGGAAGCAAAGCTCTTGTTGCATATCTTATGACATTCAATGATCCTATTTTATTGATAAGTCAGAGTTTCTCCAAAGAAAGGTACAAAATAATTCTCTATAGCATTCGGCGGTACAATGTGACCACCGGTAAAGGTATCTGTAGAGTGGTTAATCTGCTTCTCCTCCAGTAAATCGATCAGATATTCACAGCCTCCGGGAATCCATTGGTAATAATCACCTTCGCAATAGGTAATCTTGATTGATTTCAAAGGTTTATTCAATGCCAGATAAGCATCCAGCTTCTGTCCCCAATTACTAAAACCGTTCATCCAGTCGCTCCAGATCTGATTCTGGGCTTCGATATCGGAATCCTGAAGGATATTGCCATAATCCTTCGTAATATTGATATCCGGTGAAAATGCCTGAGCATATGATCTCTTAATATCCGAGCTGCCTCTCCAGGAGCTCAGAACAGCAGCCAAATCATCCTCAGCAAACACTCCTGGGCAGAAAACCAGGGTGGAATCAAATATATCCGGATGTCTTAGGGAAAGATATAAAGCTCCAAAACCTCCCATAGAATAACCCGAAATTCCTCTGGAATTGCTGTCTGCTATCGTTCTATAATTTTCATCTATGCAGGTTACAACTTCATTCACAATGTAATCTTCCCAATTGCCGCTGGCGGGTGAATTGACATAGAAGGAACCCCCGGTCTTATTATTTCCGTCCAAAATAACCAGGATGAATTCCTTCGCGCCATTTTGGAAGGCTTCATCCAACTTTTTCTTATAAGAATTCAAAAAAGTAAGCGGTGAATCTCCATAACCGTGCAGGAAATAAACAACAGGATAATTCGTGTCGCTGCTGTTATAAGTCGGTGGTAAATAGATATAGAATCTTCTCGTTGACGTATCACCGATCACATTCTTGGCGATTGCATCTGACTGAAATGTAACCTTAACTACCTGACTTTTGGATGAAGCATCTGCAGAAAAATTCGTCATAACCTCAGTCTGAACTTTCGAAGCCTCAGGGGCTGGGGTTGTAGTTGCTGCTTGAGTAACTGCTTCCTGACTTGCTCCCAGATCTGCTTGAGTTTCTGCTTCTGATTCTATTTCCGGGTCTGCTGGAGTATCTGCTTCTGCATCATTTCCCAGCGTATCCTTTTCAGCTATTGTTGTAATATCTTCGCTGTCAGCATCATCGCTGGCCTTCTTTGCAGAACATCCAACCAGCCCAATCGTCAATAACACTAATATTATTGCATACACGAATGCTCTCATTAATCTAATCCCTCCTATACATATTTATTTTAGGTAATTGCGAAATAATTTAGTTGTTGGAATTTGCTACACAGCTGTTACAAACACCTCCACTATAATGCACATATGCGTAATTAGTAAATAGCTACATTTATTAAGTTTGCCATTATCTAATATAATCTGGGAATTAATAGTCTTCGTGATACCTTATTAATGAATGTTTATACATACATTTTCATCTCTATAGCCTAATCAGACTTTAATCCCCAAATCCTAATATTTATTTAAACATCTCATCTTATTAATTATGTATCATACACTATCTAGTCGCAGATAAATGAACACTTATTGCTATTTTGTATAATGTCGGGCAAACAGATGATTAAAAGCTGAAAGTACTGTCAGTCCACAGGAACTCTTCCAGTATTTCGACGTAAAGACAGCGGGCTACCAGGTGAAATCAGCTCAGATACGGTAAATATGTCTGTCTGATTCTTGCATGATAGCCCGCTGTTCGTTCTTACTGAATACAGTAGAAGCTGCTCCTGTTTCATAACAGTGCTTCAGCTTTATATTATTATATTATACTTGCATTGTCAGGTGGCATGATAATTTGATTACCGCCTTATTGTACTACTGATTTATTTACTTAGATGCTCCAGCCTCTCGTTAATCTGTCTCATCATATCCGTATATTTCTCTAATTTCGCTCTTTCTTCTGCCAGCTTGCTTTCCGGTGCCTTGCTTACGAAATTCTGGTTTGCTAACATTGCGTTAACTCGTTTTAACTCACCCTCCAAGCGCTCCTTTTCCTTCTGTAGACGATCGATCTCTTTCTCGATATCAACGAGATCTGCAAAAGGAATATAGATTACTGCTCCTGGAATTACAGTGGATACGGCATCCTCAGGAATACCCACTTTATCCTTCTGTACCAGAACCTCGTTCGCATATCCGAGGGTTGCGAAGAAGATCTTACTTGCTGTAAAGATATCTCTGATCTTATCGCTATCGGAAACGACAATTACGGTTGCCTTTCTGCTCGGTGGAACACTCATCTCGGCACGAACGTTACGGATGCCTTTCACAGCTTCCTTAATCAGCTCTACTGCTTCAGCTTCCTTGGTATATTCATAATCCTCATTGTGTACCGGCCAGTCTGCTATCATGATGGACTCTGATTCCTGATGACCTGACATTTCCTGAAGAGTACAGAAAATCTCTTCTGTAACAAATGGCATATAAGGATGGAGTAGCTTGAGGGATGTTACCAATACATGCTTTAGGGTCCAGAGTGCTGCTGCCTTTGTCTCATCGGTCTCACTGTATAATCTCGGCTTCACCATCTCGATGTACCAGTCACAGAATTCCTCCCAGATGAAATCATAGATCTTCTGCACAGCGATACCAAGATCATAGCTTTCCATGTTCTCAGTTGTTTCCTTGGCAAGAGCGTTTACTTTGGATAGAATCCATTTATCTGCTACGGTTAAGAGCTTTTCATCAATGGTTTCACTAATTATAGCCTTCTCCAGGTTCATCATGATGAAGCGGGAAGCATTCCATACCTTATTGGCAAAGTTTCTGCAAGACTCAACTCTCTCCCAATAGAAACGCATATCATTACCGGGTGCATTACCCATAACCAGGCTCAGTCGAAGTGCGTCAGCACCATATTTATCAATAACCTCCAGAGGATCAATACCATTTCCAAGAGATTTACTCATCTTACGGCCCTGGGAGTCACGAACCAGACCATGGATTAAAACTGTGCTGAAGGGCTTCTTGCCCATCTGCGCGTAACCGGAGAATACCATACGAAGTACCCAGAAGAAAATAATATCGTAACCGGTTACCAGAACATCCGTCGGATAGAAATAATCCAGATCCTCGGTTTTCTCCGGCCAGCCCAGTGTGGAGAAGGGCCATAGTGCGGAGCTGAACCAGGTGTCCAGAGTATCCTCATCCTGTCTAAAATGATCATGCCCGCACTTGGAGCAGGTCTCAGGAGCATCCTTGGAAACCATAACCTCACCGCATTTATCGCAGTACCAGGCAGGAATTCGATGCCCCCACCAGAGCTGTCTGGAGATACACCAGTCTCTGATATTTTCTGCCCAGTTAAAGTAGGTCTTATCAAAACGCTCCGGTACGAACTGGATATCACCGGTCTTAACTCCATAGATTGCCGGTTTAATCAGTTCCTCCATTCTTACAAACCACTGCTGCTTAATTAACGGTTCAACGGTTGTTTTGCAGCGGTCATGGGTACCTACATTGTGAACGTGTTCTTCCACCTTTACAAGTAAGCCAAGCTCCTTCAGTTCATTCACAATTACCTTACGAGCTTCATAACGGCTCATGCCTTCGTATTTACCGCCGTTGGCATTGATGGTTGCATCGTCATTCATAACGTTGATTTCCGGAAGGTCGTGTCTCTTACCAACCTCAAAGTCATTTGGATCATGAGCCGGGGTAATCTTAACAACACCGGTACCGAATTCCTTATCTACATAATAGTCAGCAACTACAGGAATTTCACGGTTCATTAACGGCAGTAATACTGTCTTACCGATTAGGTGCTGGTATCTTTCATCCTCCGGATGAACTGCTACTGCAGTATCTCCGAGCATGGTTTCCGGTCTTGTCGTAGCAACCTCTACGTAACCTGTCTCACCTACGATCGGATACTTAATATGCCAGAAATGACCTGCCTGCTCCTCATGCTCAACCTCGGCATCGGAGATCGTGGTCTGGCAAACCGGACACCAGTTGATGATTTTAGAACCTTTATAAATATAACCTTCGTTGTATAGCTTAATGAATACTTCATTTACCGCATGGTTGCAGCCTTCATCCATGGTAAAGCGCTCTCTGTCCCAGTCACAGGAGGAACCGAGCTTCTTCAGCTGGGAGATAATTCTGCCGCCATATTCTTCCTTCCACTGCCATGCCCTTTCTAAGAATTCCTCTCTTGTCAGGTTCTCCTTGCTAATGCCTTCCTTCTTTAACATCTCGAGAATCTTAACTTCAGTTGCAATGCTTGCATGGTCGGTACCGGGCTGCCAAAGTGCATTGTAGCCCTGCATTCTCTTGAAGCGGATCAGGATATCCTGCAGGGTATTATCGAGTGCATGACCCATGTGAAGCTGTCCCGTGATATTCGGCGGGGGGATCACGATGGTGAAGGGTTTCTTGCTTCTATCGACTTTTGCATGGAAATATTTTTTCTCCATCCATTTTTGATATTGTTTTTCTTCGATGTTTTTGGGATCATAGGTTTTTGCCAGTTCTTTTTCCATTATTTTCTTCCTTTCGATTTTGATGTAGGTTTATAAATTTTTATAAATATTTAACTAAGGGGAAGGTTATTTCAGCACTAAAAAAGGTCCTTCGTCGTAAAGGACGAAGAACCGTGGTACCACCTTTGTTCATGGCTTGCGTTTATTAAGACAAGTCATCTCTTTGCCTGTAACGGGACTTCCCGGCATTTCCTACGCACCTTGCGGTTTCAGAAGTGCTGTTCCGGAGCTACCTTCAATAAGCTTGCTTCAGACCACCTTTCAGCCGGTGAGTGATCCTCTCTGATAAGCTTCCCTTATCTAATCCTCTCCATCAATACATTTCACTCTATAATAGTTTTATACTATGCAATGTTTTGTATTCTGTCAAGTGATTTTTCTGATTGCTGAAGAAAATTTTCGTCAATAGGTTCTATATATTTAAAAGATCTAATGATATTGAAGCTTATTTCTCATATGTTATATTCCCGCTACATTCTACATTACCCTGGATTTCGTGGACATGTATATCACCTTCACATTCTACCTGGCCTGCTATGCTCTTACATTTTAAATCTCCATCGCACTCAACATTTCCTGTAATATCACCGCAGCTTACTCCTCCACCACATTCAACATAACTGCCGATATTGCCGCAATTCACTCCCCCTCCGCATTCTAAATAGCTTTCGATATCACCACAATTCACTCCGCCTCCGCATTCCAAGTAGCCGTTGATATTACCACAATTCACACCTCCACCGCATTCAGCATAGCTTGCTATATTCCCGCAGTTGAGTCCGCCTCCGCATTCAACATAACCATTGATATCACCATTTACAACGGCATTGCCCCAGATTTCGGTATTTATTTCTTTACCAGTAATCCTACTAAATATATCTTCCTGAATCTTTAAGTTAATTGTTTTATCCTTCTCCCATAAATCCGCTCCCAGCATTTTATTACCAAGAAACTGTATAATTCTTAATTTTTTATCATCTGGTATTTCATCGTTGATAACAGGATTGTCATTACCTTCGTTATAAAATAAATAGTCAATCGTAACGCCATAAAACCTGGCAATTCTCGGGATCTGCATAATATCTGGAAGAGATACCCCTGTTTCCCATTTAGATATAGCTTGAACACTGATATCCAAGGAAGCCGCCAGAATATCCTGAGTTATATTTCTTTCTTTTCTAAGTCTTACTAAATTATTCTTAAGATTTTCATTTAGTTCCATAGCTACTCCTATCTCGATTTATTTTAAAATACTTAAAAATCGATTAATAAATTGCTCAGATATTTTTGAATATTATTCCATTAACTCATAAAGTCGATAGTAAGAAATCCATAGTGTGTCGTATTAAAAAATAAATTCCTTTATTGCAGCTGCTAGCTTCATTATAGAAGTTGTCTAGGAAAGTATCAATCACTTATCATTCTAATTATTCAACTGCTGGTTGATTACAATCCGCTATCATCTTATAGGATGAACTTTATAGAGATCAAAAAAATGCCCCGGCAGATTGCGTCTGTTAACCGCTCTCTTTCTACTTAACCTGGAGTGGTTCAATGACTCAATACATCGGGGCATTCATAAAATTCACATTTTAATAATAAATCAGGAATCCGTAATCAATATTATTGCTTAAGTAATTTTCCTGACGATATACTACCACCCAGTAATCACCTGCTTCAAGTTCCTTATCTAGGTAAAGGTATTTGTTACCGTTATCGGTAGTGTATACCGTAGAATATGCTTCTATATACTGATCACTGTTAACGATTTGAAAATAGGTTGCACTAAGATCAGAATCATTACCTAATTGACATGCTGCTTGGACCTCACCTTTTGCAGTTAACGTAATTTTATAATAATCAACCGTATTCGAGCCATTCAGCGAGCCTGACACATATGTATTATTGCTAATAGCTTGCGCTGTAGACATACTTCCACTTTTGGAGGTATCTTCTGCAACTTCAGTCGGTTCAGCGGCCTGCGCTGCCTGCTTATTTGCTTCATAGAACGCATCGGCTGTTATCGGTGAATTATAATTCA
>Ga0207834_1000498_pt1 | contig 13926 bp, 8 predicted proteins | sample LuqExpMetagenom5_FD_187763 | JGI IMG/M metagenome (GOLD analysis project Ga0207834, IMG submission 187763) | Tropical forest soil microbial communities from Luquillo Experimental Forest, Puerto Rico - Sample 5 (SPAdes) | ecosystem: Environmental > Terrestrial > Soil > Tropical forest ...
TCATGGAGTGAGGAGAAATGCTACTTCTTACCATACTGTGACATTGCTCACTGACTATCGTATACAGAGATGAGATAAAGATATTGCACCGTCCTTGGCTTTTTTGCTGTAGCCAGTGCGTATCTTCCCGTTGGAAAGCGAGTTAAGAAAATGAGCACCGTTGAGGTGAAGGGTAACTTTGTCGATTTTCAAACCAACTGGGCCGAGATGGGAATGCCGGAGGCTGTCGAAGAGGTTTTGAGCGCGGCACCGCTGGTGCAGACGCCTGAGACCCGGCAGCAACTGATGGACTGGGCGCTCGGCCGGACTACGGGTGAAACCGACTGGACCCTCGGTAATCGTGAAGACCACGGCGTGTATGAGGCGGTCTTCCAGACCCCCGGCGCGGGCCGCATTATTGAGGCGGTGATTACCAAGGCGCGCAATGGTCTGGCCATCAACTTCCCGGACCCGGCCATGCGCCGGCGCGATCCGGATGCCATGGTGATTGGCGACGAACTGCCGACCGACAAGCCTACCTATCAGGATCGTTTTGGCGAGAGCTTTGCCAAGACCCGCCGCCAGACGCTGGACTGGTTGAAGACCCAGGAACTGGTGGCCATGCCGTTTTATGCCGGCGACGATTCGCTGGGCTATGGCAGCCTGTTGATTGTTCCTCGTCAGGCCGCATTTTTTGCTGCCGCGCTGGCTGATCTGCAGGGCTTTATTCCCCGCACCCGCGTGCCGGAAGGCTTCAAGGTGACCGGAGGCGTGCTGTTTGTTGCGCCGCCCTTCCGTCACAGTCACTTTGGCGGACGCCAGGTGGTGGTGCATGACCGCAAGGACACGCATCAGGAGGTTTTTGCCTACAATCTCTATCCGGGTCCTTCGGCCAAGAAGGGCGTCTACTCGATGCTCCTGGACCGTGGCGAGCACGAGGGCTGGGTCACCAACCACTGCGCCGCGGTGGCCGTGGTCACGCCGTATGAAAATCAGCTCGTCATCATGCATGAAGGCGCCAGTGGCGGCGGCAAGAGCGAGATGACGGAGCATATCCACCGCATGGAAGACGGCCGCTTGCTGATTGGCCGCAATGTGGTCACCGGTGAAGAGCGCACTCTGAATCTGCCGGAAGCCTGCCATCTGCAGCCCATCGCCGATGACATGGCCTGTGCGCATCCCAAGTTCCAGAAGGGCGGACGGCTGACCATTGCCGACGCCGAGGATGGCTGGTTTGTGCGCGTGGATCACATCCACCGCTACGGCACCGCGCCGGACCTGGAACGTCTCTGCATCGATCCGCCGGAGCCGCTTGTTTTTTTGAATCACTACATTGTTCCGGGCGGCACCTGTTTGACCTGGGAGCATGTGGAAGACGCGCCGGGCAAGGTTTGCCCCAATCCGCGCGTGATTCTGCCCCGCCACCTGCGCGACGATGTTTTGACCGGTCCGCAGCGTGTGGACGTGCGCAGCTTTGGTGTGCGCTGCCCTCCCACGCACAAGGACAGCCAGCTTTACGGCATTCTGGCCATGATGCATGTGTTGAGCCCGGCGTTGGCCTGGCTGTGGCGTTTGGTGGCCCCGCGCGGCCACGCCAATCCCAGCATTCAGGCGCAGAAGACCAAGGAGATGCAGTCGGAGGGCGTAGGTTCTTACTGGGCCTTTGCCACCGGCCGCCGTGTGGATCAGGCCAACCTGCTGCTGCGCCAGATCATGGATACGCCGGAAACGCGTCATGTGCTGATCCCGAATCAGCATATTGGCGCCTGGAAGGTGGGCTTCATGTCGGAGTGGATTGCTCGCGAGTATCTGGCCCGTCGTGGCTCGGCCAAGTTTGGCCGCGACCAGATGCAGGACGCGCTCTGCCCGCTGCTCGGTTATATTCCCAAGCAGTTGCGCATTGAAGGCTTCATGGTTCCCCGCGTCTTCCTGCAGGTTGAGGAGCAGATTCAGGGCGGCATGGATGTCTACAACGAAGGCGCGCGCCAGTGGCGCGAGTTCTTCGCCAAGGAGCTGAAGCAGTTCTTGGTGCCGGATCTGGATCCGTTGGGCAAGACCATCATCGAAGCCTGCCTGGACGGCGCGCATCAGGAGGATTACCGCCGCTTGATTCCGCATCCGATGTTCCGCGAAGACAGCTTCTAATTGTTTTTCAATCGCACGACGCACCCTCCGCAGGCAGAACTTGCGGAGGGTACGTTTTTGGGCTGGGGACGGGATGCGGCAAGCGCCGACGGAGGGGTGTTGCGAGCTACTGCCGCGCGGCCAGTAGATGGAAGAAGTGGTTGGCTTCCGCCACGTCGCGCAGGATCTGAGCTTTCAGCGCTTCGGGCGAGGGCCACTGCAACTCGCCGCGCAGACGCAGCAGAAATTCCAGCTCGATGGGCGTTTCCGCGGTGAGCTCGATGGGTTCGAAGTTGAGAATGTGGGTTTCCACGCTGAAGCCCGCACCCTTGAAGGTGGGGCGGTTGCCGACATTGGTGACGGCGCGGAAGAGCCGCTCGCCTACCCGCAGACGGCTGACGTAAACGCCGAAGGCAGGCAGAAGACCGTCATAGTAGCTGAGGTTGATGGTGGGCACCAGCAGTTCCGATCCCACGCCGCGATCCCGCTTCTGGGTGGAGAGTACGGTGAAGGGGCGGCCCAGCATCCAGCGGGCCCGGCGCATGTCGCCCATGGCCACGCGCTCGCGGATGGCGGAGCTGGAAACCTCGAAGCCACGTACTTTTACCGCCGTGTGGAGATGGACGGTGAAGCCCATCTGCTCGCCGAAGCTGCGCAGTTCGCCGATGCCGGCTTCAGCACGGCGGCCGAAGCGGAAGTTTTCTCCCTCGTGCAACGCGCAGACGCCGAGCGTGTTGGCCAGGATGTTGCGCGCAAAATCATGAGCGGGCAAAGCGGCCAGTTCGGCATTGAAGGGAAGCACCAGCACGGCGTCGATGCCGGTTTCAGACAGCAGACGAATGCGTTCGTCGAGGGGCGTGATCAGCGGCGGCGCGTTGAGCGGGCGCAGGAAATGCTCGGGATGGGGGTCGAAGGTGATGGCGACGGCGTGTGCCCGCAATGTCTGGGCCTCGGCCACCACGGCGGCCAGCAGTTGCCGGTGGCCGCAGTGCACGCCATCGAAGTTGCCAATGGAGGCCACGGTGGGACCAAAGCCCACGGGCACTTCAGCCAGGGAGCGGAAGACGGCGATGGAAGCAGGATCGTTCATGCGAGTTGTATGGGAACGGTGAGGCCGTCGTGGGCAAGTTGCACGTTGCCGGGCAACTCGCGGTTGGTGGCTTGGTGCGGGAGTTCGTGGGCGATGTGGGTCAACCAGGTATGCCGCGCACCAATGCGCTTTGACCAGCCAATCGCCTGCTGAACAGTGGCATGGGAGGGGTGCGGATCGTGACGCAGCGCGGAGATCACCAGGTTTTCAACGCCTGCGAGCAGCGGATAACTTGCTTCCGGAATATCGCTCACATCGGTTAGATAAGCGGTGTTGCCAAAACGATAGCCGGCAATTTCCAGCTTGCCGTGCAGGATGGGAATGCGGGTGAAGCGGACGCCGCACACCTGAATCTCTTCGCCGGCAGGCTCAAGCGTGACGCGGGCGCGATTCGGATAGGTGGCGCCGGGCGCAAAGGTGTAGTCGTAGATGCGGCGCAGGGCCTCGTCGGTTTCCTCGGTCACATAGAGGGGAATGGGGCCAGAGGCGCGGAAGGCGATGAAGCTGAGCGGGCGCAGGTCATCCAGGCCCAGAATGTGATCGGCATGGGAATGGGTGTAGAGGATGGCGTCAATGTGCACCACGTGGTGGCGTAGCGCCTGCTCGCGGAAGTCCGGGCCTGTGTCGATGATGACCGTGCGTTCCCGTTCCCCCTCTTTCCAACGCAGGAGCACGGAGGGGCGCAAACGCCGGTCGTGCGGATCGGTGGAGGTGCAGACGGCGCATGCGCAGCCCAGTGTGGGGACACCCATTGAAGTGCCTGTACCCAGGAATGTCAACTGACCTTCCATATCCTCCCGATCGTCCACCTACGGTGGGGTCTTCTGGCCTTTGCGCGCTGTCGACGCGTTGCCCGCAGGATGGTTGGCGCCAGAGACCCTGAAAAAGCCAGCCGCAGATTCTTTGCCCCATCCTCCCCAACTGAACGAGCCGGCCTGCTTGAGGATGACAGCGTTGCTGCTCCTGCGGCTTTGTCGCGAGCGCCCAGGCCTCACGAGTGAGACCTGGGAAGCGGGGGGATGCCGCAGGGTGCATTCAAACGTTCCCAGCTAGTTCTTGATGGGTGGCGGAGGAGGCGGCGTCTGCATGGCCTGCATGCTGATGGCGCGCGTGACCTCCAGGAAGGCCATGCGCAGATCGAACAACACGGTCTGCAGCATGCGGTCCTCTTCCTCGGAGAGATTGCCACGGGTCTTTTCGGCCAGCACATCCATCAGGTCAATGGCGCCGCGCGCTCCGATCAGGTCCACGCGGGGGCGTTGGCCTTCCTGGGTACCCGCGCCCATGTTGATCATGGCTGAGAGGTAGAACTGCTGCACCAGGTGCTCAAAGCCGATGGCGGGCGATTCGCCGATTCCGGGATTTTGCGCGCGGATCAGGTCATCGAGCCGTTTGGCGGCCGCGTCGTAGGCGGCTTTCTGCTCGGCGCTTTCTTCGGCGGTGGGAGCAGGCGGCATCTGAGGCTGACCGGGTTCACCGGCCGGCTCTGGTTCGGATGCTGCTTCCGCGGCGCGTCCGCCCTCGGTCACCACCAGACGCGGCCCGGGAGTGGGCTCGTCGGCGGCTTCCGGCACGGGGGCGGGAGCGGGTGCTTCGGACTGCTGTTGCTGTTCTTCCGCGGCCTTCATGCGCCGGCGGTCAATCACTTCAAACTTTGGTGTATCGCTCATTATTGATCCAATCGTAATTGCTGGCCCCTGGGCCAGGCATCAAAAAGCCGGCGGAATGGCAAGAATGCGGGCTGAACCGCTGCCCTCTGCCGCCGAGTAGGTAAAGGAAGGATCGCCCGTTTCAGCCTGGGCGCGAATCATGGCCATGGCAAAGGTGCGCACGCCCGAGGCGAGCGGCAGGGCGGCAGCGCTGGTGATAACGCCGGCTTCATCGCCATTGGCCAGCTTGAGCACGGTGCCGGCCGCGGGGACCGGTCCGGTAAGTTCCAGCGAGCGCAGGTGGCGGTTTACGTGGCCGCGCGAGTGAATGCGCTCCACAATCTCCTGGCCCTGGTAGCAGCCCTTGTTGAAGTGCAGGGCGCGGTTCTGAGCCGTTTCCTGTGGCAAATCCCGTTCCATCATGTCCAGGCCATAGAGCGGCACGCCTTCAGCCACGCGCAGCCGGTCCAGGGACTCAAAGCCGGAGGGAGCGGCGCCGCCCGTGCGCAGGCAGCTCCAGAGCTTCTGCAGGTTGGCCACCGGCAGCCAGAACTCGTAATGCGGCACCACCGTGCCCCAGTGGCGCTGGATCAGCAAATCCACGCCATTCCATTCCACATGGGTGCTGCGCATGGCCAGGCTCAGCTTCGGCAGGCCTACGCGGTCCAGCACCTCGTCCGCCAGCGGTCCGGTGAGGCCGATTGCGGTTTCTGAGCCAGGCTGACCGGGTGTTTCCGAGCCCAGCGTGGCCAGTTCCACATCGTCCATGATGATGAACCGTTCCATGTGGTTGATCAGCTTCTCGTACTGGCAGAGTTCCATTTCGAGCTGAACGCTGCCTTCGCCGGCAAAGGGAGTGCCGCCCTGGGGATCGGAGGGATCGGGAGCGGTTTTGCCGTCGCCCGCGGGCTTGCGCCGCTGCGGGCTCAACTCTTCTTCGCCGCGCCACACGGTCACGTCGCCCTGGATGTGCCCTTGAGCATTCAGAACCAGATTCCAGGCGCCGGAGTTGGGAAACAGGTCGTTCACGGTGTTGGTGACCATTCCGCTCAGCCAGCGGAAGCGGTCTTCTCCGCGCACGGCCACGCGGCGCTTCCAGCCCAGGTCGTGCAATGCTGCGCCGTGGAGCAGCGCTTCGATTTCGTTCTGAGGAGTTTCCAGATTGCGGGGAGTCTGCACGCCGCGATACGTGGCCAGGTTGAGGGAAATGCGAGGCGCCAGGAGGGCCGAAAGAGGCGTAGTTTCAAGCGTTTCTGAAAGGTCGGTCTGCGTCATGGAGATCACCGTGGGTCCCGGATGCCTCCGGCAGGAGCCCGAAGGCCCGGACCGCTTCATGATTATAGCCTTGCTCCGGAGCCTGCGGCGCGGCCCCGCGTCCGGGAAGACCGCGTGAACTGGCTCTGCGACAATGGTGCTGATCCATGGATTGCGTTTGGGGATTGCGTTTGGCGCAGGCTCCCGTCTCATGGATATTGCGCCCCGCGGTAACGCTGGAGCATTTGCCGGCATGCTGCGCGCCCGAGTCACCCACCTTGCACCAGGAGCTGAGAACCATGCCAACCCATTCGAACGGCCCCGCTTACACGCAGCGCATCCGGAAGGCCGCGGTGGGGCTGATGGCCGTCTGCCTGCTTGTTGCCAGCTCCGCCGCAACCCTCCGTGCGCAACAAGCTGCAAACAGCGAGGCGCCCAAAAACGCCGCGTCCCAGACGGAAAAACATATCTCAGCCGAGGAAGCCAAAAAGTTATTTGCCCTGGTGGACGAGCTGATGAAGTTTGCTTCGGACGATACCGGGCTGGAGGTTCGCTCCAGCGTCAAACGCCAGTTGTGCACTCGCGAGGATGTGGAGAAGTTCATGCGGGTACGGCTGGCCGAGGATAAATCTGCCCAGCGCATGGAGCGCGACGAGATCGTTCTGAAGAAGTTCGGCTACCTGGATCGCGACTTCAACCTGAAGCCGTTTCTGCTGGATCTGTTGAAGGAGCAGGTGGCGGGCTACTACGACGAGAAGACCAGGACGGTGAACCTGTTGGATTGGCTGGGGGTGGAACTGCAGAAGCCGGTAATGGCGCACGAGCTGACCCACGCCCTGCAAGATCAGCGGGTCAACATCTCCAAATGGAGTGAGCAGACCTTGCAGGACGAGTCTTCCAGCTCTGCGTCCGATACCGAGCACCTGCGCCGCGATGAATGGGATACCGCGCGCGAAGCCGTGGCGGAGGGGCAGGCGACGGCCGTGATGACCGACTACATCCTCAAGCCCATGGGCAAGAGTGTGGTGGGCGATCCGGAGGTGGTGGAGATGATGCGCCAGCAGATGACCGGCACCGGAGACGACTCGCCGGTGATGGCGCGCGCTCCGCTGCTGCTGACTGAGTCCATGCTGTTTCGGTATCGCGATGGGCTCAGCTTTGAGCAGGACGTGTGGATGGATCAGGGCAAGCAGGCGGCCTTTGGAGGGATGCTCGATAGTCCTCCCACTTCAAGCTGGGAGGTTCTGAATCCGCGCGAGTATGAGCATCACCGCATGCCGCCCGTGCCACTGCTGCCGGATATTCATCCTCTTGTGGATACGCTCTATCGGCCCTATGACATTGGGCAGATCGGTCAACTAGATCTGCGCATTCTTATCCAACTGCTGGGCGGTGAGCCGGCAGCACGGCGTTTAGCGCCAGCCTGGAATGGCGGCATCTACTGGGCCGGACAGTTGAAGAGCGCGCAGAGCGCGGCGGAACGTGCCTCCACGGCATCGCTCGCCTATTTTTATCTTTCGGTGTGGCGCAATGCGAGCACGGCGGCGGCCTTTGCCCATCTCTATGGGGAGAATCTGGATCGCAAGTATCAGGGCGTGAAAGCGGAACCGCTGGTGGAAAAGGATGGCGAGGAGCGCCAGGTGTTTGCCACCAGCGAGGGGTTGGTGATGATTACGCAGCGCGGCTCCGCGGTGATGATTGCCGAGAGCTTTCCGCGTGCGACGGCGGCTGCGCTGACGGCCCGCGTATTAGACGCACAGGCTACCGGAGCTCCGCAGATGGCCATGGCGGAGCGGCCGGGCGAAAGGCTCCAGCCGCTGCCCACCTTGAGCGGCGACTTGGTGCGCGTGTTTGCCCACTGCGGAGTGCTGAAGGCCGTGGTGCAGGCGGCCAACACATTGCAGCCTGCACACTGAGGCAGAAGGAGTAGCGGAGGGGCCCCTATAGCGCGGAGCGCCAGTGGAGCTTACTCGTCGTTGTTGAGGATGGAGCCCACGATTCCGCCCAGGATGCCGCCTCCAATGGCCGCGCCGCCTGCTCCACCCATGGGACGGCCTTCGCCGGAGGGTAGATACTCGCTGATCTGCTGCGCCAGCCGGGAGATGGGCAAGGTCTGGAGCCAGACGCGCCCGGGGCCTACCAGTTGGGCCAGGAAGAGGCCGTCGCCGCCGAAGATCATGTTCTTGATGCCCGGCACGGTGGTGATCTGAAAGCCGACCGAGGACTGGAAAGCGCCCACATGGCCGGGATGCACCAGAAGCACTTCGCCCGGCGCCAGATCCTTGACGATGAGTTCGCCACTCAGCTCCAGCCAGGCCATGCCATGGCCGGATACGCGCTGCAGCAGAAAGCCGCTCCCGCCAAAGATGCCTGCACCAAGCGATTGCTGGAATCCCACGCCGATGGTGACTTGGGGAGTGGCGCAGAGAAATCCATGGCGATGCACCAGATACTCCGGTCCGTTGCCGAGTTCAACCGGCACAATGTGGCCGGGAACCTTGGTGGCGAATGAGACGATGCCGGGCACCTGCCAAGCGCGGTATTCGGTCATGAACAGACTGCCGCCGCCGGCCATACGTTTGAGGGCGCCGAAGATACCGCCGCCGCCACCCATCTGGGTGTGGGTGGTCATCTGGATGGAACCCGTCATCCAGGACAACTCCCCGCTTTCCGAGAAGATGCTCTCGCCGGGCTGAAGGGAAACCTCCAGAACCGGCATGGTGGTGCCAAGAACCTGCGTCTGCATGGGGTGGAAAAGCCTCCTGTATGAAGCGAGTGTACCGGGGAGGGCAGGGGCCCGGGAATGGGGTGTCTGGAGGGGATGGGAATCGTGGGGGTGGATTCCCGGAACGGACTCAAAATAAGGATCTTGTGGTTTTTCTTCTGAGACAGTCCGTAAAGGTTGCTGCGATCCTTCCGATGAACCGACTAGAAAAGTCTTCAGGCGCGATCGATCATCGTGAAGACCTGCTGTATTCCGGGGCTGTTGTCGATTGCTTCGCCGGTTCGCTGCGCAGGGGTTTCCGTTGTCCGCAGAACGCCGGGAGCGCCAGGAAACCGGAATGCACAGTCAGGCATCTGCCAATCTGAAGGCCTTGATCGAGAGCACAGACGACCTGATCTGGTCGGTGGATCTCGAAGGGCGGCTGATTGCCTACAACACGGCACTGGCCACCAATATCCGGCTTACCTTTCATGCGGAACTCGCCATAGGCATGCGCTTTCATGAGCTGTTTCCGCCGGACCGGACGGAACTCTGGCAGGAGTATTACCGCAAGGCGATCCAGGAAGGCGCATTCCAGACGGAGTACACCCTGCTGGCCGGCAGCACGCTGGAGCTGAGTTTCAATCCCATCGATAGCGAAGGCACGGTGAGCGGCGTATCGGTCTTTGGCCGCGACATTACCGCCCGTAAGCTCGATGAAGAAACGCTGCGGCATTTGGCGGCGGCTGTTGAGAGTTCGCAAGATGCAATTATTACCCATACTCCCGGCGGCCAGATTCTCAGTTGGAATCGCGCCTCGGAGCGGATCTTCGGCTACCGCGCCGAGGAAGCGCTGGGCAAGCCCATTACGCTGGTTGTGCCTCCGGAACGTGCCTGTCATGTTGAGGAGCATAACGCCCGAGTCTTAAGCGGGGACATCATGCCGGACTCCGATGGGTGGGGATTGCACCGGAGTGGGCGCCGGATTCCGATCTCGATTGCTTCCTGGCCGGTGCGCAATGCTGCCGGCGAGATCACAGCCATCTCCGACTCCATCCGTGACATGACCGGGCGCAAGGAAGCGGAGCGCATCAATGGCATGCTGGCGGCCATTGTGGAGTCGTCCGACGATGCTATTTACTGCGTCGATATGGAAGGCATCGTCTGCAGTTGGAATGCCGGCGCGGAACGAATGTGCGGCTATAGCAACCAGGAAGTTGTCGGCAAGCCGCTCAGCTTTCTGACCAATTTGAGCGAAGCGTGGATTCGGGGCACGCTGGAGGCCATTGCCGCCGGAGCCCCAGGGCCAACCTTCGATACGGTTTTCCGCCACAAGGACGGCAGCCTGATCGATGTCTCTGTCTGCGTTTCGCCGGTGCGGGACGCTAGCGGTGCGATTGTGAGTGCGGCGGGCATTGCCCGCAGCATTGGTCCGCGCAAGCAGTTGGAACGCGCTTTGATCGAGGCCGAGCAGAAGTATCGCGCTATCTTCGATGGCGCGCTGGAAGGCATGTTTCAGACCGGGCTGGATCAGCGGATGACCACGGCCAATGCGGCCTCGGCGCGGTTGCTGGGCTATCAGTCGGTGGACGAGATGGTGGCCACCCTCAGCGGTTCCAAAGCGCGTTTATGGGTGAGTCCGGAAGACCGCGAGACTTTTCTCCGCGCTATTCGCAACCCCGCAGGCAAGCCGGTGCTCGGCTTTGAGTGCCAGTTGTACCGCAAGGACGGCCAGCCGATCTGGGTGGCGTTGAACGGGCGCAAGGTATCGGATGAGCGGGGCAAGCCGCGCTACATCGAAGGCTTTTTTGAAGACATTACCGAGCGCAAGCAGGCTGCCCGGGCCATGGCGGAAAGTGAAGCGCGGTTTCGCAAGCTGTTTGAAGACAGCAGCACGGTGCTGCTGCTGGTGGAACCGAACAGCGGCGAGATTGTGGACGTCAACCGCGCGGCGGAGAGCTACTACGGCTATAGCCGTTCGCAACTGGTTGGCGCCAACATCACGCTGCTCAACACCCTGCCTCACGATCAGATCAAGGAAGAACGCGCCCGGGCACTGCACGAGGAGCGCCGCTACTTCAGCTTTCAACACCAGTTGGCTTCCGGTGAGATTCGCGATGTCCGGGTGTACTCGTCCCCCATCAATACGGATGGCCGGACGCTGCTCTACTCGCTCATCTTCGATGTGACGGAGCAGAAGAAAATCGAGCAGAAACTGCGGGAGACGGCGGAGAATCTGGCCGCGGCGCAGCGCATTGGTGGGCTGGGCGACTACGATCTGGATCTGCTGTCGGGGGTGTGGGAGTCCTCCGAGGTGTTGGACGAGATCTTCGGAATTACTCCGGCGTACCAGCACACCGTGGAAGGCTGGATGGATCTGATTCATCCGGCGGATCGCGCCACCATGACGGAGCATTTTCTGCAGGAGGTGGTGGAGCAGGGAGAGGCTTTCGACAAGGAATACCGCATTGTCCGCATCTCTGATCGCGCGGAACGCTGGGTGCATGGACTGGGCAAACTGGAGTACGCGGCCGACGGCCGGCCGGCCAGGATGCGCGGCGTCATCAAGGACATCACCGAGCACAAACAGGCAGAGATAGCTCTGCGTTCGAGCGAACTGCGCTACCGCACCGCGTTTCAGATGAGCATCGACACGATGATTCTGAGCCGGGTGCGCGATGGTGTGCTGATCGATGTGAACAACGCCTTTACGCAGGTGATGGGATATCGTCGCGAAGAAGCGATTGGCAGGAACTCCGACGATCTGGGCTTTTGGGAAGATCCGTCGGATCATGCCGCGGTATTGGCGGAGCTGCGCGTCAATGGCGTGTGCCAGAACCATTGCTGCAACTTCCGCAGTAAGGATGGCCGCCAGATTTGGGGCACCATGTCGGTTTCCCTGGTGGAAGTGGATGGCGAACTCTGCGCACTCTCCACCACGCGCGACATCACGCATCTGCGCCAGGCCGAGGAGCAACTGGCCGAGGCGCAACGGGCGCTTAAATCAAGCGAGGAGCGCTATCGCACCGTCTTTCAAGCCAGCCTGGATTGCATTGCCATCCGGCGGCAGCGCGATGGCGCCATTATCGACGTGAACCAGGCTTACCTGGACATGCTGGGCTTCGATCTTTCTGAGGTGATTGGCCATAGCTGTTCGGAATTGAATCTGTGGGCCGAACCGGGAGCGCGTGAGCGCATGGACGATGTGCTGCTGCAGAATGGCAGCTTCCGCGATGCCCGCACCCGGTACCGGAGAAAGAACGGCGATCTGATCTGGGTGCTGATCTCTTCTTCGCGGATCGAGATCGAAGGCGAGCCCTGCGTGCTGACCATCATTCGCGATGTTTCCGACGCCAAGGCGGCCGAGGACAAGATCTGGAACCTGGCTTTTTACGATCCCCTCACTCGTCTGCCGAACCGGCGTTTGCTGATGGACCGGCTGCGTCAGACACTCAGTCCGTCCAAGCGTGCCATCCGCATGCGGTCGCTGCTGTTTATCGATCTGGACAACTTCAAGACGCTCAACGATACGTTGGGCCACCAGAACGGCGACCAGTTGCTACGCGAAATGGCGCGTCGCCTGGTGGCCTGCGTACGCGAATCCGACACGGTGGCTAGACTGGGCGGCGATGAGTTCGTGGTGCTGCTCGATGGCCTGGACTACCATCCGGAGAATGCCGCACAGCAGGTGGAGACGGTTGCCAACAAGATTCTTGCTGCGATCGAGCAGCCCTTCTGGCTGGACAGCCGCGAGTACTTTTCCACTTCGAGCATTGGCATCACGCTCTTTTCCGGAAATGACTTCAGCGTGGACGAGCTGTTGCAGCAGGCCGACATTGCCATGTACCAGGCCAAGAGCGCGGGCCGCAACACGCTACGCTTCTTTGAACCGGCACTGCAGACCGCAGTGCAGGAACGCGCCGCGCTGGGCGACCAGATGCGCGTGGCGCTCAAAAGCCGGCAGTTCATCCTTCATTTGCAGCCGCAAATTGGGCCGGGCGGCATGATGGGTGCGGAGGCGCTGGTGCGCTGGCAGCATCCGCGGCGCGGACTGCTGTATCCGGACGATTTCATCTCCCTGGCCGAAGAAACCGGGCTGATTCTGCAGTTGGGCGAGCAGGTGCTGGAGGCGGCTTGCCGCCAGATTGCGGCCTGGCAGCATCGTACGCCGGCGGTGCAGCTATGCCTTTCCGTCAACATCAGCGCGCGCCAGTTCTACCAGCCGGGCTTTGTGAAGAATGTGCTGGTGGTGCTCAAGCGGACGGGCGCCAATCCGGAGATGCTCAACCTGGAGATTACCGAGAGCATCCTGCTGGACAACATTGAAGAAGCCATTGAGAAGATGCACGGGCTCAAGCAGCATGGCGTGCGTTTTTCGCTGGATGACTTCGGCACGGGCTATTCGTCGCTCTCGTATCTGAAGCGGCTTCCCTTTGACCAGTTGAAGATCGACCGCTCGTTTGTGCGCGACCTGCGCGATGATCTGGGCAGTCAGGCGATTGCGCAAACCGTGATCTCACTGGGCAGCGCACTGCATTTGGATGTGCTGGCCGAGGGCGTGGAAACGGAAGATCAGCGTAAGCAACTGGAAGAGTTTGGCTGCCACAGTTTTCAGGGGTATCTGTTCGGGCGTCCGGTGCCGCTGGAGGAATTTGAACGCGTGTGGCTGATGCCTGGCCTGCCTGCGGGTGATTGATGCTGGCGCGGAAACGCGGCGTTACTCCGGGAGCGCGGGTTTGACCGCTGGTTGCTGCCGTTTGGCGGGGGCCTGATCGGGCAGCGCCGGGCGCACCAGAGGGTTGCCTTGTGCATGGTTCTGCGCGGGTGTCGTTGCCGGAGATTCGGGCTTTTTGGCTGACGGATTGGCTGACGGCACGCTTGGTTTCGGCGTGACTGGCGCTGTCTTGACGCCATTCGCCGGAGGCGTTTTGGCTGGGCTCTGCGCGGGCTTTTGCGCGGACTGCGGCGCGGCCTTCTGGTTTTGCGTTGCCGGAGCGGCCGGCTTATTCTGCTGCGTTTGCGGCGCGGTTTGCTGGGGCTTGCCGGGCGTCTGATTGCTGGCGGCCGCATCGGCGGGCTGAGGCGCGTCGGCAACAAAGGTTTCATCCGGCTTGTTGGCGATGGCC
>Ga0207834_1000501_pt1 | contig 13892 bp, 10 predicted proteins | sample LuqExpMetagenom5_FD_187763 | JGI IMG/M metagenome (GOLD analysis project Ga0207834, IMG submission 187763) | Tropical forest soil microbial communities from Luquillo Experimental Forest, Puerto Rico - Sample 5 (SPAdes) | ecosystem: Environmental > Terrestrial > Soil > Tropical forest ...
GAGTTCTGTTGCGACATCGGAAACAGGTGCAGATGATCCGCCCGTTCCTCGGTCAACGGCATGCAGATCAGCCCACGGCCATGCTTGGCCATGAAGTTGATCGCCTCTGGCGTCACAAATTGCGCCGCCATCGTCAGATCGCCTTCGTTCTCGCGATCCTCGTCGTCGACAACAATCACCATCCGGCCAGCGCGAATGTCTTCCAGCGCTCCCGGAACATCGATAAAGGGCGGTTCGATACTACGTACGTTTGGGGTCATGGCAACCTATCTATTCTCGCCCATGCCACCGCCGGGCACCAAACCTGCCTATAAAAGGAAAACGCCGCCCTCGCAGGCGGCGTCTTTCTCTGGTCAAACTGGCAATCTTTAAAAAGCCTTACAAAGTCGACTCGATCTCGAAGCCCCAGGCCTCGAGCAGCGCCTCGGGGATGTACTTCGAGTTCTTGTTGCGCCGAGCCCACTCGCGCAGGCGAGTAGACCGGATGTACTGATCCGGAGGCAGTTTAAACTCCTTGACGATCTGCTCAAAGGAGGTTACTGTGGGCGCTACGGGGCCGATCGGCTCCGGCTTGCCCCAATTCGGATTTCCACGACGCTTTGCCATCGATTCTGTATCCTTAAAGTTGGTGGGTAGATTGTCCGCGCATCCTTGAGACTTGGGATGGGGGCCCTGTAAGTCCAAAGGAAATTAATACCTTGTTATTTTAAGTAGATTTTCTTCAAAAATCAATAGAAAAACGTAACCCGCATCAACAAATTCTCATAGATTCCGTACCGAGTTTTCCACATTACTTCACAGAGAATCAGTAACTTACCAAAGGGATTGTCCCATTTCCCTCATGCCTTTTGTACCGTTCTATGATGCACCTCCTAGTCGACCAAAACCGTGAAGTGGCACCATAGAAACATGGCACGTTCACTTCGGGTTTTACTTGCCGGGATCTCGCTTGGAATGGCCTTCCTGGTTTGCCTTCCTGTCCACGCCGTGGAATTGCGTGTTGGCCGCGGCGCGTTGGACCGTACCCTCCGCCAACAACTTTTTTCCGGCCCGAATGGCCGTTACTACGTGAAGGGGGATCAGAACACCCCCTGCTTTACCTATGTAGACCAGCCCCAGGTGGTGTTCGCGCAGAACCGCATTCTGGTCAATCTGCGCGTCCACGCCCGCCTGGGTAAGTCCTTTGGTGGCAAGTGTTTCGGCATTCCTCTCGACATGCCCGTGGTGGTCTCGCTTGCACCCGATGCCCAGGGTGAGACCGTGGGCTTCCTGGACGCGCGGCTCGATAAAATCAGCGATCAGAAAGAGCTGAACTTCATCCTCCAGCCCTTTCTCGCGCATGTGGTGCCGGCCAGCATGAAGATCAACGCCGCCGACCTGCTCCGCAAGGCGCTTTCTGATTCGACCGCCGCCTCCGGCTACAAGATCACTCTGGAGCGCCTCCGCCTCACCTCCATCCACATCGTGAGCGACAACCTGATCCTTGAGGGCGACGGCGACATCAGCGTGCAGTAAACCGGCTTGCGCGGGTCGTGCCCCGCCTTCATGCCCAGCGGCTGCCGGCGCGCCAATGCCTGTCTGGTTTGTTATGCTGATCACTGAACTGGAGAGCTCGTTATGGCAAAAAGTGTGAATAAAGTCATTCTTCTCGGCAACGTCGGCAAGGACCCCGAGATTCGTTCTACCCCGGCAGGCGCCATCGTCGCCAGCTTTACCCTGGCCACCAGTGAGCGCTTCCAGGACCAGCAGGGCGCATGGCAGGATCGCACCGAGTGGCACAATCTGGTCGCCTTCCGCCGCACCGCAGAGATCGTGCGCGATTACGTCAAAAAGGGTACCAAGATCTATATCGAAGGCAGCCTGCGCACCAATAGCTGGGACGACAAGCAGACCGGACAGAAGCGCTACCGCACGGAAATCATTGTCAATGACATGTCCCTGCTCTCCGGCCGCGACGAGAATGCCGGTTCGGGCGGCTATAGCCGTGGCGGCTCCAGCAACTTCGACCAGCGTTCCGCACCGAGTGCCGCGGGCGGCAGTGATGAATACTCCCAGGCCGCGCAGATTTCAGACGAAGACATTCCATTCTAATTAGAACTTTAGGATTGTTTGCTTGAGTGCGAGGGTGAACCCCGCGCAGCGAGTGCCAACAAGAAAGTCCCGAGTGGCAGACGAGACGGCATAAGCCGGCAGGTCTGCCACTTGCTCTTTGTGGCCTATTTTTGTAAAAAACGCGCGCAAGATGAATATTTTCGTTTGTGCCGTTCCGCCTCCCCGGCCGCACACTGCGGATTTTCTTACCCATATTCTTGTTTTCTTTTAGATAGCTTGACGACTGGCAACTTGGGCAATTACTTGTACGCTCAGCCGTGGAGTGGAAACTGTCTGTCCATTTCTCATACAATGCGGCTTGCAGCAGAAACAGATAACGAAGGGCCATTGACGCGTAACACAGTGCTGTTTATGACATACTGTCTGCGTGATTCCAAAGCGGAACAAAGCAAGTACTTAAAGTTGCTTCAACCAGCAAGACTTTCCCCACAAAATGCGTACAGTGTCTTATAAAGACTCTGTCACGCTGTAGCTTCCGGAACGGCAAGAGCTAGTGAACAGAAAGAGGGAAATAGCGGGACGGACAAACTGACTCCGGCACGAACGCACACTGAGCTATCTGTTCTTGACCACTTTTTCCTGAAATCTCCGTAGCAGTCTCAGGTAGAAGACGCTGCAGATCGTTCCCGGAAATCGGCTTGCAGAAGACCGCACCGAACAATGTGCCCGCCTGCCCGGCGCGGCATATAGGGAAATTCAGTCCAGGGAAAGGCAGGCTTTGGTCATGATCGGCTCGGCCCCCGGTAATTCGCCTATCGACTTTCAGCACCTCTTCGACAACGCCCCTGACCTCTATCTGGTTCTCGATCCCGATTTGATTATCGTGGGCGTCACGAAAGCCTATGCGCGTGCAACCAAGATTGAAAAGGAGCAGGCCCTCGGTAAAGGAATTTTCGAAATTTTTCCTGACAATCCGAACGATCCCGCCTCCGAAGGTGTCCGCAATCTCCATGCTTCCCTGCGGAGAGTTCTGCAAACTTCGCAGCCGGATGCCATGCTGGTGCAGAAATACGACATCCGGAAACCGGAGAACGAAGGCGGAGGCTTTGAAGAACGTTATTGGAGCCCAATCAATACTCCCGTACTCGATAACTCTGGAAACGTAATTTGCATTATTCATAAAGTGGAAGATGTTACTGACTTTGTGAAACTTAAGCAACAGGGAGTTGCGCAGGACAAGCTGAACGAGTCACTCCGAGAACATGCGGTGCGGATGGAGAATGAAATCTTCGCCCGTTCCCGCGAAGTGGCCGAAGCTAGCGCCAAGCTGAAAAACGCCAACGAAGAACTGGAGAGCTTATACACCAAGTCACTTGAGCTGGACAAACTCAAGAGCCAGTTCTTTGCCAATGTCAGCCATGAGCTACGCACACCCTTAACTCTCATCCTTTCTCCGCTTGAGTCCCGTCTTCGCAAGTTGAAAGAATCGGGTAGCTCGCCGGCGGAATACCGTGACATTGAAATCATGCTGCGCAATGCGCGCCTGCTCTACCGGCACGTATCCGATCTGCTGGATGCCTCCAAGCTTGAAGCCGGCAAGATGATCATGATCTGGTCCCAGGTGGATCTTGCGCGCGCTGTAAGTCACACCGCGCACGACTTCGACTCCCTGGCCGCAGAGCGGAACATCCGCTATACGATAACGGTTCCATCTGTGCTCACAGCGGAGATAGACGCTGAAAAACTGCAGCGCATCCTACTTAATCTGCTTTCCAATGCCTTCAAGTTCACTCCTGCCAATGGAGAAATATGCGTAGCGATACATCAGGACAGGGAGTGCGCTGTTCTGGAAATTACGGATAATGGCCCGGGAATTCCTGACGAACTGAAATCGACCGTATTTGAGCGCTTCCGGCAGATCGATGGCGGCATACAACGGCAGCATGGCGGTACCGGCCTGGGCCTGGCAATCGTGAGAGACTTCGTCGAACTGCACCAGGGCACAATATGCGTGCAGGACGCTCCGGACGGAGGATGCCGGTTTTCCATCCGCCTGCCCCTACGCGCTCCCTTAGGCGCGGTCATCACCGGCACCGTGGAACCGAAAAACGATCTGCTCAAGCAGGTTGTCGAGGAGTTGTCGCTCCACCAGAATCGTGATGAGCAGACGCAGGGAGAGTCCTCCCTTCCACTCATTCTGGTCGTGGAAGACAACGTGGACATGAATGACTATCTTGTTGGGCTGCTAAGCCCACAGTACCGGATCGCGCGGGCATTCGATGGACGCGAAGGACTGGAAAAAGCCACGGCCCTGATCCCCGATCTGATTCTGACAGACATCATGATGCCCCACATGAGCGGCGATGAGATGGTCGTCGAGTTGCGGAACATACCGGAGATGGAGGATATCCCCGTACTCATCCTCACCGCCCGCTACGACGAAAAGTTCCGGCTGGACATGGTGCGTTCCGGCGTGCACGGCTATTTGAACAAGCCCTTCATGGTGGATGAACTGCTCGCCAGCGTCCACAACCTGCTGCAACAAGGACACCGGACCAAGACCCGGATCCGGGAAAGCGACCTGCGCTTTGAAGCAGCATTCGATCAGGCAACCGTAGGCATCTCGCTGATGTCACCCGACGGGCGCATGCTACGCGTCAATCAGCGCCAATGCGAGATTCTGGGCTACACCGCCGAGGAACTGCTGCAGAAGAACATCGTCGACATTACGCATCCGGAAGATATCCCTGTCACGATCAAGAACCTGCACGAGGTATTTTCCGGCGAGCGCGATCAGTACTTCTACGAGAAGCGTTACCACCACAAGAACGGAAAGATTATCTGGGGTGTTGTCTCCGCATCCTTGCTCAGAAAAGAAGATGGCTCTCCAGACTACATCATCGCGGTCCTTGAAGACGTAACCGAGCGCAAGCTTGCCGATGAAATCATCTGGCGGCAAGCCAACTTCGATAACCTGACCGGCTTGCCCAATCGCAGGCTTCTCCACGACCGCCTGGAACAAGAGCTCAGAAAGGTCAGCCAGACCGGCAAGATGCTGGCCGTCTTGTCGCTGGGGTTGGACCGCTTCAAGGAAATCAACGACATCTATGGCCACGCAACCGGAGACAACCTGCTGTGTGAAGCCGCACACAGGATCAGCAGTTGCGTGCGCACGTCCGACACCGTCTCCCGGCTGGACAGGGATGAGTTCATCCTGGTCTTGTCCGATCTTGAAGGAATCTACCACCTCGACAGCTTCACACAATCTCTGCTGCGTGCCTTTCAACAGACCTTTACTATCGACGGCAATGAGCTCTTTGTAACCGTCAGCATCGGAATTTCGCTCTTTCCCAACGACGCCGCGGAGAGCGACACCTTGCTCAGAAACTCCGAGCAAGCCATGTACCAGGTCAAAGAAAAAGGTAGGAACGGTTTCAGCTACTTTGTGTCTTCCATGCAGGAGACCTTGCAAAGGCGTCAACTGCTGATCCGTGAGCTTAGAAATGCGCTCGCCGCATCGCAACTGGCCGTGTACTACCAACCAATTGTCGAACTCAGCACCAACCGCTGCTTCAAGGCGGAAGCGCTCTTGCGCTGGCTGCATCCGAGCATCGGCGCAATCAGTCCCGCGGTTTTCATCCCGCTGGCCGAGGAAACTGGCCTAATTCACGAAATCGGCGACTGGGTCTTCCGCGAAGCCGTGCGCCAAGCCGGTATCTGGCAGCAGCTTGCCGGCCAAACCGGCAGGGTACAAATCAGTATCAATAAATCGTCCCGCCAGATCACTAGTGGATCAACTGATGTTGACTGGATATCGTATCTGCACCAGATCCACCTGCCGGCAGACAACATCGCGATTGAAATCACGGAAAGCCTGCTGCTGGATGACGGTGATGGCGTCATGGAGAAGCTCACCCGATTCCGCGCCAACGGCATCCAGTTTTCTCTGGATGACTTTGGCACCGGCTACTCCGCAATGGCCTATCTGAAGCGCTTCCCCATCGACTTCCTGAAGATCGACCAGTCTTTTGTGCGCGACATGACCGTCGACCCCAGCGACCAGGCCATTATTGAAGCCATCATCTCCATGGCCCACAAACTGAATATCAAAGTCATCGCCGAAGGCGTGGAAACCGACGGACAACGCCAGATGCTACAGGATGCGGGCTGCGATCTTGCTCAGGGATACTTCTTCGCCAAGCCCATGCCAAAGGCCGATTTCGAGGCTTTTGTTCTGCAGCAAATCTAACTGGTCCGTACCGCAACAAGATCTTCCGCGCGTTTTGCGCAAACAAGAAAAGGTCCGCAAGCAATGCTCGCGGACCTTTTCTTGTTGGAGGACTGTTGCGCGAAGCCTGTCTGGCTTTGCGCGGCAGAATCTGATTAGAAGCTGAACGTGGCGTTAAACTGCAAACGGCGCGCATAGTTGCCCGGTCCGCTGATCTTGCCAAAACTGCTGCTGGACGGATCGGTTGTTGGCGCGGCATACACCTGATGGTTCAGGGCATTCACCGCTTCGCAGCGGAACTCGGCGCTCATACGGTCCTGAAAGGCCTTGAACCGCTTGGTTGCACCCAAGTTCAGCATGTTCTGGTAATCCTGACGGACATTGTTGAAGCGCAGTGGGAAGGTGCGTACATTCGACACCAGAGCCAACGTGTTCGCGTAAGTCGCCGTATCTTGGATGTTCTCGAAGGCATGCGTGTTAAACCACTGCGTATAGTCGTGAGCCGAGGCGCCGTTGATGTCAGCCGGCGTCTTGCCAGACTTCAGCACCGTGCCGGAGCTGTTGAACGAGAGCGGCTGGCCACTCTGAATGCGGTAGGTTCCCTGCACCTGGAATCCGCTCACAACCTGATTCAACCAGCGCGGCGTGTTGCCATTGCTCAGAAAGAACTTGCCTTTGCCGAACGGCAGTTCGTAGATGGCCGAGGTAGTCAGCACCTGCGGATAGTCGGTATTGGAAACGCCATACCAGGGCTTGGCGTCGCCATTGTTCAGGTAGCTCAGTGCATCCAGCGAGCGCGACCAAGTATAGCCCACGCTCATATTGTAGCCGTGCGAAAAACGCTTGGACAGTGTGGTCTGCAGGGCGTTGTAGTTGCTCATGCCCACCCAATCGTTCCCATTGATAGTGCCAAACTCCGGATACGGCATCACCAACTGGTTGCCGGTAATGGTGCTGGAGGTAAACAGAGACTGCGACACCGGCACCGTAATACCGTAGAACGGGTTGGGGTAAGAGGCGGAGAGCTTGGTATTCAAATCGCTCATCGCCTGGGTACGGGTCTTGTCTGTGCTTAGAACGCTGTTCGGAATAGCATTTACATAACGGCTCACCTTCAGGTGGCGGCCCATGCTGCCAACATAATCAGCTTCCAGAATCAGATCGCTCGGCAGAGCATACTGGAGACCAAAGCTAAAACGCTCCGAATACGGCGTCTTGGGGTCCTTGACATACAGTGCGCTGATCGTCGTGCCGATGTTCTGGTAGAGCCCTTGCGTGTTGCCCGTGGGCTGCGACAAACCGTTCGGGAACGGATTCTGCAGCGTTGCCACATAAGTAATGCCATTGTCGTTGGTGGCCGTGGTGCTGGTGGTCTGCGAGTAGCCCAAAGGACTACCATAGGCAACAATCTGGCCAATGTGCTGATAGAAAATGCCGAAACCGCCGCGTGCCACCAACTTCGGTGTGGGGTTCCAGGAGAAGCCCGCGCGCGGCGAGAAGTTCAAGTGCTGCGTGTTCCACAGGCCATCGTGTGGGGTAGCAAAGTTCAGGCCGCCCTTGACCGAAAACGCACTGGTAGGCACCAGGCTCTGTTCTGTCGTATTAGAACGTGCGGCATAATTGCTCACCGCCGTAGCTGCGATCGGACTGGCCACAGAAGTATCAAAGTACGTGATGCTCTTGCCATTCCGCTCCACAATCGGGCCGTAGTATTCGTAACGTACACCCAGGTTCAACGTCAGGGTCGGCGTCACCTTCCAGTCGTCCTGCGCGTAGCCCGCCCAATAGGTGGTGTTGTTCGAGGTGCGTGCCGCCAAAGTTTCCTTGGTGCTTTCGGCAATGCCCATCTCAATGCCGGCCAGCGCCTGACCAATGGCCGAGGCTGACAGCGTGCTGGAAGGGCCGGTCATATATGTGCCCTTGGCTTGGATGTACAACTTCTCGTTGGTATAGTCCGCCAGGCTCGCCTGGTACAAACGCCACTCGGCACCAAACTTCAACTGATGGCGGCCCAAGATCTTGGAGTAGCTTGTCTGTGCATCGTGAATCGTGTCCGCTTCAAAGCTCGGATCGGCGTTGCCCAATGTAGCATAGCCGGTAATGTTCACATAGGGGAAACCGGAAGCAATGTCAGGAGCTCCTGCCGTCGCGTTGGCATTGATGCCCAACTGTGTAGCCGTGGTCTTGGCGTCGATAGTGCTCGAGGTGTAAAAACGTGTGGCCGAATAGCGCACGTTGATCAACGACGAGTTGGTCAAATTGTTGACGTAGTCAATGACGGCGGCCTTGTTCTTCAGCAGGTTCGTCTTGCCGCTGGCGCCCGGGAAGTAAAGATTCTTGCCCGGCTGAATGCGACGGCTGGCCAGATAGTGGCCAAACAGCTTCTGCTTTTCGCTGAGCGTGTAGTCCAAGCGACCCACCAAGCTCCAGTAGTAGTCGCGGTTGGCTGCACTCGATACAAAGTTGTTGAGCGTCGAAGTGCTAGCCGTATTGGGTGCAGGATAATAATTAACAATCTTCTGCGCCACTGCATCCATGGCCTGCACGTTGGTGATCACGTTGCCCTGGATGGGATCGCGCACATACAAGCTCGGGCAGTTCGGGTCCACCTTGGTCGAATAGGGATTGAAGATCTGGTAGGTGTTGTAGGAAGCCGTGGTGTATTTGGTGCCCGTGCTCGGGCAAGTGTAGGTCGAGGTGGTTGTCTTACCTAGAGCCAGCAGTTCAGAGAAATCGCCCTTCTTCTCATTGGCTGTCGGCACGGTCTGGGTCGTGGTGCTGGCAGGATCGCGATTGAACTGATGCTCGTAGCCAGCAAAGAAGAACAGCTTCTTCTGCAGGATCGGTCCGCCCAGGTTCGCGCTCTGCCGATGGTAGAAGTAGGCGGGGACAACCGCGGTGGACTGCGAGAACTGCGTCGCATCCAGAGACGGATGCTGATACGAACCGCTGATACCACCGTGGAATTGGCTGCCACCGGACTTCAGCGTACCATCTACCGAGCCGCCCGAGGTGTGCGACGCCGAAGCATCGTAGGGCGAGGTGATCAAACGGAACTCGTTGATGAAATCGCGCGAAGGCACATAGGCCGTCGTCACAGCACCGCCATTACGCGTATCGGGCGCTCCATCCAGAGTGAACTCCGTACGGCCGCTCTGCGCACCGTTCACCGACGCGCTCTCCGATCCGCCTTCATACGTGTGGTTGTAATCCGCCGTTAGGCTGGTGCTCGTCACACCTGGCGAAAGCAACTGCAAGGTAAAAGAGTTACCAAACAACTCCGGCAAATCGTTGAACGAACGCGCTTCGATCGTATAACCCAAGTTCGCGTCATCGGTGCGCAAGGCGGTGGTGGCCGCCGCCGTCACGGTTACCGTCTCCGCGCTCTGCCCAAGGTTCAGCTTGGCATCGGCCTTCACGTTGCCTGCCACTTCCACGCGCAGACTGTTGACAATGTATTCCTTGAAACCATCCGCCTTCACATCGACGGTATAGAGACCCGGAACCAGCAGAGGAAACGCATACAGGCCCTCCTCATTGGCAATCGTGCTGACATTCACCTTCGTGGCTTCATTGGTCAGCGTTACGTTGGCGTGCGGGATGACCGCCCCTGTCGGATCGGTAATCAACCCTGAGATGCGGCCGCGGTCCTCCTGGGCTGTCGCAGTCGCAACACACAGCAGGAGACACAGGACAAGTAGTAAACGTTTCATTGGCGCTCCAATTTGCCGGTGAAATGAAAATAAATTTCACAGACAAACAAGAACTATAAAGAATGCATAGATATAGATGTCAAACGCTTTTCACCAACCAAATGCAACTAATCGATGAAGATATGTGTCATTTATGAAAGTTATTTGGGGATCATTGAAAACAAAACACTTCTGAAAGATCGACTGTGACATCCCGTCAGCAACCTATTCCGGCTCGCGGAACTGTTTTGGAGCAGAACTCCAATAGCTCGCACGACAGGCCAATTCGCAGAACAACCTGGAAATAATTCATGCAGCCCGCAATCGGGTTCCGTAGGCCGCTGCCTGGAAACCGTATTCGCAGACCTTCCCTCCAGCATCGGAGAGAGCGGCCGTTGCAGTGGACTCACGGAGTAGCGTGCGTCTGGCTGAATCAACCGTGGGGTGCGCTGCGGACATGGAAGCCACGTAGACGTCCCATCAACGAGGCCGGTCCACTGACGCGCAGTCTTACCCGGTCGCCGTCGTATTCCCTGCTATGGATGATGGTGCCGGCTTCAAGAGCCGCCAACACGCCACCCTCCTGTTGCGGAACATCGAGTTCGGCCTCGATGATGGGGTCGGAGTGCAGAGCCTGGTCAATAGCCGCAAGCAGCTCGTCGAGTCCCTGCCCTTTCCGGGCCGATACGGCCACCACACCGCCCTGGCCTACGCGCTCACCCAGCCCAGCACACTCTTCCTCACTGAGCAGGTCGATTTTGTTCATGGCCTCGACGCGCGGCTTGGCAAGCGCGTCCAGTTCGTCCAGCACACGCTCCACCTGCATCTTCTGCTCCTCGCCATAACTCGATGAGCTGTCCCGCACGTGGATCAGCACCTCTGCCTGCACCACCTCTTCCAGCGTGGCTCGGAAGCTGGTCACGAGCGTGTGCGGCAGGTTGCGGATGAATCCAACCGTATCCGACAGCAATACCTTGCGGCGGCTGGGCAATTCAAGGGCGCGCAACTTGGGATCCAGAGTGGCAAACATGCGCGACGATTGCAGAACTCCGGCGCCAGTAAGCGCGTTGAACAACGTACTCTTCCCTGCGTTGGTGTAGCCCACCAGCGCCACCGTGGGCACAGGAACCGCTTCACGACGTTGACGCTGCTGGCGACGCACCTTGCGCACCGCATTCAAATCAAGTTTGAGCTGATCGATGCGGCGCTGAATCCGGCGGCGATCGGTCTCCAACTGGGTTTCGCCCGGGCCGCGCGTGCCAATGCCGCCTCCCAGTTGGCTCATCGCCTTGCCCCGCCCGGTGAGCCGCGGCAGCATATATTCCAATTGCGCCAGCTCCACCTGCAACTGTCCTTCGCGGGTCCGTGCGTGGCGCGCAAAAATGTCCAGAATCAACTGTGTACGATCCAGAACCCGGCACGGCAAGGCGCGCTCCAGATTGCGGAGCTGGGTGGGCGAAAGATCATGATCGAACAAAACAAGATCGGCTTCGACCGAAGCTGCGACTCCAGCAATCTCCTCGACCTTGCCCGACCCGATCAACGTGGCAGGATCCGGACGAGCACGGCGCTGCATCAGCTCCGCTGCCACCTCGCCGCCGGCACTCTCCACCAGCTCACGAAACTCCGCCAGCGACTCCTCAGCATCCAGACCTGGTCCAAGAGAGCCAGACACACTCCCGCCCAAGCCGCTCGACACGAGTGAGGGCTCTGCAAATTCTTCCGTAGATTGCTGTAGGGAGGCGGAATCGGCCTCCGGACACACACGTGCCTTCCGCGCAGCTTGAGCGCCTGCACGGTTGATAGGGGAGCGGACCGCGAGGTCCACCCCCACTAGGACTGCACGTTCGCGCCGGTTGGCTACGCCCGCATTCGGTCCTTCAACTGCCAATCGAGATCACTCCCCGCCTGCTAGCGCTGGTCCGAGGAAGAGCTTGCCGGTGACGGCACTGCCACGGGAGCTGCACTCACCGCCTGCGGCACCATGGCCGGCCGATGGTCGTTGTGCATCACACTGCGGTTGCTGACCACGGTCGAGATGGCGTGCTTGAAGATCAACTGCTCCTGGCTGTTGTTCTCCAGAAGCACGGAGTACTTGTCGAAGGAACGGATCTTCCCGGTCAGCTTAACGCCACTGACGAGGTAGATCGTAATCGGGGTCTTGTCCTTGCGGACGGTGTTCAGAAAAGTATCCTGAATATTTTGTGCCGGCTTGTTATCCATGTGCCGATCTCCTGCTTTCCACTGAGGGGAGTTTGGGTAAAAAGTACGTTACCGTGAAAACACAAAGAAGCGGGGACAGCTTGTGAGTGCGAAAGCCGTCTTTGCCCGCAATGTGAACACAATATCCCGGAACGATGGCTTTTTCAACCCTTAAGGCAAGATTACAGGGAGATTTTCCAGCATCTCGCCGCCGTATGAGACACCGCCCCCACCCCCCGCTGCTACCATGTTGGGGTGAAAACCATCGGTTCCACCCCTAATGCCGCCTTTCAACCAGTGCCCATGCTGGATCTGAAGCGGCAGTATCAGCCCATTCATCAGGAGCTCCACGAAGCCCTTGGCCGGGTTCTGGAGTCGCAGCAATTCATTCTGGGCAGCCCTGTTGCCGCCTTCGAGCAGGAAGCAGCCGCTCAGTTGGATGTAACTCACGCAATTGGCTGCTCATCCGGCACGGACGCTCTATGGCTCATGCTGGCGGCTGCAGAAATTGGCCCAGGCGCGGCTGTCGTCACCACCCCCTTCAGCTTCTTCGCCTCGGTCAGCTCCATCCTGCGCGCCGGCGCTACGACCCTCTTGGCCGATATTGATCCGGCCACCTTCAATCTCTCCCCTGCCGCGGTTGAGCAGGTGCTGGCTTCGGAGAAGGGCCGCAGCGTCAAGGCCGTCCTACCCGTCCATCTATATGGCCAGACCGCGAACTTCTTTCCCAGCTTTGCCCAGGAACACAACGTGATGGTGCTGGAAGATGCCGCCCAAGCCTGGGGTTCGGAGTCGGCGGGCGTCAAGGCCGGCGGACTGGGCCATGCCGGCGCCTTCAGCTTCTATCCCACCAAAAACCTGAGCGCCGCTGGCGATGCCGGCATGGTAACCACCAACGACGACAAGTTGGCCGAGCGCGCGAAGATGTTACGCCAGCACGGCATGCGCCGCCGCTATTATCACGACGAGATCGGCTGGAACGCTCGGCTGGACGGATTCCAGGGCGCCATCCTGTCCGTCAAACTCAAATATATTGACGGATGGAATCAGGCGCGCCGCACCGTGGCCGAGCGCTATCATGTGCTCTTTCAGGCCGCCGGGCTTGCGGAACGTGGCGTGTACCCGGAAAACGGCATTGTGCTGCCGCATCAGGTGGCTGGCACCCGCCATGTATGGCACCAGTATGTCATCCGCACCCAACGCCGCGATCAATTGCGCGCCTTCCTCGCAGAACGCAAGATCGGCTCAGAAATCTACTACCCGGTGCCCTTGCACCTGCAGGACGCACTCCGCGGCCTCGGCTACAAGGCCGGCGACTTTCCGGAGGCCGAACGCGCCGCCAACGAGGTCTTGGCTCTGCCCATCTTCCCGGAACTCCGAGAAGACGAGCAGCAAACTGTAGTCAACGCCATCGCCGCATTCCTCAGCTAGCTCCAGACTCACCCCGCGGAGGGTGAATCTAGTCTTGAGCACGCGAACACCAACCAGCCGCCTCGACCATGGCAGAAACCATCGTCGAGGCGGTTGTGTCGTTTCTAGTGCCGCTTCTCTGGAGCAAGAGTCCCGAGTTTTCCGACCCCACTTTTCGCTTTCTCTCCCTCGCGGCACGACGAACAACGTCATCCAGGCCTCTCGATGCACCACGATGTGGTAAGCAGGAAAATACTGTCCAAATTTTGCACATAATCAGGGGGCGAAAGGCATTTTCCGGCCGCTAC
>Ga0207834_1000502_pt1 | contig 13881 bp, 9 predicted proteins | sample LuqExpMetagenom5_FD_187763 | JGI IMG/M metagenome (GOLD analysis project Ga0207834, IMG submission 187763) | Tropical forest soil microbial communities from Luquillo Experimental Forest, Puerto Rico - Sample 5 (SPAdes) | ecosystem: Environmental > Terrestrial > Soil > Tropical forest ...
CAGGGCAAGATGGTTGCAGCTCTTCGTCGTTTAGGTTTTGCAAAGGTATTTGATACCGATTTCTCAGCTGACTTAACCATTATGGAGGAAGCAACTGAGTTACTTGACAGAATTAATAATGGTGGTGTATTACCTTTGATCACATCCTGTTCCCCTGGTTGGATCAAATACTGTGAGCACTACTATCCTGATATGCTAGACAACTTATCCAGCTGTAAATCTCCTCAACAGATGTTTGGTGCTATCACTAAGACCTACTACGCTGAGAAGATGGGCATTGATCCTGCTAAGATCGTTATGGTCAGCGTAATGCCTTGTACCGCTAAGAAGTTCGAAATCGGCAGAGAGAATCAGAATGCAGCAGGCGTTCCGGACGTAGATATCTCCATTACAACCCGTGAGCTTGCAAGAATGATCGAGCGCGTAGGCCTCAACTTCTTATCCCTTCCGGAGGAAGACTTTGATGATCCGCTCGGCAGATCCACTGGTGCAGCTGTTATCTTCGGCGCTACCGGCGGTGTTATGGAAGCTGCTCTTAGAACAGCAGTTGAGACCTTAACAGGTGAAGAGCTTTCAAGCCTTGACTTCAAGGAAGTCAGAGGAACAAAGGGCATTAAGGAAGCTGTATATAATGTAGCTGGTATTGAAGTAAATGTAGCTGTTGCTTCCGGTCTTGCTAATGCAAGACAGCTGCTGGATGATGTGAAGTCCGGTAAAGCAAACTACCACTTCATCGAGATTATGGGATGTCCTGGCGGATGTGTCAACGGTGGTGGACAGCCTCAGCAGCCTGGTACCGTTAGAAACTTCACCGACATCAGAGCACTTCGTGCTAAGGCGCTGTATGATATCGATGCTGAGATGCCTATCAGAAAGTCTCATGAGAATCCTTCCATCAAGGCTCTCTATGATGAGTATCTTGAAAAGCCTGGCAGCCATAAGGCACATCACCTTCTTCATACAACCTATGTTAAGAGAAGCGTTAACAATAATAAATAATTATTACTATCATATCAAGGACAATAAGCCAAAAGCTTATTGTCCTTTTTTCATGATAAGTGAATTGGCAAACCAATTCATGTTTCTTAGTTTCTGAATGCTGCCACATACCACTTCTATTGACAAATACCAGCTGCCATCTTATACTGAAGGAAAGATGAGAGGTTTCCTTATCTCTTACTATTTAATTGAATACGGCGTTGGTACTATACTTGCCGGATATCCCGGCAGGCACTATCAGGAAGGAGCGGATATTATGGCTAAAAACAAGATTGAACATCCTTTACTGCTACTTGATAATAGTAATATGAATACCTTATTTAACGAAGGCGAATTCAAATGCACCAACATGTCCTTCGAAGAAGTACGTGAAATCATCGGAATGTATGACAAGGATGATATCACCCTATGCTTCTCGCATCCGGACACCTATGATATTATATTTAATTACTTAGGAATTCCGAAGAAAGACTATGAGTTTAAGCAGCTTCGCCGTATGGAAGTTGGCCAGGACGGAATTATATTTAAGATGTACGTTACTCCCTCCGAAACCCAGCCCATCATTCATATTGACGGAGTTGAGGCAAAGAAGATCCAGAACATATATGTATATTGTGTACATATCTCCAGAATAAAGTAATGTAATTGAATGAACGGCAGCTGCTGCTTTCTCCTAGTTTTATGGAGAATGCCTCAGCTGCCGCTTCTTATAATTTATGGCAGCGTAAATTGCGAGACTCCATAAATGTAGCTATCTGACGCATAGCTGCCATAAGTTCCGGAGCGGAGGTAAAGTGTTAAAACACTTGAGTGTTAAAACTCTTAAGCTTAAAACTCTTAAGCTTAAAACTCTTGAGCTTAATACTCTTGAGCTTAATACTCTTGAGCTTAATACTCTTGAGCTTAGTACTCTTGAGCGTTAAAACTCTTATGCATATGCGTCTTGTAGCGGAGGAATTTGTATCAGTTGTATTGTAAACCCTAGGCAGCAAATATGGTTATTACTACCATTTATTCTAACAATAGGACTAATTAGTGCTTATATTGGCAATTTCGCACCATTTCTATAAATTACATTTTATATTATAATGAAACATATATCGTGACTAAAATTCTTTAATGATTAATTATGGAGGCAGCTATGAAAATCAAATGGAAAATCGTTATTGTTCTGGACATCTTAATACTTTCCATCATCATCTTCACAAATATCATGGTAGGAATGAAAGTAAGCGACGCTGTAACAAAGAAAACCCTGGATGAGCTGGTAAACTACTCTAAACTATCCATTTCGATGCTGGATTCCCATTATCCCGGTGATTGGAGCTTGGACGGTGAGAAGCTTTATAAGGGTGATACCCTGATAAATGATAACTTCGACGTGGTTGATGAGATTACCGCTAATACCGGTATTTTAGCAACTATATTTGCAGGAGATACCCGTATTGCCACTACCGTAAAAGATGAAAACGGTAACCGTAAGGTTGGTACAAAAGCGAGCGATGAAATTAAGGAAAAAGTTCTGAAGAATGATTCTCCGTTCCAGGGAACAGCATCTGTTGCGGGCAAAGATGCAACCGCATATTACATACCCTTACATGATAAAGCTGGTAAAGTAATCGGTATATGGTTTGTCGGAATATATTCTGACCAGGTCCAAAAAGAAGTATATTCTACGATGATACAGATCTCTGCGGTTATGTTAATCTTCCTTCTTATTGGCACTACGATTATTTACTTTATTGGAGATTACATAACAAAAGGATATCGTGCTGTCAGCAATAGCCTCAGGCGTCTGGAAAATGGTGATTTTAATGTAACGTTCCTTGAAAGCAGCTTTGCCCGTAAGGATGAGATTGGTGATATCATACGTTCCTTTCATCATATGCAGGAAAAGGTTAAAACTATTATCCTGACAGTTAAGGGTGAAGCCGTTAATATTAATACGACCTCTAAATTACTAGCGGAAGAAGCAGATAACCTTTATCGTGATGTAGAGAACATCTCAGCTACCACAGAAGAACTGTCTGCCGGTATGGAAGAAACAGCCGCTTCTACGCAGGAAATGAATGCTACCTCGATAACGATTGAAGAAGAAATCAGCCGTGTAACGGATAAAGCGATTCACGGACAAAAAATATCCGTTGAAATTAAAGCAAGAGCCGAAGGTCTTAAGGCAGTAGCTTTAGAATCCCAAAGGACTGCAGTTGAAACCTATGATAATACAAATAAGAAACTAAGACAATCCTTAGAAAAAGCATCCGCTATCAATGAAATAAAAGCTTTATCCAAATCTATTTTGGATATCACTGCACAGACTAACCTTCTTGCCTTGAATGCCTCCATCGAGTCTGCCAGAGCCGGAGAGGCAGGCAGAGGTTTTGCTGTGGTTGCAAATGAAATTGGTGTTCTTGTACGTAATTCGAAGGCCGCAGCCACTCAGATTGATACCATTACCAATGATATCTCTGCTGCTGTTCAAGACATCGTGATGGATTCTGAATTATTATTAAGCTTTGTAGATGATAAGGTAATCAAAGATTATGGTATTCTCGTAAATACCGGTGAGCAATATAATACAGACGCCATCACAGTAGCCCAGATGGTAGTAGAAATCGAGAAATCAGCTCAGCAGTTAAAGGAATCCATCGTCTATATCCGAAGTGCAATTGAAGAAGTTACCGTTGCATCCCAGGAAGGCTCAAAGGGATCGTCAGATATCGCTGACAAATCCACTTCCATTTTCCAAAAGACAAATCAGGTACTGGATCAGGCCAACACAAGCAAGCAAATATCCTCGAATTTGACGGAAGTATTACAGTTCTTTCAAATTTAGCTTTAACTTACGCACAATGAGACGCGCCCTGTGGGAAGCAGGGCGCGTCTCCGTGCTGGGAACAATATATAAGGGGGAGTATATATAATGAGGGGTTATATATACTGTAGATATAAGCTATTTATATTGGCCGGATTATTCGAAATATCTGTCCAATAAACCTTTGAAGGCTTTACCGTGTCTTGCTTCATCCTTAGCCATCTCATGAACGGTATCATGGATTGCGTCCAGATTAGCGGCCTTCGCGCGGGCTGCGAGATCTTTCTTACCTGCACATGCGCCATTCTCTGCATCTACTCTCATCTGAAGGTTCTTCTTTGTGCTGTCAGTTACTACCTCGCCCAGAAGCTCTGCGAACTTAGATGCATGCTCTGCTTCCTCCCAAGCTGCTTTCTCATAATATAATCCAATCTCAGGATAACCTTCTCTATGTGCAACTCTTGCCATTGCAAGATACATACCTACTTCGGTGCATTCACCCATGTAATTTGCTCTTAAATCCTTGAGAATATCTTCGCTGACACCCTTTGCAACACCTACCACATGCTCATCAGCCCAAAATAAATCGGAAGACTTCTCCGTAAACTTTTCTTTCGCTGCTTTACAAACCGGGCAAATATCCGGTGCGCTATCTCCTTCATGTACATATCCGCATACTTGGCAAACAAATTTTTTCATATTCCAATCTCCTTTTACTGTTGTTTATATTTTTTATTTTTTATTTTTCCATAACAATAATAGTAATCGTTACTGTTGTTATTATAATATAACAGTTAATATTATTTGTCAACAGGTATTTTAAATTTTTTCTAATTATTTTATCACTATTATTTTTATCACCATTATTTTTATCAAGTAGTACTTGGACCTGGAACAAGCAGCATAAAGCTTTTTCCTTGGCAGACTCTCGCTCTAAGTGCGGTCAGCATAGCTGACATAATTCCAACGTAAATTTAATTTACTTTTTACTCTGAGTACAAATCCATGCGGAGCATTTTTACTTTCATACGACGCAATTGCCTAGTCATGCTATTTTCAAAGTACAAATATTTGGTTTACTATGCCACTTAACATAGTTATTCCATGACATTAAAAAAATGACCGGTATTTACATACCGATCATAAAGGTTCTATTGTTCCTTATTGGTGCATTGCGGGCACTGTCCATAAAAGAAAGTAACATGGCCATCTATCTTACCAGAAAAACCTGCTCCTGCGATCTTATTGATATGATCGATTGACTCCATCTCTATATCCAGAACTCTTCCGCATCCATTGCAAAGGAAATGATAATGGGGTTTGGGATTGCCGTCAAAACGGTCGCTTCCGTCCTGACAATTTATCTTAAGTATTTCACCTTGATCTGCTAATAAGTTGAGATTGCGGTATACCGTACCCAAGCTGATGTTAGGATAGGCAGCCCGTATATTCATATAAACGGTATCGGCAGTTGGGTGTTCTTTCGTATGAGCGAGATATTCCTTAATCGCTTCCCGCTGTCTGCTGAACTTGTTTATTGCCATGATTACATCTCCTATACAATAATAGTAATTGTTATTATAAGACCTTTTACTATTTTCGTCAAGCAAAATGCATTATATGCATATAATAATGCAAAAAAGCTGTATAAAAATATTGGTAATTACCTTTATACAACCGTTTTTATTATTATCGTCTGTTGGCAGGCTCGATATTGATGCTTTTGCCCTTAATTTTTGCTGATTTCATAACCTGGATTACTTCCGATGCATGTTCTCTCGGTACTTCAACAAAGGTATACTTATCATACATATCAATGGAACCAATTAATTTTCCGGGCATACCGGTCTCACCTGCAATTGCACCTAAAATATCACCCGGCCTAATTCTTTGGTTCTTGCCAAGATTAATGAAGAGCCTTACCATACCTGCTTCTGCTCCAGTATCACCAAAATCTTCTACCGACTTTTCTTCCTCTGCCTTGCCACTTTCATCGCCCATAATCATTTTAAGGAAGGCTGCTGCAATATCAAGGGAAGTATAATCTTCTTCATTGACTCTTTCTTCGATGATATTTACCATCTTGGAAAGGTCTTCATTCTGGATGATTGCTGCGATCTTATCAAGTATCTTTTCAGCCTTTACAGCGGTTACATCATTGACGGAAGGGATAGGCTGTGCCTTAATCTTAGTATTGCAATATCTCATGATATCCTTTAATTTAAATATCTCTCTTCCGATCACCAGAGTAAATGCCCTGCCTTCACGACCAGCACGTCCGGTACGTCCGATACGGTGCACATAATATTCATCATCCTGCGGTACATCATAGTTAAATACTGCCTCAACGTTATCAACATCGATACCTCTTGCCGCAACATCAGTTGCAACCAGTATCTCCGTCTTACCATTACGGAAGCTGTTCATAACGCGGTCTCTTTGCTGCTGCTTCAGATCTCCGTGCAGCCCTTCTGCAAAATATCCTCTGCCCTGTAAAGCTGCCGTAAGCTCATCTACCTGTTTCTTCGTATTACAGAATACTAAGGAGAGCTTCGGATTGTACATATCCAGCAGCCTTGATAACACGTCTTCCTTGTTCTTCTGGGTTACTTCATAATAATACTGCTCAATTTTAGGTACCGTAAGTTCCTTCTTAACAACACGGATAATCTCCGCATTCTTCTGATAGGTTCTTGCAATCTCTAAAATCGGAGCAGGCATGGTAGCGGAGAAGAGAATCGTCTGTCTTTCCTCCGGAACCTGGCTTAAAATAGTCTCAATATCCTCACGGAAGCCCATGTTCAGCATTTCATCAGCTTCATCAAGGATTACGGTATTAATATTGTCAAACTTCACGGTCTTTCTTCTCATATGATCCATAACACGTCCGGGAGTACCGATAATAATCTGAACTCCGGATTTGAGTGAGCGGATCTGCTTTGAGATTTCCTGGCCGCCATAGACAGGCAGAATTTTAATACCATGCATGAACATGCCAAGCTTTCTTACCTCTTCTGCTACCTGGATTGCAAGCTCTCTTGTCGGGCATAGCACGATTGCCTGCAGATGTCTTTCCTTCGGATCGATCTTGTTCAGTAATGGGATACCGAAGGCTGCCGTCTTACCGGTTCCGGTCTGTGCCTGGCCTACTATATCTTTTCCTTCTAATATAATCGGGATCGCTTTCGCCTGTATTGGTGACATTTGTTCAAAACCCATTTCCTCCACAGCACGAAGGATACTTGAGCTTAATTCCAATTCTTCAAATTTCGTTAATTCCATACTTTGTTCCTTTCTTTGTTGCACTTATCATATATTTCCCACTCGCTGATGTTCCTATGTACTTCTTCGGAATTGAGCGATTACTATATTTCATATTAAATATTAGTTCAGATGTCGCAAGGCATCAAATCAATTTATAACAAAGAATTTGCCATGGCAAACTCTCGCACCGAGCGCGGCCGGTAAAGCCGGCAAAATTGGTTCCTTATCTTCACTTAGTAGTCAAATTAATAAAACAATCCGTAAAAACAGCTCTTGGTCCCCATGGACTAAGAGCTGAATCATCTTAAACTTTAATTTATTATGAAACAGATACTTTGCGTAGTATATCATTCTGTCATGCCTGTTGTCAAGGATTTTTACTTTATCACCATTCTCCGGCTTAGGTTATTTCATTTTCTGAAGCTTTGTTACTGAAAATGATATCTGAATTACTAATTTATCCGGTCTATGGCAGCACTTCCACCTCTTACAATTTTGACTGATCTGAATTTATCCCCAAGCAGCTTTACCATATCATTGTTTTTCGCTTCTGTCTGCACACATTCCATCAGTAATGCGTCTCCGCCATAGTCTACTATAGTTGTTCCGAAGACAGAAGCAATTCGAAAGCCCTCTTCAATCTCTTCCCTGCTGCAGTTTGATAGCTTCACCAGTAATATTTCCTTAGAATAAAAGGGACGATTGGTCAGGTCAATTACCTTGATAACCTCAATACATCGGTTTAATTGCTTCTTAATCTGTTCAAAGGTATTGTCATCACTGCTTAATCCTATTGTCATTCTGGAAATACTGGGATCTTCCGTTGTTCCTACGGTCAAGCTGTCCAGATTATAATTTTTACCCGCAAATAATCCTGCAATTTTAGCCAATACCCCAATATCATTTTCTACATACAGAGCAATCCATCTCTTTTTCATAATGATCTCCTTCCTTATATACCTGATTATCCTATAATCATATCTGCTAGTGAACTTCCCGCCTTTACCATAGGAAAGACCTTTTCTTCACTGCCAATGATAAACTCAATAATCGTTGGTGCCTTCTTATTCCGGGCCGCCTGCTCCAATGCACTCTGTATCTGATCCTTCGCCTCTACGCGTATGCCGTAGGCTCCATAGCTTTCAGCCAGCTTCAGGAAATCAGGCAAATATGGCGGACACTCCCTGGTCTCATCCATGCAATTTTGACTGCAGCTTCTTCGATATCTCATACAGGTTCCAGCATAACGTTTTCCATAGAATAATTCCTGCCATTGTCTTACCATTCCAAGGTAGCTGTTGTTAAATATACAGATTATCATTGGAAGCTCCAAGGCTGAGGCTGTAGCCATCTCCTGTATATTCATCTGAAATCCGCCGTCACCGCTGATACAGATCACCTGCTTATCCGGATTTCCAAGCTTAGCTCCGATTGCTGCGGGAAAACCGTAGCCCATGGTTCCCAGGCCGCCACTGGTGAGTAATTTTTTATGTGGATTCATCTCCAGATACTTCATGGTCCACATCTGATGCTGCCCTACGTCGGTTACGATGATTGCATCCTGAAAGCATTCATTTATCTTCCCGATGATCTGTTCCGGTGTTAATTCCAATTCTCTATTCTCCATAGGGCTACTGCTTAATTTAAATTCATTGATCCTTTGTAGCCATTGTCTGGTATCAAAAGGTTTGACCAGCTCCAGCAGCTTTTCAATCGCCAGTTTTGCATCTGCTACAATCGGGATATCTACCACAATGTTGCGTGATATGGAAGCGGGGTCGATATCGACATGGATGATTTTTGCCTTTGTGGCGAATTCATTGATTTTACCTGTAATTCTGTCGTTAAAACGAGTTCCTACGGAAAATAGCACATCACATTCATTCAGAGCAAGATTAGCTGCATAACTGCCATGCATGCCGATATTTCCATAGTAATTTGGGTGCGCTGTGGGTATACTTCCTTTCCCCATTATGGTGGATACAACTGGTATTCCTGTTAAATTTATTAATTTTAATAGTGCCTCCTGAGCTCCAGCGATTGTGACACCTCCACCTACTAAGAACAAGGGCTTTTTCGCACCTTCAAGTAAGCTGACTGCTTTTTCCAGTTGTTTTGGATGAACCGTCATGACCGGTCTATACCCCCTAATATTAACCTCCTCCGGATAGCTGTCATCCCCGGTCTCCAGCATGATATCCTTGGGTAAATCAACGATTACCGGTCCTGGCTTACCTGTTCTCGCAATATAAAAGGCTTCTTTTATAATCCTCCCAAGATCATTACGGTTTCGCACGGATACTCCATATTTACAAATGCTTCTGGTAATACCGATAATATCAACCTCCTGAAAAGCATCATTTCCGATTAAGCTGGTTGGTACCTGCCCTGTAAAGCATACGAGGGGGACACTGTCATAATTGGCTGTAGCTATCCCCGTAACCAGATTCGTTGCTCCGGGACCACTGGTAACCAGACATACTCCTACCTTGCCGGTGGATCTTGCGTACCCATCTGCTTCATGAACCAGGGCCTGCTCATGTCTTGGCAGTATAAGCTCAATATCCTTCTGTTGATATAATTCATCGAAGATATCGATAACATAGCTTCCTGGGTAACCGAAAATTGTATCTACTCCTTCCTTTTTTAATGCTTCAATTAACAAACTTGTTCCTTTCTGATTCATAATCTAACCTCCATACAAAGAATTAAGAGCAAATAAAAAAGCCCCAAGCTAATTACTTAGCTTAGGGCGAATATTACATCCGTGTTACCACCTAAATTCAGAGATAAATCTCTGCTCTCAGTCAGTACGGATAGCGAATAAAGTACTGACTAATTGAATGTCATAAAAAGTACGGATAATGCTATCGATACTGCTTTCCTTGTAACGGCGGAAAACTCCGTTGAAGTCTACTAAAGATGATTTACATCCTGTTCAATTCACTGCTCAAAGGCTACTTCCATACAACCAATATGAAGATTCGCACCAACCATCTTCTCTCTGAAATATCGGCAAGTATGTACTCCTCCTTGTCGTAGCATTTTCTATATGCTCTTATTGTATGTTACTATAACAATGACAGGAGGAAATGTCAATAATAATTTCTGCCGTAGAGGCCTTTTGATATAATATTACTGAAAAGCTCGACAGATATATCTTTGAAAACAGACCCTTCCTGACATGGCATTCCGACCAACACGAAGACATAAAAGATATAAATAACACTCTTGTCAAGCCTATAATCACCTACCCAGCCAATGAAAATTAATTTAACTTAGCCCTTCGTTTCTTCTATTACTTCTTCAAGTTTTCATCCAGAATTGCCAGCACTTCATCCATACAAACGGCAAATTCATTTATTTTGTCAGCGATAGCTTTGCGTTTCTCTTTATCTTGTAATGCATCTAATGTGATGTTAAAGCCTGCCCCCATTGCTTCAAGGTCATTCCACAATTCACCCGTACGGGAATATCTTCTGCGTATTTCTTCAATAAAGGTCAGATCCGGGTTAAGCTTCTGTGCTTTCTCCAAAAAGCTCTGGCAGCAACCGCTATTCGTTGCCAAATTACAGATATAGATGGTGTATTGAAACCAGGCATTAAATTCATCCGGCTTCATATCGTCAAATTTGCCATTTTCAATATCCTTTGCCCATGCCCGGAATGCTTCGGCTCCAAAACAATAGCCATCGGTTTTAGTTCTTAATAAATGCGGCATATCCAGTATCACATCACGGTAAATCTGTTTTAGATTTACGTCCCTTTTCTTCGCTCCTGCAAAAATCCAGTCTTCCTTCAGATAATCTTCCGTCAGTCGCTTTTCCGGCTGTGTCATGTCCGAGGACATATATAACAAACTCTTTCCGTTTTCTTCATATCCGACATATACTCCCCAAGGATCAGTTTTAGCGATGACAGGCAGCCCTTTGTCGATATAAGCCATCAGGGTCTGAAGATACATTACTTTGTTGGAATTAAGTTCTTTTTCAGAAATATACGAGCATTCATATCCGCAGATATTAAAAATATTCTTGACGAATTCAGGACATAGCAGATAATCCGTCGCTCCATCACCTCTGAAATGATCGTAGGAATAAACCTGCGCCAGATTATCCCCCGTTATTCCGGCAAAGAACCAATAATCAAAGTCCTTCTCATCCAAGCATTCCATCAGGTACCTCATGCAGCCGTTAAACCAATAATTTTCACCGTAGTGCATGGTGATGAGGTTATGGATGATTGGCAGCTTATTATTGCTTTGTTTTGTAATCATAGTAAGTTCACCTTTCTTTATTTTTATTTTTTTCGTATGCTTTAATTGTGATACCCGAATGGATTTCAGGAATATTTTATTCCAGCCATCAGAACCGATTATAATGGGATAGGCATTTAACAGGTTATAATCTGATTTCATATATGGAAAGTTAATGCCGCAATATCTGACTTCACCGTTCATAATTACTGCAAAATGTTTTTCACCGACTATCCAAGTCAACTGATTGTATTGATTTTTATTGATTTGCCCAAGCTTCCTGTAGCTGTGATAATCACCGAAAATAGGCTGGTTAAAGCTTAAGGCTTCCTGAGATTTTCTACTGTCGGCATTGTTATCCATATTAATCCCAAACATTGCGTTATCATGAAAAAATCTAAGACTGGCTTCATCGGTTTTGAACTCAATATCAACTCGGAAAGGAATTTTTAACGGTATATTCGTCGACAGCCATCGTTTGCTGATATAGGGAATATATTCAGCCTCCCCTGTATCCAATATTACATAATATGGGTCAAGGATAGGAGTTATTTCATTCAAGGGAATGTTATACACCTGGAGTATTGAGTTTGCTTCCTCTATCTCATGTACTGTGATGGAGGTTATTTGTTCATTAGGGTCATAATGCGAAGCATCGGGAAGTCGTTTTTTCACTGGGACGAAGATATCTACTTTTTCACGCTGATCGTCAGGCGAAATAACTGTTTCTACAAGACTTTCGTGACGAAGTGTCCCATCGTGCTGATAATCCACCTCATAATATTTATTGTTATCAAAGCTTTTCACCATAGCCTTATGAAATTCGCCGATTTCCTCATCCACATACACACTGCCTGCCGCAAATAAACCGCCTTTTAACACGTAGTCAGCATAAGGACTGTCCTTGACAAAAGTATCCGGTATCTTCAAAATCATGACCGGCTGGCCGTCGTTATTCTGATATTCGAACATTTCGTGCCTGCCGGGGATGCCTGTAGGTATCCTGTTCGTGTTAATCCATTGCCAAAATGCATCTACATCGGAAGTATCAGAGCCTTTCATCCGTGATGAAAGCACTCTCATCTCAGGTATATCAATAATCCTGACATCGACGGGTTTCGCCAGTTTATCACTCACAGCGGACAGTTCCTGATAAGTAACAGGCTTATGTTCTTCAATGCTGGTAAGCTGCTTGTCCATTTCTTCATAGAGCAGCGGGAGTGCAGAAATCTTTGTGATACCTTCTCGGATCATGGTCTGTAGAAAATCATTGATGATACGTTTCAGCTCGGTCAGGGTATCCACCTCATCCTCAATGGCATTGATACGGTCAACAAAAGCCTCTACAACCACGCTCATATCTTCACTTTCATAAATGCGAATGATGTCCTTAATCGGAATCTGCATTTTACGAAGTACGATAATTTGTTTTAACCGCTCAATATTCTGGGCATCATAAAAGCGGTATTTTTCAAAATCCGGACGTACACTACTGATTAGCCTCACTTGCTCGTAATAGCGAAGACTTCGGGAGGATATTCCGAGATCATTCGTTAAATCGGTTATTTTCATTAAATCCATATCTTCACCTGCAATCTTTATTGATATCCTTATTCTACCACTTGACCTTGCGTCAATGTCAACAGAGAATTTATTGCCTGCTCCGGTATGGACCACCTCTGGGTAATTGCAATGAAGGGTGCATAAGAAAGCCCCAAGCTAAATAATTAGCTCAGGGCGAATGATATATCTTAGTACTATCTGAATTCAGAGATAAAATCTGTCCTCAGTCAGACTGTAATTATATATTAATTTACATTGCGTTGTTAGTTAAATATTGATGTCTATATATTAAAAGGATTCACAATAGTGAAAGATCGTGAAGCATCCTAACTGTATATTATGATTATTTGTGATGTTATGCATGACCATTTTTTATGTATTCTCTGCGCAAAAATATCAAGCCTTTTACATAATCGATTCCATTTTTTGCGGGATTGATAACAAAACCCATGCTATAACCATGACATATATTATTATATGTCATATCCAAAAAGGCAATGTCTTTTCCGGGAGCACATTTTCCGCAATGAGTGCAATATCTCATATTATCAATAAATGAATTTTTTACGTCGTCTGGCTGTGATGACATTAATGCTTCAACCTTTCCATCCTTCTTAATGCTACCTTCTTCTCTTACTACATTCCAAGTTCTGCCACCGTGAGGTGCTGTTACAGGTCTGTCTAAACCTTAATGGACCCTTTTCCTCTATGCTATAATTCATTCTGATCACTCTTTTGATGACACCTATCATTACCATTATTAACCATCTAAGAAGAAGTGTCAATACTTAACCGAAAATTTGTTCGAATTATAGACATCCAGTAAAACGCTTATAAATATTTATGTAAATATTTACTTAGCCTTTTTAACTATAATGACTACGTGATGGAATAAAAATTTTAGTAGAAACTATAAATAGAAAGACTCGAAATAATCAGCTGAAATAATAAAACCGCCAGAAAGTCACTATTTTGTGACGCTCAC
>Ga0207834_1000503_pt1 | contig 13848 bp, 15 predicted proteins | sample LuqExpMetagenom5_FD_187763 | JGI IMG/M metagenome (GOLD analysis project Ga0207834, IMG submission 187763) | Tropical forest soil microbial communities from Luquillo Experimental Forest, Puerto Rico - Sample 5 (SPAdes) | ecosystem: Environmental > Terrestrial > Soil > Tropical forest ...
TTCCAATTGCTATAGCATCTGCTATATCAATGGCAATGATACCTAGTATATCCGGATCTTACATTCTTGGAAATAGATCGCAAACATTGAGAAAAATAGATTATGCCATTCGAACGATTATGATTGTTTCCATTCCGTCAATGGTTGGATTTATTGTCCTTTCAAAGCCGATTGTTTTATTATTATTTCCTCAAAAAGAGACTTTCATGGAAGCTTCAAATTTACTCAGGTACTTAAGCGTTACAACCGTATTTTATTCACTTTCAACTCTAACCAACGCTATTCTTCAAAGTGTTGGTAAGGCTAATATTGCGGTAGTCAATGCTGCGGTTGCTTTAATAATCCAAACCATTCTTCTTGTACCTTTGCTGATATTTACAGATCTGAATCTTTATTGTCTTGTGATTGTAGCTATAGTATACTCCTTTGTAATGTGTATATTAAATAGATTTTTTGTACGCAAATATCTTGGCTACCGACAGGAGATTATGAATACGTTTTTATTGCCTCTAATAGCATCGGTATGTATGGGAATTGCAGCAATTACTATTTACAAAGGAATGTATTATTTAGTAAATAGTAATGCAGTTGCAACTATCACATCCGTAATAATTGCTGCAACTTTATATTTTGTAATAATAATCAGAATTGGTGTAATAAGAGAAGAGGAGCTCGTCAGATTTCCAAAAGGATATTTACTTGTAAAATTGTTAAGGAAAAAATAAGAAAGAGATGATCTTTACATATGCAAGAATAAAGGTTTTATCCAACAGGCTATACTGAGTGAATATTTTTGGTTGCTATGACATGATGATGTGGCAAAGTTCTTTCCGTTGGCTTTAAACTGATGACTGATTACGTACTTTTATGATACCACCAAGGGTGTAGCATCGTCATTTTCTTTTTTATATACGCATGTTGCGATTGCAATTGCTCCCGGCCCAATGTGACAACCAATACTTAATGTTAGGGGATCTGCAAAGACTTCCGCCTTCGGGAATGCTTCCTTAACCTCTTCCAGCCAATCTTTGATAATATCTTCACTTGCATCACTATATGATATAAAAAGACGCATTTCATCTTTTTCATATAATTCTCTTCATCTCGTATTATAATCTTGCTTCATGGCATCAATCATAATCCGTCTCGCTGCTTTCATGCCCCGAACCTTTGCATGTACATTTAACTTATCCCCATGAATTGTAAGTACCGGCTTAATGTTTAATACGGAGCCGATTGCAGCTCCTGCCGCGGATAAACGGCCACCTTTTTTTAGATATTCCAGCGTATCGACCGTAATATAAATGCTTGCAGCCAAAGCTTCCCGTTCCAATATTTCTCTGATTTCACAGGCAGTCCTGCCTGCTTTGGCAAGTACCAGTGCATCCATTACGGATTGCTTCTGTGTGACGGAGATTCTTCCTTCAAAATATAAATTTTCATCAATCAGAAATGGCATGGGTATCAAAGTCACACCAAGTTCTTATGCTTCCTTTGGAGTTATCCCACTGTTACTATCGGTCATAATTGCTATTTTTCTCATATTTTCCATCTTTGCTCAAATCTCCTATAAACCCATAATCAGAAAGCTGCATAAAAAGGCGATTAGGCATATGATACTGCCTGCTGTCAAATCCTTGATTGTATGCCTCTTCAATGTTAATGACGACCATACGACCAGGAGAAATACAATGCAACATGGAATGATGCATTTCCAGCCAATAAAGTAAATTAAAAATACCAGTGGGCCAGTGATGCTGCAGGCATGTCCGCTGGCACGTAATTTAATTATTTTATTAAAAATTACAAGTACGAACACGGAGATAAAATAAGTATTATAAATCAATTGTAATCCACTACTTACATGGGAAAACGCCCCATATATAACAGCAATACCATATCCGGCTAAGTTAAGAATAAAAGCAAGATTTCTCTGTCCTTCCCTTCCTTTTTCCTTAAGAGAAGGAAAAAGTGGCTGAAGCGGATAAGCTGCAGCCGGAACCAGTACAAGAAGCAGAACAGATAACAGAACTTCACTCTGACTTTTAAAAATATGATTACTTACTGTATTAAGGATAGCCAGAAGAATCATGATAAGTACAGGTGGTACAGTTATGATTCGTATCATTTTTGCTAGCTTTTCTTTTTTAGTCATCTCTTTTGACCCCCCAAAAGAATAATGCAACCGTTCCAGGTCCAGTATGACTGCCTATGGTTGTCCCTACTGAATTAATTTCCACTTTTCCGTTTAATTTTTTAAAACGTTTCTCAACGAGGTCTGCTACCGCACGTGCGTCCTTATAGCATCCTGCCTGTGATATATAACATTTTCCGGAGTACTCAAGGCTACCTTCTGCATTTTCCTCCATTTTATTCACAATTTCATTGATCACTTTTTTCTTTGTTCTTATCTTATAACGCGGAATCAATTTTCCCTCATGATCCATATTAAGAAGCGGACATATCTCCAGTACGGTTCCTATGAAACCTGCAGTTTTCGAGATGCGTCCGCCCTTAATATAGAATGTAAGATCAGTAGAAAAGAACCAGTGGTGCAGCTCCAGCTTATGTTGATTTACCCAGTCATATAATTTCTCGATATCCATTCCTTCATCACGCAAATCAGCCAATTTATCCATGATAAGGCCATATCCGGAGGATGCCCCCAGCGAATCCACGATGTAGATTTTTCTTTCAGGATACTTTTCTGCCAATTCTTCTTTTGCAATCATGGCCGAAGAAAAGACGCCGGAAAGGCCGGTTGAAAGACAAACATGTAATATATCCTGTCCTTCTTCTAAAATCGAGGTAAAATATTCTACAAATTCTTCTGTATTTACCTGTGATGTTTTGGTTTCTGACCCATCAGCCATTGCTTTATAGAATTCATCAAAGGAAACGCTCTTTCCCAGATCATCATTACATTGTTTACCATCCAGTGAATAATGAAAACAGATATAATTTATATTTCTATGCTTGAAATGCTCAGCTGTTAAATCCGCAGTAGAACAACAGCTTATTACAAACTTATTCATATTTTTTATCCTCTTTATCAGCTTATATATTCCTTACACATTGACTATTATTTATACACGTATTAAGATTATATAAGGTGTAAAAAAACGATGCAATTACACAATTATCAATCTGTTAATTACTTATACAAATAGTAGAAAGTGTTATTTATTATGGAAGACAAACGAGTTAAAAAGACAAAGAAGACTTTGAAGCAGACACTTATCACCTTGCTGGACGAAAAGCCCTTCGAACAGATATCCATAAAGGAATTATGTGACCTGGCTGAAATCAGCAGGATTACTTTCTATACTCATTACAGTGATAAATATGAACTGATTGAAGAAATATTTCAGGATATGATTAATTTAGGAACAGAGGATTACAACAGAATACAGTCAAAAAACAATGCTTCCAACAATCCGATTATTGGATATTGCAACATGCTGGACAGTATCTTTAATTTATACTATGACCGCTTTGATTTTTTCCGTCACACGATACAAAAAAAGAATCCCTATCTGGCATTTTCATTTTACAACTACGTTATGAAAATTGTAGAAACGCATGCTGTCAGAGAAAGTAAAGTATTAATTCCGAAATATTCGCCAAGGAAAATAACAAGCTTCCTGTGTTATGGATTATGCGGTTTCATTAATGAAAGCCTTTTAGAAAAGCGTCCCATCGAAGAAATCAGGGAAGAAGCCAAGGAAATATTAAAGAAAATTCTTGAGACTGAAATATTTACAAAAAATCTATATTCGAACAGCTAATGATACTTTATAAGCTTATTCAACTGTGTGATGTAAAGACTTGAATGGAGTGGTTAGGATGGAACAAGAGATTGATGAAATGAATAAGATTATACACATTAAATGTACGGAAGATGAGAAAAGTAAGATTGTATCTGATTTATCGCCGTACTTATATGATTATGTTTTTAATTTTATAATAATAGATGAAACGAAGATAGTAAAAGGTTGTAAATAAAATAAGGATTAATTTTTTGCTGGAAGTATTGGCTGATTATTTAAAGATACGCAACCCAAGGATATAAATTAGTCTGTAACTAACAAATTAACAATGAATATACAAAAAGGCTATTGGAATATGAAGTGAGCCTCCTTAGGTTAGATTTGTATCCAACCTAAGAGATTCACCTCCTTACTTCAATAGCCCTTATGTCATTACCCTGGAAACATTTTCACTGTATGCTTATTTTGATACAATTATTATTTTTCGTTCTCCAGAATGCTAATAATAATGATATCACTATTATTATTTCGAACCCCAGATACATTGGTTGTTATCACCGATTAATGAGAAGGTCATAACCTCCTTATGGGTGGAAGCCTCATTCTTTTGTTTGAAGAAGACTCCCTTGTAGGTTACTCCGTCGATTACCATGGTACAATAATAGGTTCCGGATTTGTAGGACCATTTACCTGTAGCATCTCCGGTTATTTTACCATTGGAATTTAACTTTACACTCTTCGTAGGAAGCATTCCAACATTCGTTGCATTAGAATCATTTCCCATATTAACAAACTGATAGGTTCCGCACATGTCACTCTTACTGTAACCTTTTGTTGAGATCGCGCTTCCCAGATATTCGTATACTGCTGTTACCGGCCAATTGTCTTCATTCAGGAATTGCTGATGTACTCGAACCTCGTGGTTCTCAGTTCTGTTATTAAATCTTGTATGGTAAACAAGATATCTCTGACCATCGGTATCAATGAATGCGGAACAATGTCCGCCGGATTTGTAACCAACCGGTAAGCTGGAGAAGTTATAGTTACCAAATAACTTGATACCCAGATCAGTCATATTAGTCGTTGATGTATAAACGGCTGAATTACCCACGGTATCGGTATACGGCCCATCCACACTGGTCGAGCGGAACATACGAATCTGATAACCACCGTTAGCCGCTAACCAGCAATAGGATTCATATAAATAATAGTAGTCCGTAGTTTTGTCATAAACAATATAGGGGCCTTCGCCTGAATGTCCATATCCGCCTGCTATTTTTGTACCAAAGTATGTATCTGAATTATCACTGTTTGCATTTGTACGTATCGGCTGGCCTGTCTCAGCATTCAGAGGTAAAGTAAAGATACCGCCGGACCAGGAGCCGTAGGTGAGCCATAGATTACCATCCTTATCATAGATAACATTGGGATCAAGGGCATTCGGGAATGAAGTACTGTTATAAGAGGAATCGCTGTTAAACCATTGCTCGTTGATACCGGTTAGAGTACCGTTGTCTATCAGCTCGGGAATATTCGTGTTTTTATAGGATACATTAACTGTCTTGGTTCCTAATCTGGAAGTTGTAGTAACATTTTTATCCACACTTGTAAAACCGGAATATACAATGGTATCAACATATTGGAAAGGTCCTGTTACAGCTTTGGATACGCCATAGCCAATGCAGGAGCGGTTATAGGTAGAAGAGGTGCAGTAATAAAGCATGTAAGCACCCGTTGAACCATCGGCCCATACATAGGATGGATTATAGATCATATCGGGAGCCCAGATCGCCGTCCAGCCTTTTTGATCCGCGTCATTATAGCCAGCCCACGCAAAGGAAGTTGATAAGGCAGTAAGTAAATCTGATGCGGTACTTCTTGCTGCATTACCTGTACCCCCGGCTTTTACCAACTCCCATTTCTGACTGTCTAGGTCCTTATTCTTTGTTTGTTGGATTTTACTTCCGCTTTTCTTACTGCTGCCAGTAACACTGATAGCGGATTTGCTGCTGGAGGATTTGGTAAGGAAGGTAACTGTACCATCCTGGTTCTGCTGGATCTTATAAAGCTGTTTTTTACCACCGGCATAAGTCCACTGATCCATCTGGGTACCGTCAGCGGAGGAACCATTAGCTACTTCAACACAGCTATTATAGGAGGATGATCCTGTTAAGATGTAATAATAGTCACTTCCTTGATATACGATTTTGAATTTCTGCTCTTCCTTGCCAATGTAAGCGGACTGCTGCATAGCTGCACCATCTATGGTGTCACCGCCTGTTACATCCAGGTATAATCCGCTGTTTTTATTCTTAAGATAATAATAGCCTTCATAGGTAGGAGCAGCATAGAGTGATTTATTAATATATCCTTGTGTTCCAAGATAAGATCAATTGATTAAATCTGTACTTGAAGCCTGCGCCACATGGGAGCCAAAAACATAATACTTACCTGTTGCTAAATCATAGTAAATAGCTGGATCATGAACGGAAACTCTGCTGATTTTACTCAAACTTTCACTTGTGGCACCTAATACTTCATTTGTTGTAAGTAAGGTAAATGCCATGATAAAAATTAACATTGTGGTTAAACTTCTTTTCATTACACCATTACGATTGCATTTCATAATTAAATTCATAACTATATTTTCAGAATAAATGCCCCTGACATCTATTTCTGAAGTCTCCTTTCGCTATAAAATATTCTCCCCTTTATGAAAAATAGATTTATGAAGCATCTACCACCTTCCTTTTCAATCTTAATTAAAAATAGCTTTTCACATTGGAATTATTTAATGTTTTTAATTTTTGACTTAAACATTTCATTAAATGTTTAAGGATATATTTACCCTATTACTTAAATCTACTCGATAAGAATTTTATAAAGAAAGTTGTAATTAGCAGGATAGTAAAGCAATATTGATAATTAATCCATCGAAAGAATTACCCCCAAGAATACATTTAAATTGTACATTGATTCAAACAAAATGTAAATATAAAGTTAAGTAAATACTTTAATTTTAAACATTGTAGCTAATGTTATAAATGTGTATTACGAATGCTGAAAATGTTCTAGAGATCAAATGAAGCCATATCTAAAAAGCCATACACAGTGGAAGGCGGTATTTAAACGCAGGGGGTTACTGAAAGCCAATGCAGGTAGCGACTTTTGGGGGAGATATCGTGAGAAATTTAAAGCAAGGTCGGCAGACCCCAGCATAAATATCATTTGGTTTAGCGGTAAATAAACAGCAGTAATACGGAATACAGAATAGCAATCAGAAAGCAATATTATCAAGGGAAAGAAAGCTATAAATCCTGGCGCATAAGGAGTTATAGCTTTTTTCATATTCTATTGGAGGTGAACTATGGCTTGATAATCGAATTTTTACATGATAAACTTATATTGGCTATGAAGGAGAGACAGGAGTTTAAATGAAGCATACGATTAAAATTGATTTCTATGATAAATTCAGATGTATAGCAGATCAGTGTACCTTTTCCTGTTGTAAGGGCTGGGAAATCACCGTTGATTCGGATACCTGCAAGCGATGGAAGAATTGTAGCGATAATTCTGTCTATTTTCTCGGTAAAATGAAAAGTATAAAGAAAGTCGGATGCCGCATCAGAATGGGAAAGGATAAGGAATGTCCCTTTCTCACAGAGAACGGACTCTGTGATATCGTAATCAGATATGGAGAAGCTTATCTGTCGGATACCTGCAGGTGCTTTCCGCGGCTGGTGAATGATATGGGTTATTACAGTGAATATGCCCTTTCCTGTGCCTGCCCGGCAGTGATTGATATTCTGAAGCATATCCCTGGATCACTGGAATTTCTGGATGATGGTGATGAAGCTACCAGAGGGACTAACTCACAGAAAAACAGTATCAGGGATGTTATGATAGCTGTGATGCAGAGAGAAGATTTTTCTATCTCTGATCGTTTAGCTCTTATTTTTCATCTGCTGTTATCCGTGAAAGAGGAGGAGAAGAGCATAAAAGCATTGCTGGAAAGTTATCAGGATGAAAAACATGTAATCATGATACAGCAGTTTTTAAGCGAGGCAGTGATTTCTGATAAGGATTCTTTGCTGGAAAAGAATGAACTGTTTCTGGATTTGGTACAGAATTACAGGAAAGAAAAAAGCTATCAACCGTATTTGCAGGAATTATATAGCGTGGCTGAAGGGCTGGATACCGGGGATGTAATCAATCGATGGACTGAGTTTACAAAGGTGTTCGAACAATATGATAAGCTGATGGAACACTGTATTGTGTCAAAGATATTTGCCGGATGTACCGGAGAGGATATGGATGATATTATCAGGGCATTCCAGATCCTGGTTACCGAATATGTGATGGTAAGATATGCAGCCTTTATAAAATGGCTAAGCGGCGGCATTTCCTATCCTGAAATCAGGGATTATATCGTTATCTGTTCGAGAATGATTGGATATAACGCCGAAGGAATGAAAGAGTTCTGGGAAGAGAGCTTTGATGAGGCTATTTGGGAATTGGGTTATCTGCTTTTGCTGGTAAACTAACCTTTGGCAGGTTTATCATACAATTGCATTTAACTGGAATAAAACTAACAAGGAGATTACAGATGATTAACAGTGAGATATTAGAAATCAGAAAACAATTTAAACATGAAAACTGCTCCATCACCAAGGTCAGCGGTTGCTATGTGGATGGAGAGAAGAATATTAAAACCAAGTTTACGGAGTCTTTCCTGTGTTTACCGGAGGAAGAGACCTTTAAATACTTCGAAATATTTAAGAAAACCTTATCAGGAACCATCGGCAGGAACCTGATTAATATGGAGTTTCCTACTGCAACGGAATTTAACGGTGGCACACAGCAGTTTCTTCTGCAGTTGCGAGACAGTGAATTGAAGGACGAAGTCCTTTTAGATGAATTCTATCAGAAAGTTGTCCAGCAGTATGACCAGGTGGGCAATTATCTGATTTTGGTGCTTTATGCGGCGTATGATGTTCCGGGGAAAACCAGCGATAAAATCCTGATGGAGGATGCTTCCGAAGAAGTGTACTGTTACATATTATGTTCCATTTGTCCGGTTAATCTGTCAAAGCCCGGGTTAAGCTATAATGAGGAGATGAATCAAATTCAGAAGAGAATTCAGGACTGGGTTGTGGGAGTTCCGAATAACGGATTTTTATTTCCGGCATTTCATGACCGAAGTACGGATTTACATAGTGTATTGTACTATTCTAAGGATTCGGAGGAGCTCCACAATGATTTTGTGAATCAGCTTCTCGGCTGTGAATTGCCTATGTCTGCAGGTGTTCAGCGGGAGACCTTCCAGAGCCTGGTGGCAGAAACCCTCGGTGAGGATTGTGAGTACGAGATAGTACGTAATATTCATGAAAAGCTGAATGAGATTATAGAAGAACATAAATTGAAAGAAATACCGGAGCCATTGGTTTTAGATAAGGTAGAAGTGAAAAACCTGTTTGTGGAAAGCGGGGTCGAGCAGGAGAAGCTAGAGGAATTTGATAAAAATTACGAAAAGATGGCAGGTGAAAATGTTTCCTTATTAGCTTCGAACTTAGCCAGTACCAGGGTTTTTGAAGTAAAAACACCGGATGTTATCATTAAAGTTAATCCGGAACGTACGGATCTGGTTCAGACGAAGCTGGTAGACGGACGTAAATGTCTTGTAATTGAAATCAATGATCAGGTAGAAGTAAACGGAATCGCAGTAAGACCATTATAATTGTAAGAAAAAGATACCAGTAATTCTTCGTTGACAATAGGGTAGAAAAAATATATACTACAATAAAATTAATAACAGGGGAGCTTGTGTGCGCAGGCTGAGAGGAAGCGAAAGACTTCGACCCTATTACCTGATTTGGATAATGCCAACGTAGGGATGAACACTTAGATATATCAGTGGGATATGCTTAACTTAGGCATATCCCATTTTTAATACATAGGAGACTAGTGTGAATTAAAAAGCAATTCACACAGGAAGAACTTCGAAGTTCGCACAATGGTACTCACTCCTTGTTCTTCCAAGGCTTTGAGCTGCCTTAAAGAGGCAGCATGGGGAGTTAGTGTGGAAAATCAAGATTTTCCACACGGCAATTTTGTGCTGACGCCCAAATTCGCGGTGCTGCGGCAGAATGGAGATTTATATGAATGAGAACAAAATGTCATTTTTAAGCGGTTCCCTACTGTGGTTTGGCGCAGCAATATCCATTGCTGAGATTTTAACTGGTGCACTTCTTGCACCACTTGGCTTTGGACTGGGGATGACTGCGATCATTGTAGGGCATCTGATTGGTTGTGTCTTGCTTTATTTTGCAGGTCTGATTGGCGGCGAAAGTAAAATGTCTGCAATGGAGAGTGTCGGGCTGTCCTTCGGCAGATATGGATCAATCTTCTTCTCAATTCTTAATGTGCTGCAGCTGATTGGCTGGACAGCGGTCATGATTATCAGCGGAGCGAATGCCATTGGCTCGGTTACGGGCGGCATATCATTTCTATCCGGTAATGTGGCATGGTGCCTGCTCATTGGAGGCCTAAACATTATCTGGATCCTGACCGGGATTAAAAATATCGGAAAGCTTAATAATGCAGCTGTCGGAGCATTGTTTTTACTTACTGCAATACTTGGATTTACGGTGTTTCGCAGCCATGAGCCTGTAAAGATTAATGAGGTGATGAGCTTTGGACTGGCATTGGAGTTATCAATTGCCATGCCTATCTCCTGGCTTCCGTTAATCTCTGATTATACAAAGCATACGGATAAGCCGTTAGGTTTTACCCTGATAAGCACGGTAAGCTATTTTACCGGAAGCTCCTTTATGTATGCAATTGGTCTGGGTGCAGCCATTTTCGTGGGTAATACCGATATTGTACAGATCCTCCTGGGTGCCGGCTTTGGAGCAGCAGCTATGCTGATTGTTATCCTTTCAACGGTAACGACTACATATCTTGATGTCTTTTCAGCGGCGGAAAGTATGCGTAACATCCATCCGAAATGGAATGGAAAAATGATCGGAGTAGCCGTATGTCTCCTTGGAACAGTAATTGCAATCTTTACACCGATTGAAGAATATGAGAATTTCCTATATCTGATTGGCTCCGTCTTTGTTCCGATGGCTGCCATCCTGATCACGGATTATTTTATTCTGAAGAAACGAAAGGCAGCAAAGCCAAGAAGCATAATTAATCTGTGCCTTTGGGCAGCAGGCTTTATCATATATAGAATATTTCTTGGGATGGACACCGTGCTTGGAAGTACAATACCGGTAGTCTCCATCGTAATGGTGATGTGTGTAATAACAAATTTAATGATAGAAAAGGTGGTTAGGAAAAATGTTTGATGAAATTATGAAAAAGGTATATGAAAAAACACCTCTGGTGCATTCCATCACAAACTATGTTACGGTGAATGACTGTGCCAACATCATACTGGCCAGCGGCGGATCACCAATTATGGCAGATGATATTGCGGAGGTGGAAGATATCACTTCCATTTGTTCGTCCCTGGTAATCAATATGGGAACGCTGAATGAAAGGACGATTAGGTCTATGATTGCCGCTGGCAAAAAAGCGAATGAACTGAGGCATCCGGTAGTATTCGATCCTGTGGGTGCAGGTGCCTCTGCCTTACGTAATGACACAGCAATCAAATTACTGAAGGAAGTACATTTTTCAGTTATCCGCGGTAATATATCGGAGATTAAATTCTTAGCTTCCGGCAGCTCCGGCGCCCAGGGTGTGGATGCTTCTGCCGCCGATGCTGTTACAGCGGATAAGCTGGATAGTGTAATATATTTTGCAAAAGCATTGTCAAGAAAAACCGGAGCAGTCATTGCGATCACGGGAGCAACCGATATCGTCGCAGACAGCGGGAAAGCTTATGTTATTACAAATGGTCACACGATGATGAGTAAAGTGACAGGAACAGGATGTATGCTGACAGCTGTGATCGGAAGCTATATTGGGGCTAATCACGGCAATATTCTTGATGCAGCAGCAGCTGCTGTTACCGCAATGGGGCTTTGCGGTGAACTTGCTTATAAGAAACTATGCGAAATCGATGGAGGGACGAACACCTACCGGATGTTGATCATTGATTATATGAGTAAAATGAATACAGCCTTATTAAAGGAGGGAGCACAAATTGAAAGCAGATAAAAATTCCATGTTCCTATATCTGGTTACAGATAGAACTTGGCTTGGTGAGAATAAACTGGAAGACCAGGTAGAAATGATAGTGAAAGCGGGAGCCACATTCGTGCAGCTCCGTGAAAAAGAGCTTGATTTTGAAAGCTTTGTTGAAGACGGAAGAAAGATTAAGAAGATAACGGATCAATATCAGATTCCATTTGTAATAAACGATAATATAGAGGTTGCTCTTGCCATCGGTGCAGACGGTGTCCATGTCGGACAGAGCGACTTGAATGCAGGGAAAACCAGGGAGCTGATCGGTAAGGATAAAATTCTTGGAGTGTCCGTTCAGACGGTTGAGCAGGCACAGCTTGCAGAAAAAGAAGGAGCAGATTATATCGGCGTAGGTGCAGTATTTACGACTTCAACAAAGCTGGATGCTGATTACGTGCCGTTTGAAACCCTCAAAGCAATCTGTGCTTCTGTCACTATACCTGTTGTTGCAATTGGTGGGATTAACGAAAAGAATATGATGCTACTAAAGGACAGTGGAGTGGATGGTGTGGCAGTAATCTCAGCAATATTAGCAAAATCTGATGTAATATTGGCAGCAAAAGAACTGCTTCAGCTTTCGAAGGAAATGGTAAGATAAAATTTTATGAAAGCAATTATGGTATTGTTATCAAAGTGAAATAATGAAAGGAAGGCCTATATGAAAAAGGTATTAACGATTGCCGGTTCCGACTGCAGCGGAGGTGCAGGTATTCAGGCTGATATTAAGACAATGACTGCTCATAAAGTCTATGCCATGAGTGCCATCACAGCACTTACTGCGCAGAATACAACCGGTGTTTACGGTGTACTTGAAGCTTCTCCGGAGTTTGTAGGGCAGCAGCTGGATTGCATTTTTACAGACATTTTCCCAGACGCCGTTAAGATTGGTATGGTTTCAAATAGTAAAATCATTGAAGTTATCGTAGAGAAATTGCAGCATTATCGGGCTAAGAATATCGTAGTGGATCCGGTGATGATCTCAACCAGCGGAAGCAGGCTGCTGAATGAAGAGGCGATGAGCGCAGTGATAACAAAGCTTTTACCAATCGCAGATATCATTACTCCGAACATACCCGAGGCAGAAGCACTGACTGATATTAATATTGATAGTACTGAGGATATGCTTCAAGCAGCGTTAAATATATCTGCAATGCTTCCGGGGCAGATATTGATCAAAGGCGGGCATCTTACAGATACGGCAGATGATCTGCTATATGAAGATGGAACTGCCTTCTGGGTGAAAGGGGAACGAATCAATAATCCTAACACCCATGGAACCGGATGTACACTGTCCTCAGCAATCGCCTGCAATCTTGCTAACGGTTGTACCATCAGACAAAGTGTTATTCAAGCAAAGGCTTATATTACAGGAGCACTTAAAGACGGTCTGGATTTGGGAAAAGGCAGCGGCCCGCTCAATCATTGTTATAATCTATAAGGACAGATAGATAAAAGGAAAGGTGCCGTAGTTACAGTACCTTTCCTTTTATTCTATCTTATAGGTATTTCCTGCGGAATAGAGGGTGTAGCAGTAGAAGGATCAGGCTGCTCGATTTCCGGATGTCCCACGTAATCATTTTCTATTCTAGGTTCATTCTGAGGGCTGGGATTTGAAGTTGAACTTTGATAATCGTACATTTTATCCATAGATGACTCCTTTCAAGGCAGAGTATTGCGGAAACCCTATGAAAGAGCCATAGAGCTTCCGGGGATACTCCATTTATAATAACTATATATTAAGAAAGTTAGTGCTACTCATCAGTACTATAATCGTCATCTATCTGTTCCAGTCTGATAAGTTACTGTCTTTTCTCACGTTTGGGCCTTGCTAACGGGAATTCGCCATTTTTTTGAAGTTCATCAAACTTTTGTTGCATACGGG
>Ga0207834_1000504_pt1 | contig 13838 bp, 11 predicted proteins | sample LuqExpMetagenom5_FD_187763 | JGI IMG/M metagenome (GOLD analysis project Ga0207834, IMG submission 187763) | Tropical forest soil microbial communities from Luquillo Experimental Forest, Puerto Rico - Sample 5 (SPAdes) | ecosystem: Environmental > Terrestrial > Soil > Tropical forest ...
CAATTAAACACCACATCATTATCTACCTGTACTGCAGTAACATTTTTAATTGGCGACGCTCCGGAACGGGTAAATTTGACTGACTGGCCTAATGAAGTATTTCCTTTTGTATCAGAAACTTTTACGGTAAACATGAGCGGCTTATTTACTTCAACAATACCATAGGTATAAGATGTAGCATTCATCTTAAGTGCAATGGGCGATCCTGTAGAATTGGGAATAACACTAACACCCAATGAATCAATTCCCGCAGGTAAAGTCCACGTCAACTTAACGCTATCTCCATTTAAATTATACTGAAGATTACTCACAGCAGCTAACTTTGGAACCACCGTAAAATTCTCTTTATCCAAGCAACTTATCACCAGAAAAGGCAGGATAAGTAACATTAAGTACAATTTCATATATTTTTTCATATACATTATTTTTAAGTGTTCAATTAATATTAATATCCTGGGTTTTGCTTGTATAGACCTCCCGAATAATTGATCTGATTTTGAGGAATTGGGAAGTACTCATCTTTTCCTTTTGTAAAATGAGCATTTTGGAAATAAGTTCTCAATACTTTTTCATTTGCTATATATTCAGTATTTATAACCTTTTCTGCAGCTCCCCAACGAACTAAATCGTAAAAATAATCACCTTCCATTGCCAATTCCAACCTGCGTTCGAAACGTAAAGCTTTACGGGCAAAATCTTGAGTCCAGGTACAGTTTACGCCATCTTGATAAGTTGCAATTTTATAATTAGCCGCAGGATCAGTACTTTGCCATGCTTTCACATAACTGCTATTTTTTGCTCTATTTCTGATTTGATTAATCAATGGCAATGCCTCTGACTGGCGATTCAATTCAATTAAAGCTTCAGCTTTCCATAACAGGACATCTGCATATCTGATAATTTGATAATTCAAAGCAGATCCCCCCCAAGGCCAGCCTTTAACCCTGTAAGTTGAAGTAGGCGATACTAAGAATTTCTTGCAACTATAATATCCGTATGTAGCCGGTTCGCGTGCCCAATTAATATCATAGTTGAAATCTTTATAATCTTTCCATGGAACCCCAAGTCGACCTACCGTAAAATCAAGGCGAGGGTCAACCGGATTGTTTAAACCATCTTGCACCGTCATCGTTTTCAACGGTGAGTTATTATAAAAATCTCCATTATTATAGGTATCAAACATCGGAATTCCATTCACATCAGTTTTAAATGCATTCACCAGGTTTTGACTTGGTTGATAGAACCCATCACCACTGTAAGCAGGACCTTTAGGCACATTCAATAAATTACTCCAATTAATACGCCCGTTAGTTGTACCGTCGTTAATAGAATATTCAATTCCAAATACGGATTCCGGGCCATGCTCATTCTCTACGGTAGCCAGTTGCTGATAGTCCGGAAGAAGACCATATCCACCCAGCGCGACAGAATCACAAAGAGTTACAACACGATTCAGAAGGGCGGTATTAACCGTTCCAGTAAATGTGTTATCAGCAGGATTTTGAGGATAAGCCCTGTATAAAATTGCTTTTGCTTCATACGCTAATGCAGCATATTTAGTTGCACGACCAGCTTCAGGTTGGGTTGCAGGCAATAGTTTTGCAGCTGCAGCAAATTCAGTTGAAATTTTTTCCAGTATTTGGTCACGGGTGAATTCTGCGTTAGAAACCTTGACGTAATCTGCCACTGCCACATTCTCATCAAAATATGGAATTTTATTAAACAAGCGGCTCAATTCAAAGTAAAAATGTGCACGCAAAAACTTCATCTCTCCCATCCGAACATTTTTCAATGGCATATCTGCAGTTGTTATTGCATTCATTCTTCTGATAGCCTCATTTGCACGCTGAACACTGATATACATATTGAACCATTTCCTGTCAAGCAAACCGTTGTTTGCATAAAGACCGGTAAACGTTTCCATTGCATTGAATTCCCAAATGTCAGTAATACCGCCGCCACCTTTATAAGCGTTTCCCCCACGTACTTCACCATAAATCCAGTTGCTTGTTGGAGATAAAAATGCCAGATTATCACCTTCAGGCCCTGCCAAAGCAGAATATGCAGCCGTACATAAATCCTCAATTCCCGGAGCTGTATTTAATACCCCATCACTTAGTTTTCCTTTTGGAATACTATTCATAAAGTCACTACTACAAGCACTAACAAGTATGATTGCACCTGCAAAAATCAAATATTTTAATTTCATAATATTATTTTATTAAGTTTATTCTTAAAATCCTAAGTTCAATCCGACAGTAAATGTACGTGGAATAGGATAAGGATAGCCCAAACCTTCAGGATCAGCTCCTTTATATCTGGTTACCGTAAGCAGGTCTTGTGCTTGAACGTATGCACGCAAGTTTCTTATTTTAAACTTTTCTGTTAGCTTTTTAGGCACTGTGTAACCAAAAACTACGTTTTTTAATTTTAAGTAAGATCCATCCTCAATATAATATTCAGATACTCTGCCCTCATCATTTAAGTTTACCGCGGTTAATGCAGGTACCGTTGAATTTGGATTTTGTGGTGTCCAGGCATTCAACAGGTTGGTCGAGTGGTTGCCGGTCCAAAGTTGGAAGAAATCGGTGTAGAACTTAGAGTTATTGTATGCATTTCGTACCATTCCGACAACCAGCAGTGACAAATCAAATGATTTATAGGTTAACGAAAGATTGACACTACCTGTAAACTTAGGTTGGTCTGAACCTAACCAGGTCATATCTTTTTGGTTGATAACTCCATCGCCATTTACATCCACATAGCGGATACGACCTAAGCCTTTTCCCGGTTGAATAGGACTATTAGCAACTTCTTCCGCTGTTTTGAAAAGACCGTCAGTCTTATAACCAAACCAAGATCCGTAAGATTGTCCAACAATACTCTTATCCAAACCATTCCCACCCCACATAGTATAATAAATGTCTGCAGGAAGATAGGTTATTTTATTTTTATTGATAGAACCGGTTACAGTAACATCGTATCCCAAATCCTTATTAATTTTATCATGCCAGTTTACAATTGCTTCAAAACCTTTGTTAGTCATTGATGCTCCGTTGCTTGGCATGTTGCCTCCTTCACCGATTACACCAATATATGGTCTTGTAATCAACATATCTTTTGTCTCTTTTTGGTAATAATCTAACGTTAAAGACAACCGGTTGTCAAACATGGCCAAATCAGCTCCAATATTTTTTTGAGTGGTTACTTCCCAACGAATGTTTGGATTACCTGTTTGTATCTTATAAATACCGTTGTAGATTACACCTTGATTACTTCCGGCCATATCGTATCCGGCAAGAATGGTACTTGTTTGATATTTAGTATAAGTAGCTTCATTATCAATCTGGTCATTACCATTTTGACCCCAACTTAATCTTAATTTCAGGTCTGAAATTGGTGTGACATTTTTCATGAAGTTCTCCTGGCTAATTCTCCATGCAGCGGAAACAGCTGGAAATACCGCAGAGTTATTATTGCTTCCAAATCTGGAAGAAGCATCCTGACGAACTGTTCCTGAAAGTAAGTATCTGTCTTTAAACGAATAATTTACTTTCCCAAAGTATGAAATCCAGCTTGTACGTGAAGCTCCGCCTCCGTTAGTTTGTTTTCCATCGCCGGCATCCAAATAGCGATAATCTATGTTTTCAACAAGGAAATTCTCTCTTGTTCCATTTAAATACTCACTTGTTTGTTCTTTTGACTCAGTACCTACAAGAGCATTAATTGAATGGTCATTTATTTTCAGGTTATAAGCAAGTGTATTTGACCAGATCCAGTTTCTTGCATAATCATTGGAAGTAGTCAAACTGTTTTTGTCAACTACACGGTCGCCTTCCGCCCATTTAGGTTGAAAGTTAGATTGAAAATTATTCACGTAATTCAACCCGAAATTGGATCTAAAAACAAGATTTTTGATTGGTTCAGCTTCAAGATACATATTGCCAAACACCCTCCAACTGAAATTACGGTTATTTTTTTGTTGATCCAACAAGCGCACAGGATTTGGTTTATCACCCAAGCCTTGAGTTGGACCGGCATAGCCACCATTAATATCGTATACCGGGATCAATGGATGTTGGGCAATAGCAAGTTCTTCAATTCCATCAGGTTTGAGAATTTGGCTCCAATTGCTGACATTTACATTCTCACCAACTCTCAATCGATTGTTCAAGAATTTGTAATCCGAATTTAACCGGGCATTATAACGTGTAAAGTTGGTGTATTTAATCAAACCATCTTGATTGAAATAATTGATCGATAATGTAGAAGTTCCATTGTCAGTTCCCTTTGATACAGTCATGTTGTAGTTCTGTTGGGTAGAAGTCTGATAAACTTGTTTAGCCCAATCAGTATCACCGGCAGGGATCAGATTTTTAGGAGCATCAATAAATGCAGGAATTACAGGAGTTGCTCCACTACCATATTGATCATGAACCGGTTTCACTCCATCGTTGTTGTAAGCAGTCCAATACGTATCACCCCATTGTTTAGCATTCAGCATCTTAATGTTAGAGTGATAAGCTTGAGAGGTAAATTGAGCATCAAAATCTACTTTTATTTGATTCTTATCAGCTCTTTTAGTAGTAATAATAATAACTCCATTAGCCCCTTGCACACCGTATATGGAAGCCGATGCAGCATCCTTTAAAACCTGAATTGATTCAATGTCATTCGAGTTTAATAAGGTAGAGATATTATCGCGAGTTTGCACTCCATCAATTACATAAAGTGGCGAGCCATTATTCGGAGCATTCAAGGAGCTTCGAATAGCTGTACCCGTATTCACTCCACCCGGAGTACCATCGGTAGAAATAGTTACACCCGGTATACGACCTTGTAAACTAGACATTACATTACCAGTTGGAACACTTGAAATATCTTTCATTTTTACAACTGATACAGATCCGGTAATATCCTTTTTCTTTTCGGATGCATAACCTGTCACAACGACTTCATCAATAATTTTCGAGTCGGATGACAATACTACATTTAAAACTGGATTAGCTCCGGCTTTTAATTCTGTTTTCTTCATCCCGATCATCGAGAATACCAAGACAGCATCATTATTAGGAACTGAAATGGTGTATTTGCCATTTATGTCTGTAACGGTTCCGGTAGATGTGCCTTTAATCATCACCGAAACTCCGATTAAGCTTTCTTTGTCTTCGGCGGAGGTCACAACACCTGAAATTGTTTTAGTTTGTGCCATTATTGCAAAGCTAAAGCTGCAAAAAAGAGCCAACAGTTTCAACTTTCTCAGCATGCCGCACTGAAATTTGCTTTTTTCATTCATGATTTTTAGATTTAAAATTTGACGTTTAATTTATTGTAGAAATGCACTAGCTACTGTGCTTCAAAGTGTGAGTTAAATCTTATCAATAAAGATGTAACAAAAATAAAGAATGGTTGATCATTGTAGTTTAATTTTAAGGGTTGAATAATTAATTGTTTCAATACGTATAATGTGATATAATGAATGTATTACTGACTGAAATAGTCGGAAACTCACTGTGCAAAAATAGAGGGTATCTATAGCAATGGCTGTCAAATTTGTTGCATCATCGTGCAATTTTGATACAACATCTATTTGTATTTAAATACTTCCGTTAACTGCAACCCAATGTGTTTGAGATCTAATTGCCTGATATGCTGCAGTTAGTTTAGAGGGTGATATATGCATGTCGCTTTTAGGGTTGGTTTCTCCCTGATAAAGTCGTTCCCTATCAAAAAGAGTAAAACCGATAAGCCTTGCCATATAATGGGATTCATCAATTGAATGCACTTCGGGTTATTTCTATAATCGAGTGGAAGTAGGTTTCGCGATTTCCATATCGCGGGCAGATAATAATTCAGGCAATTTGGAATTACTGCCTTCGGTCATGGCCGTTGGTTTGCGAACTCCATCCCCAACTGGGATATCCCTATTTTATCGAAATAATATAAGCCTCAAAACAACAAATCACCCTGTACAACGCGTAAAAGCACACAGGAAGCTTTCTGAGGCTTGTTTTGCAAGTGATCGTTAATCCATTTCAAGGCAACAGGGTTATTATCAAACAGAAAACAAGCCGAACAAAGAAATAAAAAATAATTAATTAAATGATTTGATTGTCATCCAAACTATTACAAATTGTAAAATCCAGTAAGCTAATCAGTTAATTATAACAACTTAGAATCATTCTAATTTAAATTAATTTATCTGAACGAAAAATGGACGGGCGGCAATTAAAAGTGTTGCAATTTTAAATTATATAACATATATTTGTGACGAAAATTATCATTGTTGACTTGTGATGAGGCGTATTTCGATTGAAGATTATAGAATGGCTATCTATCCCGTAAAATCTAAATAGTACCGATATGAATATTTTCCCTGAATCATTCCCCGAAAAATACCGGGGTAACAAAAATTATCTGTTGCACCAACAGGCTTCCAATTGTGCCAGGCCGGCACTACATGCTCCACGTGCCGCCAATCCGTATGGCTGCATTTATCCGGAAAAGCATTCACAGTAAAAACATATACGCATTCAACCGAATCTGACGGCTCATTCTGATCCGCATCGGGCTTGTCATACCAGTCTGAAGGCAAATTAGAAATGGCTAAAGTAAAGACGGGAACGGGTTTAGTGTAATCCGAAAGAACAAAAGTGCAATCCCGACAGACTTTAGTACGATTTGAAAAGACAAAAGTTCGATTTGAAAGAACAAAAGTGCAATCTCAGAAAACAAAAGTTCGATCTGAGAGGACAAAAGTGCAATCTCAGAGGACAAAAAAGCAATCTGAAAGAACAAAAGTTCGATCTCAGAAAACAAAAGAGCGATCTGAAAGAACAAAAGAGCGATCTCAGGAAACAAAAGTGCAATCTGAAAAGACAAAAATTCGATCCCGACAGACTTTGGTGCAATCTGAAAGGACAAAAATGGAAATATTTCACTAAATTTTATACTAATCACAAAAAGCTTACTAAAATGATTAATTTACAAGAAAGAAAGCTCCAGATGTACTTGACATTGCGGGCATTGTTACGGGCATATCCCGAGGTATTGACCAAGTTGCCTAATGGAGAAGAGTATCTGTCGGCACTGGATGGCGTTATTCTGATTATTCAGAACAACATTGAACTCAAACAGAAAGGTACAACGAGTATCAGCAATCAACAAAAAGAACAAAAGGCGCAGTTGAAAAGCCGGATGCTGGAAGACAGCCTGAAGTTGAAAGCTTATGCCAACTATCAAAACAATGCAGCGTTGATCGAATTCTGCTCAACCACGGATACGAAACTTGGCAAACTGAATGACACGGAATTTGTGGTGCACGCCAAATCATTGTACGGCTATATTGGCGAGTCGTTGCCTGGCCTGAGCCGCTACCAGTTGAGCCCGGAAACCCAGGCATCGCTGCTCGACCTGGTTACAGGATTTGAGCTTATCAACCCGGCACTGTCCAACGCAAAAGGAAGTTACAAGAATTTATCGTACGATTTAATTGAAAACTTTAAAGAAGCAGATGCCATCGTAGCTAAACTCGACATAGAAATAGAGCTGATTAAATCGACGGATACAGCTGTGTACAATATATACCGCACAAAACGGAAACCGGACTACAACCCGGATACCAACGACCTGGTGGGTCACGTACTGGATGCCGAAACGGGTGCCGGATTGCCCAATGCCACGCTGACATTTACGCTCAACGGCAGCACAGCGGCTCCGATTGTAAAAACCTCGGCCGAAAAGGGTGGATTCCAAATCAAAACCATCGCCCCGGGCATCTACACCGTAACAATTACCAAAATAGGCTACCAAACCCAAACATTGCCCATCACGATTATCGGCGATGACCAATTTTCACTGGAAGTGAAGCTGGTGAGGGGGTGATGAATAATTATTGTGGAGACAACCATACGTTGTCTCTACAATACGTTAACATAAGCTAAGACCTATAACAAAAATAAAGAAGAAAGAAATAATTGTAACAGAATAGTCCGAGTTTGGTAACTCGTGCTAGCAGATATTATTTTAATCACCTAATTGATATATTTAAAATACAAAATAATGAAAAAAGGAAAAGTAAAGTTCTTCAATGCAGGAAAAGGATTTGGAATAGTAATAGATGATTCTGATAATTCAGAAGTATTTATCCACTTTTCACAAATCATTGATGATGCAAAAATTCTACTTGAAAATGAAGAAGTTGAATACGATGTAAACAAAAGTGAAAAGGGATTAAATGCTATGAATCTTCATCGAAGTTTTGAACGAAGAATCGGACGAATCGATAGTTTTCAAAGTGGATATGGATTTATAAAGGAACAAACAAGTGAAGAAAAATATTTCATCCACTATTCAGACATAGAGGGTGATGGATTTAAAAAGATTGAAGATGATTTTGAAGTTGAATTTACTCCAGATTTTTCTGACAAAGGGCTTCAAGCAAAAAGAGTAGTTGTAAGAGATCAAAGATCAGCATTACAGAAGTTTGCGTTATTTTCAGACCTTTCAACCAATCTAAGAGATTTAACTGGTCTAGCTCAAAAAGAAGATGGGAATTGGGATTATATCAATGAAAAAACAAATGAGTTTCCTGTCTTATCAAGCTACTTAACATATACTTTTAAGAGATTACAACAAGAAAATAAAATTGAATTTACATCTAAAAGTAATGGAACCAAGTATGCTTGCTTTAATACTGGATTAGCAACAAAAAAGCATGAAGAGATATTTGCATATTTTGAGCATATTGATAACAATCCAAGTAAAAAAGTTTTTCGTGAAGGTTATCTAAAAAAATCTTCATGGATATTCGATAGGTTTGATAAAGAAAGTTACAGAATAATGAATTACTTTAAAGATAAACCAAAATTAGCAAACTATTTCCAGAATCCTGCTGATCTGATTTATGACACATCAAAAAGACTTATTCCTGATTTTGATCATATTGCAGATGATCGAGAAAAAAGATTTCCTCCATCATTTGCTGCAATGACAAAAGCGCAGCAAGTTGAAAAAATAAAAGCTGCAATTAACACTGCCTTAATGAGAATTGAACGAAATTATAAAACTGCAATACCTCAATTTTATGATGGGAATCTTCAACTACTACTCCCTTTGTGCTTAGATAATATTGAAAATGCAGATGTTGCTTTAGTTGCAGCAAAAGAAGGTGAAGTCTATCGAGCAAATACAGTTTTATCATTAGATTGGCCATACAATAATGCAAGACTACTTGCAAGACCAGACAGAGAATGGTTAAATCCATAACGCCCTTGCTGGCGTAGGTATGTGGTCAATCGTTCTGTAAACGATATATAGAAAAAAACTATGTTGAAAATAACTAACCATTAACCCCTCGTTACAAACGAGGGGAAGGAAGAATGAAAAAATTTCGTGACAAATATCGCATTCCATCGGCTCGTGCCTCGTGGTGGGATTATGGAAATGATGGCGTTTATTTTATCACCATTTGCACAAAATGCAGGGAATGCAATTTTGGAGAAGTGGTTGATGCAGAAATGCAATTATCGCATATCGGTTTGCTAGCCGATGTATGTTGGTACGAAATAAGAAATCATGCAAAAAACATCCGGTTGGATGCATTTCAGGTAATGCCAAATCATATACATGGCATATTGGTATTGGATGGTAATGAACGGGAAACGATTGACCCGGTGCACGACGACGTAGAGACAACGCATGCGTTGTCTCTACAACAATCGCAACAACAATCACAATCGCAGGGGCAAAAACGATTTCAACATCAGGGTTCCAATACCATATCGTCCATTATCGGATCATACAAATCGGCGGTAACAAAACATGCACACCGGTTGGGTTTTGAATTTGAATGGCAAGATCGTTTTCACGATATAATTATCCGCAACGAAGAATTGTATTCAAGAATCACGGATTATATCAATAACAATCCGGCAAAATGGGAGGAAGATAAATTTAATCCGGCGAAAGATAATACAGGGGCATCCGCTCATTCAATCGTTTTGTAAACGATAAAGAAAAGCTTTGTTCAAAACAAATAACCATTAACCCCTCGTTACAACCGAGGGGGAGAAGAAAAAGCTAATTGCATATATTCCACATATCTTGGTGGTATGTGGAATTAAATAATTAAACTACAGTAAATCTGACAACCTACAGCTATCAGATATATGTATTATGTCCAACTCTAAAAAAATCGAAAAATCAAATTATATGGCGCAACAAAGAAAAAAAGTAGATTCCTCAAATGCTAACAATTCCACAACAGAAGCATTGGTGACAAAAACAAATAATCCCTTAGTCTTTATTAGTCACGACACACGAGATGCTGACTTAGCAGAGGAATTCAGCAACCTATTAAAAAGTGCAAGTGCAGGTGCTTTAAAATCTTTTCGTTCCTCAGACAAAAAGGGAACCCAAGGAATTGAATATGGTCAAGAGTGGTATCCTGCAATCATGGATAAAATCGATGAAGCTTCTGACGTTGTCTGTTTACTTACCCAGCACAGTGTAGATAGACCTTGGATTCTTTATGAAGCAGGAGTTGCCAAAGGAAAACTCGACAAAAAAGTAATTGGAATTGCATTAGGAATACCTTTAAGCACAGCAATAACAGGACCTTTTGCTCAATTTCAAAATAATGATGGAGATTCTGATTCAATAACAAAACTTGTATTAGAACTAGTCAGAAAAGTACCCGGATTAGACCCAGACGCAACATTAGTAAGGCAACTTGTTGATAACTTTGTTAGAAAAGTAAATGACATAACTGAAAAATTAAAAAATAAAACAACAGCAAACAACAAGCCAGACAAGGTTGACGAAAATTCAGTTGCAAAACTTTTTGAAGAAGTCAAAATCATGTTTGATAGTTTGCCATCAAGAATAGAAAACAAAATTGACCCAGATATAAAAAGAAGACGCAGAAAAATGCACCCGATGATGTTTGAAGAATTAATGCATATTGGTAGCATGTACGAAGATTCTTACGTAGGTTTCTTGATGTACATTAGCTTCTTTAAAGATGAATTTCCTTGGTTTTATGAAATCGGTATAGAAACATATAGAGGTTTAAAAAATTCAAAGAATGCAACTGAAAGAGAAAAAACAATACGAAACTTTGAGCGGGCAATTGATATGTTGGGACACCCCATGATGAGAGAATTTTACGGCGAATCCAAAGATACATATTTCCTACTAAAAGAATCAAGGAATTATATGCATATGTTTCTTGACAGATTTTACACAGAAAGAAAAGAAAAAGAATAACGAAAAAGCTGACGTGATTGCATCCCACCGCTACTGCGTGATTGCATCGCGTGGGCAAGTCGAGTGCTAGTATCGAACCAGAATCAAAACGATTAATTGTACGTAAATCTTACAATGGTTCTGAAACAGTAAAATTTGCTCATTATTGCAGAACGCATTACAAATGCTAAGAATACAAAGAGTTGGGATAGCATATCCCAACAACGATTCAGAAACTCTCTGCAAAGAATAAGATAGATATATCCGGAGGGACGAAAGCGGGAGGTTGTCTGAACCTGGATGAAGCAATTGAATCAGAAAGAAACAGATGTTCTGATTAACCCTTTTATCTGATAGCATCGTGGTTCAGACAGTTTAGCAGATGCTATTGTTATAAACAACCAGACATTAACCCCTCGTCAGTGACGAGGGGAAGGTGAAAGGGAAGATACGAAGAAATTAAATAAACTCACAGCAGTATGTTTGACGAAGATGAAGAAGATTTTGAAGTTTCGGAAAAAGAAAACTGGTATGACTTAAACCGTCACTTTTTCCACTTGTACAACAACGAGGGTGATATGCCCTTGGATGTTGAGCTGTTTTACGATAGCGTGTACATCCCGATAATGAAAGAACTGGAGAATCCTGTCAGGGAGTTGGTCAATCGTCAGTATCCGTTTATAGCTACCGAAACCCGGCCGGAAGTACTTGAAGAATTGAGTTTAATGATAAAGGAAGTAGGACGTCAGTTTCTGTTGTTGATACACGATATGATGCTTTGGCAAAAAGCAGGTAAAGACCTGCGTGAAATATATCCGAAACTTGATGAATGGGCGGTACAATATCCCGCTCTCAGAAAACCTAAGAAAATAGATCTTTCGTATATAGATCAACGTTCGTGGATGACAGCCGAAGAAAAACAAAAAGAGAAAGAAGAAGAGGAAAAAGCACTGATTGAATTATACGCATGCCAAGAACAAAGGCGTTTTGATTTTTTTGAATTATTGCAGCATTTGACCTTTAAGCATTATCCTTCGGTTCAGGATATTAATTCGGACGGCTGGACAATGTATGATGTGTTTCTGCACGATGAATATACAATGTATCAGTGCCTGTTTGAATTTTACGATGGGTTTATTGATTATGGATTTGATGCGAAAGATCTGAAATTGCCCAAGGAGGAGTACGATAAAAAGTACTTTGAAAAATACAAAGAACGGAGGGAGGAAGAAATTCGAAAAAAACTTGAAGAGGGAAATGAGTAACGTAAAAATGAGCGATATTATAATCAATACAAAAGTCAAGACTGCTTTAATGAAAACAATGTTGATTCTATGAAAAAAAGCAAAGAAGAAATTGAAAAAGAATATCTGGAGCTAAAGTTTATTTTTAGTCAGTTGGGCGATGAAGTTCCGCAAGATATTCGCGAACAGGTAAGCCGTAATATTCAGATTGCACATAGAGGCTTATATGTTTTTTTGCCGGCTATCGAAGATTTGACAGCGGGATTTGAAGAATTGATCTATACAAAATATCCGGAGTTTAAAGACGGTAGTGTTCCACACTTGAGAAAACTGGTATCGCAGGTATCTGATGATTTGGCGGACACCATAGTGAAAAACGTAAACGGTCTTCTGGTTGATTTGGAAAATGATAATACGCCTTATATTGAAAGTGAGGAACAATTTCAGAATCTGGTTTCATTTTTTGCAACTCCGTTGGACGAATCGGAAGATCAGCTGACGAATACAATAAACACAACAAGCAATAGCACGATCAACAACGAAAAAAAGGAATTTTTGAGCGTGATCATGAAAGTATTGTTCCGTTATTTTGAGGAGCAGCTAAACAATCTGGACGCAAAAGGGTGGCAACTGATAGGTATCTCGCTCGGTCATATATTTCTGGTGTATGTGAAGCGTTGTTATATGTTGATGTCCGGAGTAGTGGAAGGTATTCTGGCAGAAAATCCCCGAATGAATTATGAGGATCTCGAGAAAAAGTTGTTGCAAGATGTAGCACCAGCCCCGGAAAATGAGTGGTTGTTGAATTTGTAATCCTCCCCTCACCTGTAACAAGGGTTTTGTAAATGACTGCGAAAGAACGTTGTTGAAAATAAATAACTAACTATTATGGAAAAAACAGTAGACATTGTGATCGATCTATTTAAAGTTGACATTCTATGGTTCGAAAAATTCTCGCCCGAAAATCCCGACGTGGAAGATTTTGTAGGAATACCGGAAGATAAGCCGGGAGATCCCGATATTCCGATGTTTGTGCTATCGTGCGCATACGATTTTGATATAAATAGCGATGGGGTTAGGGAAGTTTACATAGACGTGCATACCAAGCTCCCACATTACGCAAATATGAAGTCTCGGGTGTATTACCGTCTGGAGAAAAGCATGGACTTTGAATGGGATAATTTGTTTACGTCCGAACGACTAAGGATATTGCTGGAAAATGCAATTCAAAATGGACTGTATCATTTTGTAAAACGATGCACAAGCAATAGAGTAACACTTCCGTCGGGAATGTTGGAGCACCAACCGGAAATTCCTCCACACGAAATAGATAATATGGCGGCTAAT
>Ga0207834_1000507_pt1 | contig 13814 bp, 14 predicted proteins | sample LuqExpMetagenom5_FD_187763 | JGI IMG/M metagenome (GOLD analysis project Ga0207834, IMG submission 187763) | Tropical forest soil microbial communities from Luquillo Experimental Forest, Puerto Rico - Sample 5 (SPAdes) | ecosystem: Environmental > Terrestrial > Soil > Tropical forest ...
TGCGCAAATAACGTCGGGTAGGTGGCAGACAGCTTTTCCGCCAATGCGGACGCTACTTCGACCACATCCATGATATCGTCCTTTATTGCTCCTGTGAATGCCAGGTTGAGAGCCGTATCCTGATCGTCGAACTTGGGCCAGAGTATCCCGGGAGTATCGAGCATTTCGATCTCCGGATTGAGCCTGATCCATTGCTTGCCTCTCGTAACGCCCGGCTTGTCCCCTGTCACCGCAACAGACTTGCCCGCGATCTTATTTATAAACGTTGACTTGCCAACGTTCGGGATTCCGACGATCATCGTCCTGACAGGTCTGAAGATCCTTCCCTTTTCCCTGTCCCTCTCAAATCTGTCCTTCATGAGGACTTTAAGGGAATCCTTCAGCTGGTTTAGTCCCTTTCCCTTCACCGAGTCTGCAAAGATCACGCCTATGCCTCTGCTTTTGTACCATTTCGCCCATTCCCTGGATACTTCCTCGTCAGCCATGTCGGACTTGTTAAGGACGACCAGCCGGGGCTTGTTATGTACTATCGTATCTATTTCGGGATTTTTACTGCTGGAGGGAATCCTGGCATCAAGCAGCTCTACGACAACGTCCACGAGCTTCAGATTCTCGGCCAGGAGTCGCCTTGTTTTGGCCATATGTCCCGGAAACCATTGTATGTTCATATCTTATATCCTTTTCATAAAAATACAAAAGGGACCATCAGGTCCCCTTTATACTTTTTATTATTCCTTAGCTTCAAGTCTTTCCTTAATTTTGGATGCCTTGCCGACCCTTTCACGCAGGAAGTACAGCTTAGCCCTTCTAATCTTACCTTTTCTGACTACTTCGATCTGGGCGATCTTAGGAGAATGAACCGGAAGAATCCTTTCAACTCCTACTCCGTATGAGACCCTTCTTACTGTAAAAGTTTCCTTGAGAGCTGCGCCTTTCTTTGCTATAACAGTTCCCTCAAATATCTGAATTCTTTCTCTCGTGCCTTCCTTGACCTTCAGATGCACTTTTACATAATCGCCTATGCTGAGAGTCGGCAGATCCGTTCTCAATTGTTCCTGTTCGAGTGCTTTGATAATATCCATCTATGTTTCCTCCTCCCTTGCCTAGACGTTCATGATCGCATCTTTTGCATCAGCGGACCGCCCGTATTACACACGCGAGATATTATATCATAGTATTGACAGACTTGTAAACGCCAAATATAAAATTATTATTATTGTAGACGATATGCTGCTTCTATATAATTGTCCTCGGGGTGATATTATGATAAGAAATGCCAAGGAAATGATAAGTGAATTGAAACACGAAATGCGCGGCGGTAAGGGCGACGTGGAAATTACCAATATCTTCAGTCAGAATGAACTTACCGGAAAAGCCAGACTGTGTGCAAGGATCACGATAAATCCCGGATGTTCTATCGGTCTTCACGAGCATCTTGCCGAGGAAGAGATATTTTACATAATAAGTGGAGAAGGCCTCGTAAACGATAACGGAACAGTGAAGGAGGTTGCTGCAGGCGACGCAATACTCACGGGCAACGGGGCTTCGCACTCCATTGAAAACATCGGTAAGGTACCACTGGTACTTGTCGCCGTAATACTTCTATTTCAGTGAGCAACGGTACATCCGGTCAAGTTGATTACGGATTATTGTTTGATTACGGATTGCTGAAAATAAACCTGTTTCACGAGCTCAGAGCTTTCGATGCTCCTGTGGCAAGTGACGCCATGGTCTTTTGGATACCGGAAACACTTATATCTGCCGGGCATGCTCCGGGTATCGTTGGCAATAGGTATTTCAGATCTGCAACAATAGAATTCTGCTGCGAAAGCAGTTCTTCATATTCAAGATAATTTGAGCCTGACCGTGCCAGGCTTTCTGCCCTTAATTCGAGCTGATGCCCCAGCGCGGCCAGTTTCTCTTTTAAAAAGCGGTTATTGATCGTTATCTCGGATATTTCACCATTCAGTACGGATATCTTTTTATAAAGCTTCTTTTTTCTTATAACGAAGGATATTGGAAAGGTGATCAGGACTGATTTCTTTTCATCCTTTATAAATTCATACCACGAGTTGATCGATGTTGTTATCTCCTTGTTTATTTCCCTTATCCTGTCGATGTTTTCATGGTATTTTTCGATTACGGACCGGAGCTCTTCGTTCCTTTCATGAAACGCCTGTTCATAAAACTCTTCGGATGTACCTTCAGCGTCAGACGCCGCTTTATCCAGTTGCAGATAAAGCCCGTCCAGTTCCCGCAGCAGCGCCAGTGCGAATTCTTTTCTTCTTTCCGTGATATCACTTACCATTACAATCAACCTTCCTTTTTCTTCAGATAACGCGATGAAACCCAGCCGATCCTGCCGTCTGCCGCCTTGACATAGTACCACGTGCTCCCAGAGGTATCTTTCTTCTGTTTATCTAGAAACGCAACAGTACTGCCGAATTCGAGCGATCCGTTTCCTACCTTTTTGGAACCTGGACTTGGCGAAATTCTTATATTCAACCCGTTTTTAGCGGTCACAGTATAAAGGTGATCCTTTGAAACAGAGCCCAGATCAGCGTTTACAGTTGCCTGAACGGTCGTCGTCTCATTGGCGTCACTCTTTTTATTCCATTGGTCCATACCCGTCAGCCTGCTGAAGTCATTTGTAAGATTCGAAGTATAGATTTTAAGCTTTTGAAGTACAGCGGTCTGGGTCGTTTTTAGATCAAGGCTGAAATACCTGGTGGTAAATGCCCTCCCAATAACCGTATTTGCAAGCAGTAAATAAGCCGTGAACAGCATGGCAAATGTCAGAAATTTGTGCCGTCTGATGAATCTTAGAGGGAAAAACAAGCCGTAGAACAATTGGTATGCCCCCTTCTTTACGTAGGTAAAGAAACTCTTGTTTTTGTACAATTCGTTACGAAGGCTGTAATAATTGTCGGCAGACGGATATGAACCCGCACGAGGTCTCCTCGATCTCTCACGAATTTTTTTAGTCCTGGCCGGCGGATTTCCTGTATAGGCCGGCAGATTTTCAGCATAAGTCGGCGGATTTCCAGCATAGGCCGGAGGATCTCCTGCGTAAGCCTGCAATTCCGGTGACGTACGACCTTGTTCGTTTTTACTTCCTTTTTTGATTTTTGCAGGTTTACTTTTCTTACGTTCTGACAAGTGAGTAAAGAAATTTTTCAGAAGCCTGCCTATAAAAGCAGGCAAAGCAAAAACTGATTTTTTGAAGTCTATGGATGCGGATACGATAAATGACCTCAGCCACTGCCCGAAATCGAATTCAGATTCAAAATATGCGTCACGTTCGAATACGACATCTTCAATATCAAGAGTTAAAGCCGAATGTGACGGACTTGAGTCAAAATTAAAATTTACAGATCCGGAATTTTTCTCTGAAATGACAGGGAAAAGTTCGTCATAACGCTCCGAACCGGTCAATTTATTGGCATAGCGACTGCCCATGAGCAGGACGTCGTCCTTGCCTTTCAGCAGGGAATTCATTATCCACCCGGAAATATATTTGTTCCCGGATGTTTCGGCAGGACTATCGATAATATCCTTCAAAATATAAACAGCTTCCTTTGAGGATACTTTTTGAAGGCGCATTATTGCAAGCCTGCGGATGAATTCATCCGGGTTCTGCAGATAATAGTCCAGTTCTTTTACGCTGTTCAGTTTCTGGATCGTTTTTTCGGTTTCCCGTTCTGCACTGTACCAGGCGGGAACCTGAAAATGTTGAATTTCTTTTTCAGACAACTAATTCTCACCTCAAACGCCATGCCATGGCTAAATATTTTCCTAAGTATATGATAGCATGGATATGAGGCTTGATATGTAGTATATGAATCCCGAAACAGGTAGGTTTTAAGAACCATTTTTCGTATGGTAAACATGAACTATTTAGGTTAATCAGGCATATCCGTTTTGTGGTATATTATCCAACTGGTTTATTCCGGTTTCTGGTCCGATTCAGCATCTTTGGACAGCAATTTTTTATCCTCGGCTGTCAATTCCAGTTTTTCAAACAGATCCGGACGTTTGGCCCTTGTGCGCTTTAATGCCTGCAATCTTCTCCAGGCATTAATGTTGGCATGATGTCCTGACAACAGTATGTCAGGGACTTTTCTGCCCAAGAATTCGTATGGACGTGTATACTGCGGGTATTCAAGAACGCCATCCTTATGCGACTCGTCACCGTAAGATTCTTCGTTCGTCAGGACCCCGGGCACCGCTCTGCTGACCGCGTCTATAAGTACCATCGCAGGTATTTCCCCGCCTGTCAGGACATAATCCCCTATGGATATTTCCTCGTCGACAAGCTCTTCCAGGATCCTTTCATCGACGCCTTCGTAATGGCCGCACAACAGCACGATATGTTCGTGTTCCGCCAGCTTCTCTACAAGTTTTTGATCCAGGACTTTTCCCTGCGGGCTCATGTATATGAAATGAGGCTTGTAATCGAGATTTTCAGCGATCGACTTATAAGCGTCGTAGATGGGCTGCACAAACATAACAAGGCCATTTCCGCCGCCATAGGGATAATCGTCGGTTTTTTTGTGCTTGTCCAAAGTAAAATCGCGTATGTTGTGGGCTTTGACACTGATGATTCCATTTTCCTGTGCGCGCCCGATTATGCTGCTTCCCAGTACCGCATCAAATATTTCGGGAAAAATAGTCAGAATATCAAACTTCATCATCCAACAATCCTTTCGGAAGTATGACATCTATCCTCTGATTCTCGATCGATATCCCCTGTACTACGCTTTTTAGCGCAGGTATAAGGATCTCATTTCCGGTCTCGTTTTTCACCTGATAGACATCGTTGCTGCCAGTCTGAAGCACATCCTCCACCTTGCCGAGCAATTTACCTTTTTCATCAAAGACACTTAAGCCGAGTAAATCACAAATAAAGTATGAATCCTCGGGCAGTCTGACCGCATGCTCCCTGTCGACTAGAACAAAGCTTTCCCTGAATTTTTCCGCTTCTTCAACAGAGTCGATGCCGGATAACTTCAATATGACAGAATTTTTCACGTATTTGACGCCCAGTATATCATGCCTGGAAATGGAGTCACCCTTTTCCACAAACAGCCATTCCAGGTCGTCAAACCGTCTGGGATCGTCCGTCAGCGGTATTAACTTGACTTCGCCGTGTACTCCGTGTATATTAACAATTTTTCCTATCTGCAGATATTCATACATAAGCCTGCTCCAATATAAAAAGTTATAATAAACAAGTAAAAGGTGTTGCAAAAACACCTTTTACTGTACGATCTCCACCACAACTCTCACATTTTCCTTGATTGCTGCAGCTTTTATTACAGTTCGGATTGCTTTTGCAATTCTTCCCTGTTTGCCTATTACCTTACCCATGTCCTCCTTGGCAACTCTTAATTCAAGGACTATGGTCTTATCGCTTTCCACTTCGTTGATACTTACTTCATCCGGATAATCAACAAGAGATTTTGCGATAGTTTCAAGAAGCTCTTTCATATTAAACTACCTCCCTTGCATAGCAGGGTAAAACGACGCTTCTTCAAAATCATTGAATGACACCGTTCTTTTTCAACAGAGCCTTTACCGTATCAGTAGGCTGTGCGCCGTTTTTGATCCATTGAGCCGCCTTTTCATTGTCGATTTTGACTTCGGCGGGATCAGTCAACGGATTGTAGGTACCCAGTTCCTCGATAAATCTTCCGTCGCGCGGATATCTGGAATCTGCCACTACTACCCTGTAAAAAGGACTCTTTTTAGCACCGATTCTTTTAAGTCTGATCTTAACTGCCATTTGTGTCACCTCCTCTCAGTATTTGTACTGCAGCTTAACAGTGCAGTATTTACTTTAATCCGTATATTATAGCCTGCTATGCCAGCCTGTTTTTATCATCATTTGCTGCTTTAAAACGGTAATCGCATTTTGCCGAGGCCCTTGCCGCCTTTTCTGCCCATATCGGTAACCATTTTCATCATTTTCTTCATTTCTTCAAATTGCTTCAGTAGGCTGTTCACTTCCTGAACTGTAGTGCCGCTGCCCGCTGCGATCCTTTTCCTGCGGCTTCCGTTTATGATAGATGGATCGTGCCGTTCTTTAACGGTCATTGACTTGATGATCGCTTCGACATGGCCCATTTTCTTCTCATCGACTTCAACATTCTGCAGCGCTTTAGTATTCATACCCGGGAGCATCCCAAGCACCTGGTTCAGCGGTCCCATTTTCTTCACCTGCTGCATCTGGTCGAGAAAATCGTCCAGCGTGAACTGCTGGGATCTGAGCTTCTTTTCCATTTCGAGGGCCTTCTTTTCGTCGAAAGCCTCCTGCGCCTTTTCTATCAGGCTCAGTACGTCGCCCATGCCCAGTATCCTCGAAGCCATTCTGTCGGGGAAAAACGGTTCAAGGTCACTCAGTTTTTCGCCCATTCCAGCAAACTTTATCGGTTTTCCCGTAACTGCCTTTACTGAAAGTGCAGCGCCGCCCCTTGTATCGCCGTCGAGCTTGGTAAGGATCAGGCCGTTGACGCCAAGCTTCTCATTGAAGCTCTCAGCAACATTTACTGCGTCCTGGCCGGTCATTGAATCGATGACGAGCAATATTTCCTGCGGGTGTACGGCATTCTTGATCCGGTCGAGCTCATCCATCAGTTCCTCGTTTATATGGAGCCTTCCGGCGGTATCTATGATGACAAGATCATACAACTTCTGGTTTGCATGCTCCAGAGCCTTTTTTGCAATGTAAACGGGATCCGTATTCCCTTCTATCGAGAAAACCGGAACATTCAACTGGCCTCCTACGACTTGCAACTGCTTGACTGCAGCAGGTCTGTAAACGTCGCAAGCGACGAGAAGCGGGCTTTTGCCCTGTTTCCTGAGAAGGCTTGCAAGTTTGCCCGAAGTCGTCGTTTTGCCTGAACCCTGGAGTCCTACCATCATGTAGACCGTCGGCGGTTTGTTGGCAAAAGTAAGCTTTGCAGGCTCCTTGCCCATCAGCTCGACAAGTTCTTCATTGACAATCTTTATTACCTGCTGACCCGGAGTCAGGCTTTCGAGCACATCCTGCCCCACTGCCCTTTCCGAGACCTTATTTATAAAGTCCTTGACCACCTTGAAATTGACGTCAGCCTCAAGAAGCGCAAGTTTTATCTCGCGCATCATGTCCTTGACATCCTTATCGGTAACCCTTCCCTTGCCCCGGAACTTGTTCAGGGTATCCTGAAGCTTTCCGGACAATCCTTCGAAAAGAGCCATATATTAATCCTCCGCTATACTTCTGATCTCTTGCTTAGCCAGGTCGAGACTTCTTTTGTCTCTGTCGGATAACATTGAACTGTCCATATCCTCCAGAAGCTTCATTATACCCGAAGCCTTTTCCTTCTGCATTCCGAACCTGTTCACGAGGCCCAGCTTTTCTTCCATATTGTAAAGAGTTGCCTTGCCTCTTTTTATATTATCATATACTCCCTGCCTGCTGATATTCAACTCTTCTGCGATTTCACCAAGCGAATAGTCGCTGTTGTAATGCAGGTCCAGTACGTCATATTGTCTTTTGGTGATCAACTGCCCGTAAAAATCAAGCAGCAGACCGATCGTATATATCTCATCCATAACTTCAGACGACCTTGCTTTTATTTTTCAAACGACAGGTGTAAAGTAATTTTACTTTACACCTTATTTTAATGTAAGCCGGTTGGATTGTCAAGGATTCACATGAAATTTGCCTTGTATTATCCGAAAGATACGGGAGTTTCCGAATTTTACGTTCTTATTTGGGGTAGTACCAGCATCTCTGTCATGTACTGAAAAGTAGAAAGTAAAATTTTCACAAAATTTAGCCATCACTCAATTTTTTCATCGTTTAGTGATAGAATTCTTTTATAGTAGGGGTGTCGCCAACATTAAAAGTGATAATCAGAGAGTGCAAGATATAATGTTCATAGGGTCAGCCGCAAACGGACTTGGTGACACAAATTCTAGATACATCATCAATTACTGGTAGTGGCTTATCTGGAGAAACAATAATTATATTGCCTTTAATAGTTATCCAATTATTACGAGGTGCATTATATAATGTTTGTAAATAAAACATTTGATTTTTTAATTCCATTCCCTTGTTTTGGGCGTATTCAAGTAAATCATAATAATACCGTTCTACTAAATTATCAGAAAACATATTACACAACTGATTACTACTTCCCCAGTACCAATGTTCAAAAGTTTTTTTTATGAATTCATATATGCTTAACCGATTTGGATTATCTGCTAAAAGGCTAATATAAGGAAACCTTTTACTCTCCCAATATTCATAATCATTTTGTGCAATATTATCAGAATCCAAAATATTATTCCACAATTCTTCAAACAACTTTTCTATCAGATCGGGAATTAAGAATACATTTCCATCTATGTCTAGCCAAGGGAATTTATAGCCTCCAGAATGCATACAATTATCATACAAATTTAACAAATAAATCAAATAATTTAAATTAATAGATGTAAAGTTAGACAAACTAAAACCCATATAACTATTGATTTCCTTTCTCGCAGACTTCCTCCGCATATTGATCACCTTTTAAACAAACGCTAAGAATATCAAATAAGTTATTAATATCGATATTTTTATGTCCAGTACCTAATATCTTACCATCACTACAAATATATGCAAGGCTAAATCCGCTTTGATCTTTAAACTCATCAATTTTTTCTTTGCTAATATTAGGTTTATTGATTCCAGTAGCAAACTCTAGCTTAAAAAAGTACACATAAACCGGTTTGCCATATCCTATAACAAAAATAGGATAGCCTTTTTTGCCTAATAACCATTTATTTAAATCCTTTAAATCGGAATTTTCAATCAATATGCTTTTATCTATAATAATACCGAACTTATAAGTAATGGAATCTGCTTTTGATTTTAACTCATCAAATGAATTTACTATAAAAAGTTTCTTATCTTTACATATTTCTTTATCTATAATCTGGGATGACTTGGAGGAGGTTAAATATACAGCTTTATATCTATTATTAAAAACGTTGCAGTAAGAATTTAATAGAAATAGGGTGATGGCACATACGGCTATAATGCAAACTGCTACCTTTAAATATATATTTTTCATTTTTCACAACTCCATTCTGTTATAAAAGGCAATTGGGTAGGATTAATAATTAAAGAAGCAGATACTGATCAATTTAAGACTGTAGCTGCTCACGAAAGGCTTGATCGTTTCACTATACAAAAACGGTTAATACTCACTTTATACGGGCTTGGCACAAATACTGGCTTGAAACGTGTATCTGCCGGAAATCATGGCGAATCATATCAGGATTTGCTATACATCAGGAGAAAGTATATAAATAAGGATAACCTAAAAAACGCTATATCTTTAGTGGTCAATAATATTCTTCATGCCAGGATGCAAGAGATATGGGGCGATGGTACAACCACCTGTGCTTCAGATTCAAAAAAATTTGGTGCCTGGGACCAGAATCTGATGACTGAATGGCATATCCGTTACCGTGGGCGTGGGGTTATGATATATTGGCACGTTGAGAAGAATTCATCCTGTATCTATTCTCAATTAAAATCCTGTTCATCTTCAGAAGTGTCAGCTATGATCGAGGGACTTCTAAAACATTGTACTGATATGGAGATTGAGAAAAACTATGTTGATACCCACGGACAAAGTGAAGTAGCTTTTGCATTCTGCCACTTGCTGGGATTCAACTTAATGCCGCGGTTAAAGAATATCGGTTCGCAAAAGCTGTACCGTCCCGACACGGGCATGACAGATACATATCCAAATCTTCAACCAATACTAACCCGGCCAATCAATTGGGAACTTATTCGGCAGCAGTATGACCAGATGGTTAAATATGCAACGGCTTTACGTCTGGGAACTGCTGAAACCGAAGCAATCATGAAAAGGTTCACAAGGAATAACTTAAAGCATCCGACGTACCTTGCCCTTGCTGAATTAGGTAAGGCCGTTAAAACTATTTTCCTTTGTGAGTACTTAAATTCTGAGGAACTGAGGATAGAAATTCATGAAGGCTTAAACGTGGTTGAAAACTGGAATTCTGCAAATAGCTTTATATTTTACGGTAAAGGTGGCGAAATATCCACTAACCGGATAGAAGACCAGGAGCTTGCCGTACTGAGTTTACACTTACTTCAAAACTGTCTTGTCTACATCAATACATTAATGATTCAGAATGTCCTTTCGCAAAGCAAGTTGTATGATCTTATGACACCGGAAGATTTCCGGGCACTCACGCCACTTATTTATAATCACATAAATCCTTATGGAAATTTTGATCTAAATATGGATGAAAGAATACCTATAGATATTTCCATTGTTTAACAGTTACTTTTCAGTACATGACACGGATGCTGGTACTACCCCTATTTAATATAGTTAACATGATTTAATTAATATTCATTCCAATACATTGTTCAATGTTTCGATATATTCTTGAAAGTCATTACAGACATTTACTATTCTACCTGCATCTATTTTCATATTAGTTATGCGGTAACTTATTATGTCAAATTTCCTACTAAGAACATGTAACAAAGCATACCGATCGAGAATATTTTATTATTAGCATTATGCTAAATAATAATCACTGTGTCTTGTATACAGATCTATGCTAAATTAAACGCACAGTCATGATTATACAAGGAGGAATAAATATGGGAAGAGGAACCAATTCCAAGATAGCCTTAATGGGAATGCGTCCAGTTTCTAAAAACATAAATAATATGGTGTCTGCAATGAATTCATTTAGGAATTTGATGAGGAATTTTACCAATACTTTTACTGCAACACCCAGCCTCAATCTAACTGGTACACCCAGCCTTAATTTAACTGCTACACCACAGATATCAACTACAGTATCAATAACGACCTCCTTCAGTCCAGGTTTTGGAATGACTAACTCCGTATCGGGCAGTGCTGAGACTGGTACTTCAGTATCTGCGAGTACTGAGACCAGTAGCTCAGCACCAGCGGGTGCTGCTTCCAATGGTTCCACAAGCGGCTGCTGATAGCATATTTGTTAGGTTATCCCATATGGATGTGGTTGACGTAAAGTAAGACAATAATATTTGGTAATTTCTATTTGCGCAAAATTCATGACAGTCACAAAAATACCGCAGATCACATCAAATACTCTTCCGCCATAGCGTGGCGCCGCTGTATCCCCTGTCGTATCCACATTCGAGCAGCTTGTCATATATGGGTGAATCCTCGATTTTTACAGGTTCGGTATCTTTGCTTTCTTTCCAGTACTCGGTGAATATATTCTTTTTGCCGACCCACAGACACCGATTCTGAAAAGAATTCACAAAGTTGGCGGCAGCTTTTTCGATAACTTCCAGACTGTCAGTCAGCGGCTGTAAGGTTGAACCATATTCCCTTACCAGCAGAACAGGCCTGCCGTTTTCGAACACCAGGGCAGTCCCATGATGTTTTGGGAATCTGACTGGTAATGCGGATGATAGCATATCCCTGTAAGGATTTGCGGGATCGCAGCTGCACAGCGTGATGTAATATTCTTTCTGCTCAGGCTGATCGAACTGTCTGATTTGTTCCAGATCATTATCCCTTGCAAACTGTATACCTGAAAGCCCTTCCAGATAGAACCCTCTTTTGATTCCGCTCGTAAATTCGTTGTTCTTAAGCCAGTTATACAGCTCAGACCAGCTATACCTGCCTTTTTCGATTTCAGCAATTTCCTTGGACAACAGTCCGTAACGATTCAACAGCCTCCGTATATATTCGGGTTTTCCTGCAGCTTCGATATCTTCTGTTGATGCCGGTATCCTGTACCACCTTCCCATGTTGGGGTAGGTGTTATATTTGGTCCACGGGGAATTCTTCCTCTCGTTGTCGGCATAATAGCGGATGACTGAGAACGAATCATTTGCAATGACTCCATACCATACAAGCCTCTCCATTTTGGCCAGAAGCTCGGACGGCGCTAATGAGAGCAGCTTCGAAAGATCCTTGATGAAACATGCTCCCCGTTCATCCAGCAGCTTCAGCAGTTTCTCCTCATATTCATCCAGAGTGAATTCGGGCTGTGTCAATGCTAAAGGAATTAAATCGCCGGCAGTCGATGCAACAGATCCGGAAGACTCTATTTCAGCGGCTGTTCCATCGGATGCCGCGCTGGTTGAAGCATCTTCCCTGGTGACCCAAAAGGCAGCTTCCCTGGTATTGCCGTTCGTTCTGCAGCTCCATTGTACTGTTCCCGTGGAGCAGAGATAGTCGAGCATTCTTGGTTCATACTTTGTGATCCTTGACGGAAATATGAAATCCTCCCACCAGGATACCGGGAAAAATCGGCCCTGCAGTAGTTTTATCACCTCAAACAGCTTGTCTTCGGCAGGCAACACGTTCTCATTCAATAAATGCCTGTTGAAGTAGTATTGGCAGTAAACTTCAGGCGATTTGGGCTTCATATCACTGCGTGCCAGCTGTATGGTCTTCTTTTTGATTCTTTCATATACCTTTCGATGGCAGTATATGCTCTCTTCCGGAGTTTCAGCCTGCTTCAGCATAAGTACTTCCCCGGAAGCCGACAGTGTTTTCAGCGCTCTCCTTACGATTTCCGCATTCATCGAATATTTCGATGCCAGCTCGTGTATCGTAAAGGTACCGCAGTAAAGAATATGCCTGCGTATGAGCCTTACTGCAGCTTCATCTACCTTTGGTGCAAGCTCGAATATGTAGCTGCTAAGGAGGTTTATAGCTACAGTTTCGGTCACATTTCCAGGCAGTCCGCATCTGATCGTGGAATTTGCGGGATCCCGGCCGGAAGTCATGCAATAAAGAGGATAATCCTCGGCGGCAATCCAGTAAGCATCAGCGCTGTTATTCATAGTGATTCTTATTACTCTTCTTTGTTCCTCAAGCAGCTTCAAATATGCTGCAACCGTATCATAACCGGTCTCTTTGAAACATCTGACGCCGTATGGATCGGCTTTGAGTTCTCCGAAGGAATAGATGAAATAATATAGATCGTCTGCATTTGAAAGCTTCCTGCTGAATTTATAGTTGCTGAGCTCATTTACAACAGCTTTTATCGCCCGCGGATCGAGCAGCTCATACTCTCCGTTCACGCCAGCTGCAAGCCTTATAAAATCACGGTCGTTAACCAGCAGCTGGTTCCTGCGCTCAGCTACAGGCAGCTCATAGGAATACTGGTATATCTGCCAGAAGTTGAATATCAGCTCAGCTGAGAAAGGAGAAGGTTTTTCGGTGTATACGTCAATTACCTTCACGTTTCCGAGACTGATCTTTTCCACCAGATCATAAAGACTCCTGATGTCGAAAATATCATTGACACATTCACGGTACGTCTCCACTACCGCGGGATGATCAGGTTCCTTCAGTGCTGCTTCGGCAGTTTCTGCGCATCTTAAGCGCTGTATCCATAGAGGAGTTCTTTTACCGAAGCCCTGCATATCTACAAGAAGAGAACGTGTCAGATTGTACCGCAGATTGATATTGAAGAGCGGTGCGTCCGGGAGCAGTTCGAGAACTTCATTCTCGAGTTCCTCACGGTCGATCAGCGAAAAGAGGTTTGACAGCTTTCCCGTATAACCGAAAATATGCAGCAGTATACCGTCATTGTTATAAATGTACTCCATCCTGCAATTCAACAGCTTCGCAAGTTTTGAATGCAGCAGTACTGCCAGAGGAGCATGGATCCTTCCGCCAAATGGCGAGTGGATAACTATCCGCCTGTCGCCGGTCTCGTCGCTGAAATGCTCGCAGACTATACGCCCCGCGCCCGGGAGCAGTCTCGTATCTTCGAGC
>Ga0207834_1000508_pt1 | contig 13800 bp, 12 predicted proteins | sample LuqExpMetagenom5_FD_187763 | JGI IMG/M metagenome (GOLD analysis project Ga0207834, IMG submission 187763) | Tropical forest soil microbial communities from Luquillo Experimental Forest, Puerto Rico - Sample 5 (SPAdes) | ecosystem: Environmental > Terrestrial > Soil > Tropical forest ...
TTACGGGCCTCCGACCTGGTGAGAAGCTATTTGAAGAACTTCTTATGGATGAAGAAGGTATGCAGGATACAGAAAATAAATTAATACATATAGGATGTCCAATTAAAATTGATGAAGAAAAATTCATTAAACAACTGGAGGAATTAAAGGAAATATCTTATAATGAACCCGTAGAAATCAAGAAGTTGATTAAGGAAATAGTACCAACTTATGTGATGAATAAATCTTAGATAAAAGTCCACACGTTTTCTTTAGAAAAGAATAGAGGTTAACAATGGAAAAGAAAAGAATATATCTTTCGTCTCCAACAATGAATGGTAAGGAACTAGACTATATTAATGAAGCATTTGATACAAATTGGGTTGCTCCTTTAGGGCCAAATGTAAACGAATTCGAAAGGGAATTAGCTTCATATGTGAATGTTTCATATGCAGCTGCATTGGTTTCAGGTACCGCCGCAATTCATTTAGCGCTAAAATTATTAAATGTGAATAGAGGAGATATTGTTTTTTGTTCATCTCTTACATTTTCAGCTTCATGTAATCCGATTTTGTATCAAGGAGCAACACCAGTATTTATTGATAGTGAAAAAGAAACCTGGAATATGGATCCAGAGGCATTGCGTAAAGCGATTAATAAATATCCTATGGTTAAAGCTATTATAATAGTTCACTTATATGGAACACCTGCAAAGCTGGATGAGATCGTTGAAATATGTAGAGAGCATAAAGTTCCACTTGTAGAAGATGCTGCAGAATCCTTAGGTTCAACATACAAAGGTCAGCAATCTGGAACCTTTGGAAAGTTTGGAATTTACTCATTCAATGGTAATAAGATTATAACCACCTCTGGTGGAGGGATGCTGGTATCAGAAGATGATGAAGCTATTAAAAAAGCAAGATTTTATGCAACTCAAGCGAGAGAAAATGAAAGACATTATGAACACAAAGAAATAGGATATAATTACAGAATGTCAAATATTGTAGCTGGTATCGGAAGAGGGCAATTAATATCATTAGATAAGTTTATTGAGATTAAGAAAAGAATATATAATACATATAAAGAAGCTTTTAGTGATATTACTGAGATAGCAATGAATCCGATTCCTGAAAACTGTGATGCAAACAACTGGTTATCTTGCATTACTCTTAGTGAGGATTGCGGGGTAAAACCTCTAGATATTATGACTGCTCTTGAAGAACGTAATATTGAATCTAGACCAATCTGGAAACCAATGCACATGCAGCCAGTATTCCATGAATTTGATTTTATACAATCAGTAAGTACCAATCCAAGTGTTGCTGAAAATATATTTAATACAGGCGTTTGCTTACCAAGTGATATTAAGAATACTGATGATGATATGCTAAAAATTATCAGTATAATTCGTGGATTATTCGGGAAGTAGGAATGTGTATGTATAAAAAATATGTGAAAAGGCCGATGGATTTTATTCTTTCATTATTAGCAGTGATTTTTTTATCACCAATTATAATTCTGATTGCAATATTAGTCAGATTGAAATTAGGTACTCCAGTAATATTCAAGCAGAAGCGCCCTGGCTTCAATGATAGAATATTTACTCTATACAAATTCAGAACCATGACTGATAAGCGTGATGTAAATGGAGAACTTTTACCAGACGAGAATAGACTAACGAAATTTGGTAAACTGCTTAGAAGTACATCGCTTGATGAATTACTTGAGCTTATTAACATCATAAAAGGTGATATGTCTATTATTGGGCCACGACCTTTGCTGATTCAATATTTACCGTTATATAATGAAAATCAAAAACGGCGTCATGAGGTAAGACCAGGTTTATCAGGACTGGCTCAGGTAAATGGTCGGAATGCAATCAGTTGGGAAGATAAATTTAATATGGATATTCAATATGTAGATAATATAAGCTTCGTTGGAGATCTGAAATTAATTTATTTCACGATCTTGAAAGTATTTAAAAGAGAAGGTATCAATAGTGAAACCGCTGTGACAATGGAAGTTTTTCAAGGTAATTTAAAAAAATAATTATTTTTCTATTCTTTAATAGAGATATTATATATTTCTAAAAAAATGATAAATTTGTTATATTTGATTGGAGTAACAAGATTTTAATTTTTGCCGAAAGAGGGATATTTACTAGCGGGTTACTTATACTATAAATTTACTAGATTAATATTTTGTTAAATAAATTATTTACAAGCACTGTTTAATTAGTAAAAGGAGAAGATATGGTTTTGGGAATATATGGAGCTGGTGGGCTTGGAAGGGAAGTTTATGTACTCTCAATGCAAATAAATAATAATCAAAAGCAATGGAGTAGAATTGTTTTTATTGATGATGCAGATTTGGGAGAAAGTATAGATGGAATAGAAATATTCAGCTTTGAAAATTTTTGTACTGAATTTAAAACCAATGAAGCAAAAATTTGTATTGCTATCGGGGAACCAGTAGTACGTGCTAATCTATATAAAAAAGCCAAAACACATGCTTATCAAATGGCTTCTTTAGTACATCCATCGGTTTTCATTCCAACAAGTACCAGAATTGGAGAAGGTTCAATTATATTTGTTGGTTCTTTTATATCGTGTAATGTAGTAATAGGAGAAAATGTCCTAATTCAAGCTCATGTAAATGTTGGACATGATTGCATTGTAGATAATGATTCTGTTATATCAGGTTTAGTAAATATCGCAGGAAATTGTAAAATAGACCATCAAACATATATTGGGTTAAGTGCTTGTATAAAAGAAAATACTCGAATTGGAGCAAATACAATTATTGGAATGGGTTCAGTTGTTGTTAAGGATATTCCAGATAATATTGTCGCGTTTGGAAACCCAGCGAAACAAATGAAAAATAACGATAAAAAACGAGTATTTAAGTAAGGTTATCTATCTAAACATGTAGTTGCTCAGAATATTAAGAAAAGGTGTAATATATGAATGTACTTTTTATGACAATTGCTTACCCAAAAGCAGGAGAGCACAATATATATTCAGATTTAATGCAGGAATTTGTGCTAGGTAATCACAAGGTTTTTATTGCATGTTCATGCGAAAGACGTAATAATAAGGAAACGGATTTAACCATAGAAGAAGGTAAAAATGTTTTAAGGATTAAAACAGGTAATATGACCGGTAACATCAATATTATAGAAAAAGGGATATCTACATTATTAATTGAAAGCGCATTTATTAAGGCGATTAATAAATTTTTTGTTAATACTAAATTTGATTTAATCATTTATTCTACGCCCCCAATTACATTTGTTAGAGCGGTACAATATTTTAAGAATAGAGATAAAGCTTATACATATTTACTTTTAAAGGATATATTTCCACAAAATGCAGTAGATATTAAATTAATGAATAATTCAAGCTTGATATATTGCTATTTTAGAAATAAAGAAAGAAAGCTATATTCCATATCTGATTTTATCGGGTGTATGTCACAAGCTAACGTAGAATATATTCTAGATAAAAATCATGAATTAGATATAATTAGAGTCGAAATTTGTCCTAATAGCATAGCCACTACTGCGATTATTAATATAGATAATCTACATAGGAAGAAATATAATATTCCGGATGATTGTGTTGTTTTTGTATATGGAGGTAATCTGGGTAGACCTCAGGGAGTAGATTTCATTATTGAATGCTTGAAAAAAAATATGAATCTGGTGAACAGGTTTTTTATTATCTGTGGACAGGGTTCAGATTATTATAAGCTTGAGACTTTCTTTTCGAACATGAAACCAAATAATGCATTATTATTTAAAATGTTACCCAAATCAGAATATGATGATTTATTACTATGTTGTGATGTCGGTTTGATATTTCTGGATCATAGGTTTACGATACCTAATTTTCCGTCGAGGTTACTTTCTTATATGGAGTATTCTATGCCTGTGCTCGCCTGCACTGATAGGAATACTGATATAGGAGAAATATTACAAAGAGGCAACTTTGGATGGTGGTGTGAAAGTAATAACAGCGATGGATTCAGTGAAATAATCAATAGAATTTGTTTACAAAAAAATGAAATTAGTTTATATGGAAATAATGCAAGAGAATATTTGGAAGAAAATTATACTTCCAAAACTTCATATGAAATTATCATGAGACATTTTGTTGAATAATAAGGAGGATTTTATGTTTAATAATAAAACATTGTTAATTACAGGCGGAACAGGATCATTTGGAAATGCAGTATTAGAAAGATTTTTAGATACAAATATCAGGGAAATACGAATTTTTTCAAGAGATGAGAAAAAGCAGGACGATATGCGCCATAAATATAATAGCGATAAGATTAAATACTACATAGGCGATGTCAGGGATCTTCAAAGTATTAAGAATGCGATGTATGGAGTTGATTATGTTTTTCATGCGGCTGCCTTAAAGCAGGTTCCCTCCTGTGAGTTCTTTCCACTAGAAGCAGTGAAAACCAACGTAATAGGTACAGATAATGTTCTTACAGCATGTATCGAATCTGGTGTAAAGAAGGTAATATGTCTGTCCACAGATAAAGCGGCTTATCCTGTAAATGCTATGGGTACATCAAAAGCAATGATGGAAAAAGTCTTTGTAGCAAAATCCCGTACAGTAGAACCTGATAAGACATTAATATGTGGGACAAGATATGGCAATGTTATGTGTTCCAGAGGCTCCGTTATCCCGTTATTTATTGAGCAAATCAAGGCCGGACAACCCTTAACAATTACAGAACCCAAAATGACCCGATTTATCATGAGTTTGGAGGAAGCTGTAGAACTTGTTATTTTTGCATTTGAAAATGCAGAAAGTGGAGATATCATGGTGCAAAAGGCACCTGCTACTACGATTGAAGTACTAGCTCAGGCGGTTAAGGAACTGTTTCACGCAGACAACGAGATCAAGGTTATCGGAATTCGACACGGTGAGAAGATGTATGAAACGCTATTAACAAATGAGGAATGCTCTAATGCTATTGATATGGGAGATTTTTATCGTGTACCGACTGACAAACGTGATTTAAATTATGATAAATATTTTAAGGACGGCCACCATGGAAGAACTGAGTTATCTGAATTTAACTCAAATAACACAAACCTGTTAACGGTAGAGGAAACAAAACAAAAATTGCTAACATTATCTTATATAAAAGATGAAATACAGGCATGGGGGAATAGATAATGAAAATTCTTGTTACTGGAGCAAAAGGATTTATTGGTAAAAACCTTATAATAGAACTGAAAAATCGAAAATATGAAGAAGTATATGAATATGATATTGATTCTGATATATCTAATTTAGATGATTATACGAAGAAATGTGATTTTGTATACCATCTTGCAGGAATTAACAGACCTCAAAATGAAGAGGAATTCATGGAAGGAAATTGTGGTTTTACAACAAAGCTATTAGATTTACTTAAGGTTAATAATAATAATGCTCCTATTCTTATAACATCTTCTATCCAGGCAGAGCTTGACAATCACTACGGAAAGAGCAAGAAAGCTGGGGAGGAGGTACTATTTAAATATTCTAAAGTGACAGGAAGTAAAGCTTTAGTTTATCGTTTACCTAATGTGTTTGGAAAATGGTGCAGACCAAATTATAATAGTGCAATCGCTACTTTTTGCTACAATATTTCTAATAATTTAGAAATTAAAGTAAATGACCCTAATGTCATAATGAATTTAGTATATATTGATGATGTTATCGATGAGTTTATAAATGCTTTAAATGGGAATGAAAATAGATTAAATCAATTTTGTGTGGTTCCTGTTACCTATACCGTTGCGCTTGGTAAAATAGTTGATTTGATTTATTCTTATAGGGAAAGTAGAAAAAACTTATCCATTCCTAATATGAGTGATGAGTTTTCAAAGAAGCTATATAGTACTTATTTAAGCTATTTACCTGGAAATAAATTCAGCTATCCACTAAAGATGAACATTGATCAAAGAGGATCATTTACAGAGTTTATTCGCACATCTGATCGAGGACAAGTATCAATTAATATATCGAAACCCGGAATTACAAAAGGAAATCATTGGCACAACACCAAAAATGAGAAGTTTTTAGTGGTTAGTGGAAAGGGATTAATTCAATTTAGAAAAGTTGGAAGTGACGAAATAATAAATTATCATGTTTCTGGTGATATGTTAGAAGTTGTTGATATCCCTACTGGATATACCCATAATATAGTTAATGAGGGCGATACCGATATGGTTACAGTCATGTGGGCAAATGAAGCTTTTAATCCGGAAAAACCAGATACATTTTACATGGAGGTTTAACATGGAAAAGTTAAAAGTTATGACAGTTGTGGGTACAAGGCCTGAGATAATAAGGTTATCAGCAGTTATTAATAAATTAGAAGAATCAGAAGCTATTGAACATATCTTAGTTCACACCGGGCAAAATTATGATTATGAATTAAATGAAGTGTTTTTTCAAGATTTTAAGTTAAAGAAACCCGATTATTTTTTAGATGCAGCGCACGGTAATGCGGTTGAAACTATTGGAAACATATTGATTAAAATAGATCCAATTTTAGATTCTGAAAAACCAGATGCCTTATTAGTATTAGGAGATACCAATAGCTGCTTAAGTGTTATTTCTGCAAAACGCAGACATATTCCAATCTTTCACATGGAGGCAGGTAACCGTTGCTTTGATCAAAGAGTGCCAGAAGAAACTAATAGAAAGATAGTAGATCATACTGCAGATATCAATCTTACATATAGTGATATTGCTAGAGAATACTTGCTAAGAGAAGGGCTACCTGCAGATCAGGTTATTAAAACAGGAAGTCCCATGTTTGAAGTTATCCAATCAAGATTAATAGATATTGAAAAATCAAACGTTTTAGATAGATTAGGACTAATAGAGAATGAGTTTTTTGTTGTTTCTGCACATCGTGAAGAGAATATAAGTTCAGAAGAAAACTTTTTAAATTTAGTAGATAGCTTAAATACAATTGCTGAAATTTATAAATTGCCTATAATTATCAGTACACATCCGCGAACTAGAAACATGCTTAATAATAAAGGCATAAAATTCCACGAGCTCATCAAGACGATGAAACCTTTAGGTTTTAATGATTATGTGAAGTTACAAACAAAAGCAAAAGTAGTAATAAGTGATAGTGGAACAATAAGTGAAGAATCTTCTATCTTAGGGTTCAAAGCACTAAACATTCGGCAGGCACATGAAAGGCCAGAAGCAATGGAAGAAGCCTCAGTAATGATGGTAGGTTTAGAAAAAGAACGTATATTACAAGGTTTAACTATTCTTGAGACACAACATAATGAAACCTTACGTAGAGTTAATGATTATAGTATGACGAACGTATCCGAAAAAGTGCTTAGAATAATTTTATCATACACAGATTATGTAAATAAAGTGGTATATGGTGGCTCTAAAAATTAATAAACTTGTTAAGATATATGAATATAAATATGTTATACATTTTTTAAGCATCAGGAGGGTAAAACATGAAGGTTGCATTTATTTGTGGTTTGCATCCGACTCAAGATCACGAAATTGTAAAAAAAAGTAAAGTAATGCCACAATATGCAGCAGATAGAACTGCAAGGAATCTAGCTGAAGGATTGAAGAATATATTATTAAAGAATATAACAATTATCAATATGCCATTTATTGGAGGATTTCCTTTTGGGCATCGATTAATATATGCAAAATCATATGAATGGGCATTCTTAGATGAAAAACAAGAAAATACAGTTGCATTTCTTAATATCAATTACTTATCACATTTTTTTCGTCAATGGGCAGTAACAAAAAGAACTATTAAATGGGTAAATGTGAACGTAAATCAAGAGCAGTTTATTATAGGTTATGCAATGACAAGTTCTACGTTAGCTGCTTTTAAGGCGGCAAAACGAAAAAATAAAAGAGTTACTACTTGTCTAATTGTCCCTGACTTGCCGGAATATATGAATCTAAGCATTAATGGATTGAAGAAAATACTATTAAATATTGTAGTAAAGAAACAAAAAAAGATGCTAAAATATGTTGACACTTATGCATTATTTTCGATTCATATGGCTGATGCACTTAAAATTGGTAATAAACCTTTTTGTGTAGTTGAAGGGACTGTAAATTCAAATATTAAATATGAAGAAATAAATGAACCTAATTTTCATAAAAATATTGTTTATACTGGGAGTGTAAATTTAGAGTATGGAATAGAACTTTTATTGAAAGCGTTTTCCAAAATTGAAGGAGATGAATATAAACTACAAATTGCTGGAAGCGGAAACGGTTTACCTTTAGTTAACAAATTTTGTGAAATAGATTCTCGAATACAATACCTCGGAGTCATTTCAAATTCTGAAGCCATTGAGCTCCAAAAAAATGCTTCAGTTCTTGTAAACCCTCGTACCGCAGAACATGATTTTACCAAATTTTCTTTCCCGTCGAAATTGTTAGAATATTTATCTTCAGGAAACCCAGTTTTGACATTTAAGTTACCTGGTATTCCAGATGAATACGATGAGTATCTACAATATTTTGATAACAGTGATTCGTTATATATGGCTAAACGTATTCAAGAAGTTTGTAATTGGGATAATGAACGAAAAGAAAATAATGCAAAAAGATCAATTATATTTTTAAACAATAATGTTAGCGGATTAGAACAGGCAAAAAAGATTTTAGAATTGAGAAAGAATAATATTTAATATTTATATCTTTATTAATAATCAATTCAAATATATTTTATTGATACTCTTACTCTCAGTATTTATATTTTATTTAGAATTTACTCATTTTTTTATATACATATGATAAAACAATAACGGGAGGATTTATTTATATGGGCAAAGTTTTTGCTTCTTGTTTGAGGTGGGGTAAGGATATATTAAACGAAAACTACGTATTTATATTTTTTTTAATAGAAATATTAGGGTTATCTGTGGAAAAATACGGGAAATGGTTTCTCTATTTTAATACTGTTTTTTTATCTGCTATAATTTTTTATTTTTTTATTTGTTTTGTTTTTAATAAAATTTATTTTAATAAGTGCCTAAAAAGACAAATGATTTTTGTGTCTATTTTTAGTATGTATTTTATACTATTAAACATTTTTAGAATATTATATAATCAATTTTCAATAGACATTTTAACTTTTGCTGTTGCCACCTATCCTACCATCGCGCTTATTTTTCTTATTACATTAAAGAAAACGCCAACAATGATAATATTAAAAAACATCATTTTTTGTAGTTTAATTGTTTCAATTACACAGCTATGCTATTTTTATTATATTAATTCTATTTTGCACTTATGGTATTTCCCAGTTAGTAGTTTTATGTTAAATTCAAACATTGTGAACTGTTTTCTGGTCGCTTCATTACCATTATGTTACATTTTTATATATTTAAGTAAAAAGAATAAATTACATAATCGACTGGCCTCTGGCATGAGCTACAGCGTTTTGTTCTTGGTGCCAATTGTAATATCACTTTCAGGAACAAGGATGGGTTTTGCACTCACTACATGCTTTTTTATAATCGGATTACTAATATCAATAAGAGATAAAATGATGAGAGTAAAATATTTTATAATTACATCACTTGTAATTTGTTCAATAATTATTTTGGGTAATACAAGTAATTGTAGCTTTTTTATATATAAGTCATTAAATATAAATACATCGAATCTTATGAATGCGGTTAAAATTAGTGGAAATAATGTTAAAGAGACTATGGCTAATCAAAATCCAAGTTCAAATGTTATATTAAATGAAAGTAACAGTACGGAAATTCATTCTAATATAGCTGACAATATAGTAATTATTTCTACTGAAGAAAATAATGATGGTGGTAGGTTTACGCTTTGGAGACTTGGCTTATCTGAAATTAAGAAAAACATTTTTACAGGAACTGGAAAAATTTTATATGCATTTAAGACTGGTGACCAAATATCTCAACCTATGTCTTTTCATAACTTTATTTTAGAAATTATGGTTTCTATTGGAGCAATTGGATTGATTTTATACGCTACTGTGATTATAAATCCTATTTTAAGTGCATCGCGTGTAATTGTAAAAAGTAAGGGGTATACAGTACTTTTTATGTTATTATTAAGTGTTAGCTTTATATTATCTTTCAGTCTATTTGAACCTTTTGTTATGGTTAATATTATTGTGATGTTATTATGGGTTATCATTTCAACAATATATAATGTTTCAAATTTAGAATTGAGTTTATAGTTAATAATTAGTTTTATAGACTACTTTTGATGTTGATATTATTATTTTTTTATATATAGCTATATTAAAAGTCTGGATTTAAAAGCATAATTATTTATAAATCGATAGTGAGGTTTTACAATGAACAAAGAAGAATGTTTTAATATTCCAGTGGTTTTATTTTTCTTCAAAAGAAGAAAAGCTGTAGATATAATGAAAAAAATATCTGCAATTAAGCCGACTAAAGTATATTTGCTTGGTGATCAAGGAAGAGATGATAATGAGAGACTTGAAGTTGAGGAGTGTAGAAGGCTCGTTGAAGAAGTAATTGGCTGGGATTGTGAAGTAATCAAGAATTATGCAATAGAGAATAGGGGCGTTTACGAAAACATAGGATTAGGAGCAAAATGGGTATTTGAACAAGAAGAACAAGCTATATTTTTAGAAGATGATAATCTTCCAGAAGTTACTTTTTTTGAGTATTGTAAACAGATGCTTGAAATTTATAAAAATGATACCAGGATTTTTTGGATCTGCGGGACTAACTACCTTGGAGAGTATGATGCTGAGGATGGTTCGAGTTATATGTTTACAAAACATCTACTCCCATGTGGATGGGCCTCATGGAGTGAAAAATTTAATAAATTTTATGATCCAAATTTAAGTTTAGTTGCAGATAACATTACATTGAAAAAGGTAGAGAGAGAATATCAAAACAGAAAACTATTCTTACAGTATAAGGCATGTTGGTCTGAAGAGTATTTAAAATTTTTAAATGGTAATAAGCCGTCATCATGGGATTATCATCTAGATTTTGCATTAAAAGCTAATAGTTTATATGGGATATCTCCATGTAGAAATCAAATAAAAAATATCGGAGTAGATTTATATTCTGCTCATGGTGGAACTACTTTTTCAAATGAAATGACCAATAGATTTTGTGGAATGGAGTCCTATCCATTAGGCTTTCCATTAAAACATCCTGTTTCACTTCTTCCAGATACAATTTATGAAAAGAAAATTGCAGAGTTGTTATTATTTCCGTTAAGTTACCGAATAAAATACAAAATTTTAAGATTTGTGAGAAGAATTCTTAATATTCCAGAAAATCTTACTACAAAACAATATATTAAAGAATTTCATTTTTTAAAAAAATTATAATTGTAATTATTATAATTTTGTTGACATGATTTTTGAAAAAGACTAAATAAGTAGGAGAGCTATCGTGTTTAAATTTATACAAAATAAATTTACCCTTGATGAAAACAATAAGTTAATATTAACAAATGTACTTTACACTCTTATTTTTAAAGGAGGATCTTTAATAATTAGCTTATTTACATTTCCTGCATATATAAGATACTTAGGTAACGAACAAATACTTGGTGCTTGGTTTACTATACTTTCTATTTTGAATTTAGTATTCAGTTTCGATTTAGGTATTGGTAATGGACTAAGAAATATGTTAGTACCTGTATTACTTGATGGAGATCAGAAAAAAGTTAAAAAATATATATCAACCGCATATACAATTATTGGATTTATTGTTTTAATATGTATTATACTCGGTTGCTTTACTTTTAAGAATGTTCACTTCTCATCCTTTTTTAAAATTAAGGAAAATATTGTTTCACAAAAAACGCTTTATTATACTGTATTAATTGCATTTTCAGGAATTATGATGCAATTTTTTTTGAATTTAATTACTTCAATTATGTATGCAATGCAAAAATCTGCATTTATTAATTTACTTGCTTTAATTTCTAGCTTAATAAATTTATTATTTGTATCCTTTACAAAATGTTCGAATTTATCTTCTGGATTAATTTCTTTAGCGTTTGTAAATGTTTTATCGGTAAATATTCCTTTAATTTTAGCTACAATTTTAATATTTTCAAAAAAATTGAAAGGGTGCTCACCTAGTTTTTATCAATTTGATATAGAATTTGCCAGAAACATCTTAAAGCTTGGAGGAATTTTCTTTTGGGTTCAGATAGTATTTATGTTTATTACATCAACGAATGAAATTCTTATAGTGTGGTTAACTAATGCACAAATGGTAGTTGAGTATCAAGCTTATAGTAAATTATTTATGTTAGGAGGAACAATTTTTGTATTAGTGTTATCTCCAGTTTGGTCAGTTGTAACGAAAGCCATGTTTGAAAAAAAATATGCGTGGCTCAAAAAAATACATAAAATAATGAATCTCGTATTTATTTTAGCGGTTATTTTTGAATTGTTAATTATGATTTTTCTTCAAAAATTATTCAATGTTTGGTTAGGGGAAGAAGCAATACAAGTGAATTATTTTTATGCTTGTATATTTACTGCCTTTGGTAGCTTATTTATTTGGAATGCGATGCAATCAAGTATTGCTAATGGTTTGGGAAAGCCGAAAATTGAGGCAATATTTTTAACAATAGGTGCTTTTATAAAAATACCTTTGTCTATCGTGTTCGTGAATCTATTTGGTAGTTGGATTGGTGTAATTTTTGCAAATGTAATCTCAATCATGGCATATTCAATTGTACAACCAATATGGATAGGAAGGTTTTTGAATAAATTGGAGATTGAAGAAGTAAAAATATAACTCTTTCTATTCATATATTGGGAAAGCGACTACCATTTAATTGATTCAATTGATGGAGCCATGCCAGTGCTATCATCTAAGCGTCGTTGAAACCGCAAAGGCGAATCACCTGAAACCGTATAATTATTTTGAAAATCTCCTGACCAAAATTCCAAAACATATTGATGACAAGAACCTATATTAACTCAACGATCTGCTTCCATGGTCAGAAGCACTGCCAATATTGCGTAATCCGGTGAAAATGGACACCTAATCCGATTTTAACTGGACATCGGTTCCGGTGCCGTCTGGACGGCTATTCCGATTTCATCTGGACAGCCAATCCGGACTTAAGTGGACACTGAATTCTTAATAGATTTTACAGTTTTTATCTGCCATTATAGTAACATAGATTTTTGTAAATGCAAGATTTATTTCATTAACGATTCGTCGATTACCTTGGCAGACTCCATACGTTTTTTAGCTTCAATACCTCGGAAGGATGGACCGTCGAGTTCAAAGTGGTACGAGTTCTTGAGTACCCTGTCCATAATGGCGTCAGCCCTTGTATCATCACTTAATACGTCTCCCCAGGTTTCGGATGGGATCTGGCTTACAACAATCATAGATTTTTTTAAGTTACGCTCATCAATCATATCGGTTAGGGCAATGGTTTCGCTGACGTTGAACTTATTCAATCCCCAGTCTGTAAAAGTCAAGCACTTTTTTCACAGGTCATCCAGAATAAGCAGATCACATTTCTGAAGTTGCCTTAATACTTTCTGGAAGGTGCCCTCTGTTTTTGCCGCTGACAGGATATCCATCAGCAGAGATGGATGTTTCACTCGGTTATCCGAAGAACGAAAAGGGTGATTTGCTGATAGAAAACAAAAGAAATGGCTATACGCCTAAGACAGTAAAAAGTCAGTACGGGGAATTTAATGTTGAGGTCCCCAGAGACAGAAATGCTGAGTTTGAACCCAAGATAATACCCAAATATCAAAGGGACATTTCCGGTATCGAAG
>Ga0207834_1000510_pt1 | contig 13789 bp, 15 predicted proteins | sample LuqExpMetagenom5_FD_187763 | JGI IMG/M metagenome (GOLD analysis project Ga0207834, IMG submission 187763) | Tropical forest soil microbial communities from Luquillo Experimental Forest, Puerto Rico - Sample 5 (SPAdes) | ecosystem: Environmental > Terrestrial > Soil > Tropical forest ...
CGCCGTCCGCCATATTGTCGTTCTCAGCATAAACGCAATTGATCTCGTCACCGTACTGCTTGATCCAGGAAGCCATGATTTCTTTTGCCTTGTCGGTGCTCCATTCACCTGTTTGACGCGCAAGCAGCTTCCAGTTGCTGTTTTTGGCGATGCCATCATCAAGAGCCTGGCTGCGCCCTACCTGAGCAGACGCACCCAACTGCCCCTGAAGGTTGACAATGTTAACTTTCTGATTGCTGGTGAACCTCTTGGCGATCCAATCGGTAGCCTTCACTCCTTCGTTGTAGAAGCCGCCGCCGAGCCAGCAGTTGTAAAGATCTTCTTTGGCATTGATGGTACGGTCCATCAGAATAACGGGTATGCCGGCAGCCTTGGCGTTTGCGAGAACAGTGTCCCAACCATCCGCGTTGACGGCAGCAATAATAATGTAGTCAACTTCCTGGTCGATGAATCCCTGAACGTCGGATACCTGCTTTGCAGCATCGTTGTTGGAGTCAGCAAGAATCAATTTGAAGCCGTTCGCTTCGCTAAGCGCATCCTGTACAGACTTGGTGTTCGCTTTACGCCAGTCGGACTCATCCGCTTTACACTGCGCAAAGCCAACGGTGATCGGTTTGGACGCTGCAGACGCTCCGGAGGATTCCGCTGCAGTGTTGGACGACGACGGCGCTTGCGTACCGCATGCGCATAGCCCAAGTACCAGTGCCATAGCAAGAAGAACCGTAATGAATTTTTTCATACTTCGCCTTCCTCTCAAAATACAATATTTTGTAAATAAACCTTCTTCAATTTTTTTATATCATATCAACAAATTGGAAAACAATATCTGCGGAAGAACCGCATAAGAATTTCAACCACATCGATAAAATTGTGAACAATGGAGAGCTTCATCCCGTAACAAAGCCTGAATCTATCGTAATTTTTCAGCTGTTCACAGTAAAAAAACGACTCAGTATTTCCTGCTATCAATCATTTCCTGTGTGATGGTGAAGCAGTCGAACTGGGTCTCCTCGATATACTTTTCCCGCTCAATCGACTCTCCACGTTGCAGCCGCTTAATTATCCCGTCGACATAGGGACCCTGCAGTGGGTTGCATTCCACATCCAGCCCGATTTTTCCCTCCAGGCAGTATTCAAGTGCAAGCTTTGACGCATCGAACGAGATGACGATCACGCCGTCGTCAGCGTTACATTTTAAACCCGCCTCTTCCATTGCATCGATCGCGCCAAGCGCCTCGCCGTCGTTCTCGCAGTAAACGACGTCGATATCTTTTGTCCGCTTCAAAATTGCGCCCATGACTTCGTAAGCCTTTGCCCTCGTGAAATCACCACATTCCTGCGCAACCATTTCCCAGTTGGAATGCCGTGCGATCGCCTGCTCCAGCGCGGTGGTCCGGCCTATCTGCGCGGCGGAGCCGATCGTTCCCTGAATATCGACGATCCGGATGGGGTTTGTCTTTCTCCCCTGTTTTTCCAGCAGATTCTCCAGCCATTGTACGGCTTTTTCGCCTTCTTTGCGGAAGTCCGAGCCGATATACGCCGTAAGAAGGCCTTTGTCTTCCGCTTCGATATCGCGGTCGATCATGATGACAGGTATACCGGCCTCCTTCGCTTCCTGCAGAACCGTCTTCCAGCCCGTTTCAACTTTTGGAGAGAACACGATGTAGTCCACGTCCTGCTGGATAAAGGTGCGGATCGCCCGGATCTGGTTTTCCTGCTCCTGACGGGCATCGTCAAATATCAAATCGTAACCGTTTTCTTCGCACAGCGCAGCCTTGACGCTCTCGGTATTGGCCACCCGCCACTCCGATTCCGCGCCTACCTGCGAAAACCCGACCACGATCGGTTTATCTTTGGTTGCATTCGCCGCGGGCTGCGCCTCTTTTACACAGCCGCAAAGTAAAATCGCAAGACAGGCGGCTATAGCAAGCTTTCTCTTTTTCATGTATCCATCTCCTGCCACAATAATTTAGCCACTGGACTCTTCGACCGATTGCATGGGAATCGTTACGATGATCCTTGTACCGATATCCGGTGTGCTTTCCACAGCTAAACCGTATTCCCCGCCGAACAGTATTTGAATCCTTTGATGCACCGTCCTCAGCCCGAACCCTTCGCGCCTGCCGTCTGCCAGAGACGCCCGTACCTCTTCCAGGCGTTCCTCCGTCATGCCGGGCCCGTCGTCCGCCACTTCCAGAATCATACGTTCGTACTGCGTTCTGCCGGTCACGTGGATAAAGCCTTTGCGGCGTCTGTTTTTAATTCCGTGATACAGCGCGTTTTCCACCAGCGGTTGCAGGGTAAGCTTCGGCAGGAGGAAGTATTTCAGTTGATCCGGAATATCAATTTCGTATTCCATCAGGTCCCGGTAACGCATCTGCTGGATTTCCAGATAACTTCGAATGTGCTGTTCTTCCTCCGCAAGCGTGATGACGTTCTTCCCGCGGCTTAAAGAAAAGCGGAAATAATTTGACAGACTGCTGACCATCGTGACCGCTTCGCTGATTTCCCCGGACTCGATCAGCCAGATAATGGTATCAAGAGTGTTATAAAGAAAATGCGGATTGATCTGCGCCTGCAGCAACGCCAATTCAGTGCGCCGGCGCTGCTTTTCCTGCTCGGTGTTCTTATCGATCTGCCGCTTCAGATGCCCGACCATGCTCTCTATTCCATCGGAAAGAAGCTGTACTTCCTCCACATCGGCCTGAATCGGTTCGCACACCAGCAGGCTGCCCTTGCCGATCGCTTCCAGGCGCTCGCAGATCCTGTCGATCGGATCAACTATCCTGCGGCTCAGCTTTCTCGACTTGGTCAAAAGAAAATACAGCAGCACCAGCGACAAAACAACAACTACGCCCATCAGAACGACCATGTTCCTGATCATGGTCGTCTGCAGAGCATCCAAATGCACCGCCTCGTAATACAAGTAGGTATACATGTACTCCTGAATCAGGTCCGTCAGGATATAGATGTTGTTTACCAGTTGGTCCTCGCGGGAATTGTACTCCTTCGTTTCCGCGATCTGATTGATCTTATCCTCAAGATTATGGCACAGGTTCAGCACGCTGCTGATGGCGCGGAGACTGTCCTTTTCCGTCGTCGTATCGGTCAACTTTCGCGCTATCGTCTCCGCGGACTGCACCTCCTTGATCGGCAGACCTTCCGAATACTGGCTGTCGATCACGTAATAGTACATTTTCAGATCGACGTCGTCCTTGAAGTTCCGGTTGAAATCCGAAGCCGTAGTGACATTGTTCAGGATCGCATTATACTGCAGCACATACCCGATCCCGATGGACGCGATCGCAATGATGACAATCATCAGCGGAAACGCGATGATCAGGATCATCTTCCAGAGTCTGCTCTGCATGGTCATTTTCCCGTTTTTCGCTTTCCGCCGGAAATTTATGTTCACTGCTTGTCTCCTCTGCGATACTCACTGGGAGTGCAACCCGAAACTTTTTTGAACACGAAGCTGAAATAATGCGGGTCCTTATACCCGACGGCGAACGCGATCTCGCTGGGACGCCTGTCTGTTTGTCTTAGCATGTGTTTCGCCTTGTCGATACGTTTACTGGTGAGGTATTCTATGAAGGTTAGCCCGACTTCCTGACTGAATATCGCCGAAAAGTAGTTTGGGCTGATATTCACTTTTCTGGCCACCCTGTCGAGCGAGATCGATTCCTCGTGATAATGCTCGTCGATGAACTCCATCGCCTGGTTCAGCAGGTCGCTCTGCTGCTTTTTACTTTCGCGGTCGCGCAGCTCGATCGCCTGCCCAATGACATGGCACGCATACTGTCGCGCTTCCTCCGGCGCCGACACATTGGCATTCGGACGAAGCTCCAGCGACCATAAGCTGTCCGCTCGGCAGCCGATCGAATCCAAGTACTCCACCACCGCGAAGTAAACCGTCATGGTCAGATACCTGCAGAACAATGGCAGGGAAACGCCTTCCCCTTCAGCGCTTTGCAGCAGTTGATCTATAAAGTGGTCTATTTCTTCTCCCGCTCCGTTGCTTAAAAAGTTATGGATACGTTCCTGTTCGATTCCCTTTTTGCCCTTGTCCATTTGCGGGCCGTCCTTTTTCTGAAAATCCCGAATGCTCGCTTCAGACAGGATATGCTCCTCCGGGCAAAGATAACGATAGGACAAAACACGGCTCGCCTCCGCATAACAGGCCGGAATTGCACCGAGCCGTGAAACCGGCGTGCCGCATGCGATATGCCAGTTTACATCACGACCGGCAATGGCACAGCAGTTCTGGACGTTCTTGATGCAATCGCCGGTTCGCTGTACGATATCATCCTGCCCGCCCTTTACCAAAACGACGTAGGTCGTGATGTTCCATATGAATAGAATCAGCTCCAGATGGACGGCGATAAACTGCCTGATCTTGTCCTGTATCGCCGCGAGCGCGTCCGTATAGCTCTCCGGTGCACTTCCGTCGTATCCGGCGTTGTTCAGTGAAAAAAGCACGGTATTGTAGAATGGGGCGTTCACATCGATATCCAGCGCCTTCGCGGTTTCGGAGATTTCCAATACGCTTAAACCCCCGGTGACTATTTGCTCGAAAAACCTTCTGCGCGCAAACGTTTCGTACTCCTGGACTTCCCGCTGGAACCTCGCGAGGTATTCCTGCTGCTGCTGTTCGGCTTCCATTTTCTTATGCAGCGCAATCAGGATCTCCACCATCTTTCCCTTCACGATCGGCTTTAGCAGATATTGCTCCACGCCCATGCGAATAGCCTGCTGCGCGTAGGAAAAATCGTCATGTCCGCTGATGATGATGATTTTTGTCCTCGGCAGTTCCTTTCGGACCAGCTCAATCAGCGCCAGTCCATCCATGAAAGGCATTTTGATATCTGTAATCAGAAGATCGGGTTGTATCTGGCGAATCAAGGGTAGAGCGAGTTCTCCGTCCGGAGCGTCGCCGGAATAAAGAAAGCCATACGCATCCCAAGGAATATTCTTGCGTATGCCTTCGCGCACCACGATCTCATCTTCGACAAGAAAGACCTTAAACATGTCGTCTTCCCCTCCAATAGTCGTGTCATTCCTTCCCATTGTTTGCATGACTCTCCATTTATTATGAATCATGTTATAATAATCCGCAATAGGATTTTTTGATCAAAACATGTAAAAAATCCATGGATTCCTCACTAATTGAGAACTTCACGGATTTTTTAAGCAGCTGTACACACCTGTGACTACTTTATGCTTATCTTATCCAGATCCGGAGCCCAGCCCGTATCATTAAAGAATTTTACCGTATTATCGCCGGATTTCGGCTTCACGGTGATATCCTTCTGCAACATTTTCGTCCAGGTAAGTCCGGGCTCGCAATCCACAATGATGGGGTCCTCCCCGTTAATGCTTATCATGACACTCCTTGCCTCTGTGGTAGCATAATATATGGACAGTGTATACTCCCCGTCCTCCGGCGCCTTTACGTTGTTTATCTGCAATGTCCCGTCATTATTGCCGATATAGCCTACTTTCATGCCGCCGGAGTATGTAGGTCCGCTCTCTGTTGCAGTGCCTCCTTCAAAAGTATTGCTCTCAGCCTCCGCTTCATATGTATTGGGATCGGCAGCCGCCGCTGTTTCCGATTCCGGCGGTTGTTTCTGCTGATGGACCGGTTTGTCCGGCGTCTCCGGCTTGGACAAGCCGCTTGTATTTCCTACTGAAAACAGCCCCAAATCCAACCATCCGTCATCATACTGGTATTCATTTGCAAATCCCAGAGAATTCCCATTTGGAAGCGGGTTTTCCGCCTTTATGCATATGTTGTAATACCCATTCTCAAGGTTCAGCCTTTCAGGTGTGGTAAACTCAAGATTTACTATTTTGCCGTCCGCCGCTATTTTATCAAGGTCCCAGGCAGTAGTCCAGGATTGTATCAGTTCGTTATCCCGCTTGATTCCTACTTTAACCGGCCATAGCTCATGATTGTAATAGAAGGGCGCAACGCCAATATTCTGAATATCCACTCCAAGGTACAGCTTTTTATTTTTCTTTATATTATCTTTATAACAGGCTGTGGTCACTCTGAAGTCATATCCCATTTGGTTGGCTGCTTTAAGCGCCGCCTCTGCCGTCGCTCCCTTATATTTTTTTATGGATTCGTTTATCATCCAGGAAGGATGTATCACTTTCAGATTATCAGCCCATTTTTCATTTGGTTTGTCCGGCTCGCCTGTCCATGGCTCTTTTTCGAAAATTGTCTCTTGTATCTCAGGCCGCAGCTCCCCTCCAATGGGCGCTGTGGTCCATCTGCTTTCAACGGAGGGCGCCGCAAGTTTGAGCAGCTCACCGAAATTGTTTGCATCCCCGCCTAAAGAAACCGGAGCCGTTTCATAGCAATATGAATCGTCATGGAATCCGAACTGAGTTTTATTTACATTCTCCCCCTTTGGATACCTGAAGAGTATTCTGGTTTTACTGAAAGCTTTTTCATACGCATTGGTTACCTCATTCATCACCTCAATCGACGGCTCATAGTCGGACGGTTTGTCTTTCCCGTTATAAGGCCAGCAATGTCATTCTCCCCAAAAGCCCAGAAAGCCGCCCGTTATAAAGGCAATTCTCGCGTCCCCGTCATACTTCTCTCCGAGGGCGGCTATGCTGCCTCCGAGCCGGGACTGATCTCCCCAGTCATAAGCTACTTCTCCGCTAATCATCTGATTTTGCCGGCAATCCCTGGCAATGACTCCGTTACCGCAGACTGCGTCGTCAAGTAATGCAAAGGAATCCCAGAAGAATCCGAAATTGAAGTTTGCAAAGGTTTCAGGGTATCGCACCATTACCTTTTTATTCCGGAAGGCTTGTATGCAGGCATTCCCCAAGGCCCGCTGATAGCTTGCGGGGATACGGTCATTTTCATCCGGAAGTTCACCCGGGCAAATATTATGCTCGCCCCATCTGCCCCACAATCCCAGTTCCACGGCTGCGACGCGGGGATCGTTATCCCATGCCCGACCAAGTTTGGCTATCAAAGCAGCCATGCGGTTTTTTAAAGTGTCAGAGATCCATTGGTTTACAGTGCCGTCATGAGGTATTCCGTCCGCCCAAAACTCCCCTGTATTCGGATAAAAAATGAACACTCGGGGTATCACTTTAATGTTTTCCAACTCTATGCCCGCCCACGCGCTATTGCTCCAATCCCTTATCTTTTGCACGGAGTCATCTGCGAAATACTCAAGGTCTGTATATGGAATGTAGTGCTTATATATGGTTGCATATTCGTGATTCCTGAATGTACCATCCTGAACATACCTGGATGGTCTGAACCCTTTCATAGGGTTTCTGAAAGCTTCCTTTGTTTCGGTAAGATTAACGGTAAGAGCTGCACCTTTCAAAATGCCTGCACCTCCTGTTTATTATAATTTAATTGTATGTCCCGGTAATTTTTAATTAAATGGCCGAATGTCTTATAGATATGATATAATGTCAAATGTAGTGGCCATATGACTTCATTTGAGGTACATGGAAATGTTGGAAAGCTATAACTTTGATAATCCCGGGTTTACGGATTTAAACATATACCAGTGCGGAATGGAATGGAAGACTGCAATCCCGGCTATTCATACGGTCCCGCCGTCAGGGACCATTTTCTGCTCCATTACAGAGTTACGCCTGGGTCGGATTTAATGGATTAAAGGCTGAAATGTATCTAAAAAATACTAAGCTGACGAATCAAAATCTGATTTTCAATTTTAAAGATATTGAATATGTTAAATACTGCTTTAAAAAAATGAATTCTTCGAACTCACTTCAAAAGGGCCGTGATGCAAGGCTGCACGGCTACCTGTACCTCCTTCTCTCTCAGCTGCTGGAGGAATCCGGTGAAGGACGCTTTCTTGAGGAAAGCGAATGTCTGCAGGATCTTTACGTAAAAAAGGCAATCGAATACATAAGAATGAATTATTCCAGGAAGGTATCAATAAATGAGCTGTCAGATTACATCGGAATTAGCAGAGGTTACCTGTGCCTGCTTTTTAAAAAGCATCTGAATGCTTCGCCGCAGGAGTTCCTTGTCGGATTCAGAATGGATAAGGCCTGTGAATTGATGAGGGATGCCTCGCTCACAATCGGTGATATCTCACGGTCGGTAGGGTATGAAGACCCTTTGGTGTTTTCAAAAATTTTTAAGAAGGTCAAAGGCCTGCCTCCAAAATCATACAGGAATAAATAACCGCCGGCGAAGCCACGGAAAGGCTGTTGTTGTTTTCATCCGACAGCTCTGTCTGTCGCCATTTTCAAAGCTGAAATAAGATCCACTCCGACTGTCCGGACCATATTACTGACGGCATCTTTCATGCATTATTATTTCAATTTAATATTTATTCGCTCAATAGAATCTGTTACAGTTACCAATTCACCATCCAAATAAATCCGCATTCCCCTGCCGTTATCGTATCTGGTTCCATTTCGGTCATATTGGATGGTTATAAAATGATCGTGGTAGGGAATGTTATCGAGGCAGAAATAATTCCACTCTTCAGATAATAGAGGATTGACCTCCAGGATGTCATCCTCCCGGGGCCTCAAGCCTGCAAGTCCTGTAACAATAAGATCGCAATAGGTGGAATGGTTGTAATCCTTTCCGCGTTCCCGCCCACCCTTTTCAGCTTTCCATCCCCAGTGTTCGAGGATGGTTCTCGAGGTCCAATCACCCGTGAACGGATCGATATTCTCATCCAGCCACCTTACGACCTCTCCATCGGGCTTTGTCCGCTTATGGCATTTGGTGTAAGTCTTCAGCAGCTCAATGAAGTCCTTTTTATCAATACAGTTCTGGCTATAGTTGTTCAGGAGATTAATCATCGCAGTAAGCGTCATGGATGTGGCAAACGGCCAGGATGGTCCATTCCACAGGCATTCGTGTTCATCATGCCTGAACATGAACCTCGGATGCCTGCGCTCGGCTGTTGTTGGTCCGTATGGAGCATAAAAGCCATCCTCATCGGTCAGTTGCTTCCAGGCATCCTCATAACCATCGGCCGGGATGCCAAAATACCACGGGATGTAGCCCAGTTGTTCCCGAACATTGCGGTTAGGGTCCACCAAACCGAAGGCCCAGTTATCAACCTCCCCGTCCTTCGAATCAAGCGGGAATACTTTAAAATGACGGTCATTTTTATCCCACAACTTCTCATTCATCAATTCGCCAATGGTATCTGCTTTTTGCCGAAATTCTTCGTAGATTTCCCGCCTTCCGGCGAGTTCAGCCGTCTTTGCAATAGCGCGAGCATAGCCGTACATATACGAATTCAGCGTCGGCCTGAGACCGTTTCCGCTAATGGAAACCTCTCCGCCATCCCTATCGTCGATGGACCAGAACAAGCCACTTTCATGCCCGTTCGCCCTTTCACATTCATGGAAGTCCTTCACAAAATCGTCCAGCAGCTCCACCGCCAGGTTGAAATCGCCTTTTGCGGTGCAGTACTGCCATATCGCCTCACCAAGCCAATTGCTGTATGCCCGGAGCGCTCCGCCTTTTTTAAACCAGAACCTGGCGTAATCCTCCACATACCTAGGATTTGAAAGCCATCTGCCCTCATGAATATGGTGCCCGGCAGGGCACACGATGGAATTGTGCTTCCCCGCCCAGGGCACGTCCGGGTGGAACTCGGTGATTATATATCCGTCCACAGTCTCCTTGATGTGCTTCCTGAATACCCACCAGCGGAAATAGTAAACCTCTTCGATATCTTTGTCAGGGCAGTCAAGGAAGGGAATATTCCGCTTCAGCCAATCCCAGGCAGACTTGTTGTCTACATACTGAATAACGGTCTCATCATCCTTTTCATTAAAACGGTAAATATATTTTTTAAATTTCCCGTGATCCAATAGCATTGTCAACCACCCTTCCGAAGTATCCACTCATGTATTAAAAGCCCAGGTCCTCCCCTTCGTGGACAGCCAGCCCGATCTGTTCCACGGGCCCCCTGCGCCCATTATACCAGAGCATCCATTTGTTGTTCTCATAAATAACATAGGGTTTGTAACATGCCTCCGCATCCCAGCCCTTGCCCGGCGACAGAATCGGATTACCACTGAAACGCTCCCATCCGGTCACGCCGTCCCTGGACCTCGCTATACCGATCCTGGCGGTATCAACGTCTTCGAAGCCTATATAAAACATCAGGTACCAGTCATCATGTTTCATTACCTGGCAGGCGGTGACCTTCTGCTGCTCCCATCTGCTCGAGGGATCTGCGAAAAAGATGGGGTTCCTGATATCCTTGGCCCATTTGATACCGTCGATACTGGTTGCAAATCCTATTGCGTCAGGCTCATACTGTTCCCCCCCTGAGTACCACATACGGAAAAGTCCCTCCTCTTCATCCCAGATGACATGGGGACACATGACGGCGCCCTTCTCCCAGGGATGGTCAAACCCCATTACAGGCTTATCCAACCGGCTCCAGTTCAGGCCATCGACGCTTTCCACATACCCAATCCAGGAACTCCCATCAGTTGCTCCTGGCTTGACCTGTCCTGTATACCACATCAGATATTTTCCATCTTTTTTAACGACCACCGGCCGGTTTATATCATCCTCCCAGCCTGTTTCCGCCCTTGGCGCAATTAGAATCACAGGTTCGCTCCAATTAGTCCCGTCCCTGCTTTCAACTACTGCAACAGACTTTTGCGTCCTCCAGGAAAAATACATGCGGTATACGTCATCATCTTTTAATACAGCGATATCGAAGCATACTCCCAGCTTCCCGCCCAAAACAGGGTTGTTTTCGTACTTAATCCATCCGGCATTCATCTCATTATACATAATCAAGCAACCTCCAAAATATGTAATTTAACTTGAAATAGATATCCAATTCCCTTATGTAGCAGGCGGGACACCTGTAGTCATTGTAAATCAGCGCTTACTTATAAACTATTATAGCTTAGCTGGTTTTATACGACAACGACGTAGGTTTTTGGCTGGAGCCCTTAATCAGAGTCGAACTATGACCTCATCCATACCATGGACGCTGTAGAGATTATTTATAAGGTTATGAAAGTCTTAAAACGCTTGATACAAGCGGGTTCTAGAAATACCGATTGGTAATATCAGGTAATATGCAGTATGAAAAACCCAATTGCAACCCAATAGGGGGTAAAGGCAAAATATAATGGTCAAAATGCATCTCTATCCAATTTATGAATGATGTACTATCCGAACTTAATTAATGGACCCAAAATCTATATGCCTGTAATAAAAGCTTTTTTGGGCCTCACCATACTCCTCAATGTCAAAATTGCCTTTCTCGAGCTCATTTGCAACTATGTCCATCAAGTTGTGTCTAAGTGGTGCCAAGTTATTTTTGATAATATCGAATAACATGAAGGTATCAATGTTTACATAATCATGTACTACCCTATTCCTGAAGCCCTTGATCTGTTTCCATTCAATGTTTGCGTATATCTGTTTAAGCTCGTCACTGACCTTACCGATGTTCTCACCAATATTGGCCAGAAGGTTCAATGATGCGTTGAAGTTCAATTGATCATTCATCTCGTAAAACTCTTCGGCACGAGTGCAATCCTTGGAGTAAAGCAGGATCTTCTCTATGGATTCCAGTATATTAAGCAAATACATGAGATCATTCTTAATGTCTGGTAACATACACGATCTCCTTCTTGGCTCTATGGAGTACGATGGGATTGGCATACTGGGCTATAACGATGTCTACTCGTTTATTAATAAGTTTTTGCAGTTCATCTCTCAGCACCGACAGCAAACGGTAATCAACATTCTCCTCAATTAAAACATCTATGTCATTGGCCTGTTCACCCCTGGCAGCAGATCCAAAGACTCCTACTTTGTTCAGGTTGAACTTCTCAAATAGGTTGTTCTGTATCATCGCTTTCTCAAGTTCAGCTATCTGACTATTCGGCATATCTAATCACCACCCAAAGCTAAATTACCAAATCTCCTATATTCTCATCATACCATATTCTAACTCAGCTTAATATACTATTTCCGTTACAGCCATGCCATATGGGTCATCGGCTGTAATTTCAGTATTCTTTTTTCGGTATTATTTTTGGGAGCAGATCAGTTTATACACCTAGGTCTAAATCTTAATAGTAAAATATGTTTACTATTATCTTTTTAGCTTAAGTGAATATTTATATGCACTTGCGTTATATATTTAATAGTCAAGTTAACCTATTGAAAAGTGCCAAAATTGCTAACGAGGTGAAGGGGGGTGCGGACAGAAACCTGGACTTGGAATAAGTCAGGAGGTAGTCCATGTATTCGTACGAAGACCGAATAAAAGCAGTAGCCCTCTACATAAAGTATGATCTAAGCGCCGCCGACACCATCCGGGAATTGGGATATCCAGGCCGTAAGATGTTGGCTCGATGGTATAAAGAATATCAGGAAACAGGCGGATTGCATGAGCGATACATCAAGAACCCAGCATATACATCAACTCAAATAAGGATAGCTGTCAATTACTATCTGGAGCACGGACGCAGTATTTCCCGGACGATAAAAGCGGTCGGATATAATGCTCCCCTTTGTCAAGACACAGAAAGCAAGATTTTAAGTTAACTCCTTTCTGGGCCGGTATTTTATGAAGCAATCACTTGCTCCTTGACACCTGAATACAAATTTGCCGGACATTCACCGTTAATTGAGGAATGAGGCCTGTAAGTGTTATACGTGTGGATGTAATCCTTAATCATTGCCCTGATCTGTCTGGGGGTCTCATACTCGTTTATGTAGATTCGGTCATACTTCAATGTCCTGAAAAAGCGTTCTGTCCTAGCGTTATCGAGGCATTGACCCTTACCGTCCATGGAAACCCTGATACCAGCATACTCGACCATTTTGACGTAATCCGGATTGGTAAAATGACCGCCCTGATCGCTATTGATGATATCTGGTTTGTACTTCGCCAGAGCCCGCTTTATGCAGCATAGGACGAAGGATTTATCCAATGTGCTTGAGAGCTCGAAATCGGCAATACACCGACTGTACCAGTCCAGGATGACAAACAGGTACATGAACCCTTTTTTCATTCGGATGTAGGTTATATCAACGCCCCAGACCTGGTTAGAATGGGTGATTGCCAGGTTTCTCAACAGGTAGGGCTTGATGTACTGCGAATGGTAACGCTTGCTGAGGTTCGGCTTTGGATACAGTGTGTAAATGCCCATGTCCTTCATGATCCGCCTGGTTCGCTTCCGGTTGATCAGAATCCCGTCATCGCGACGAAGGATGCGAGTAATCATCCGGTATCCCCAGGTAGGCTCATCCGTGTGTATTTTATCGATCCGCCGCATGATGAAAAGTTCCTCATCGGTAATCAGCTTCAGTGCCGGTTGCCGATAAAGGCTGGATCTGTTCAGGCTTAGCAGCTGGGCTTGTCGCTGGACGGTAATCCGATCATTCGCCTTGTCCACGCTCCCCTTACGGACGTTTGCGTCGGAAGATTTCATCAGATTTTTTTTTGAGCCAGTCGACCTCATACGTCAACTGACCAACTTTGCGCTCCAGAGCTGCCACCCGTTCCTTTTCCGCAGTCAGTTCCTTTTCGGCCTCCGTTGGTCCCTTTTTAAACACATCGGCGGCTCGTTCCAGGAATTCCGACTTCCAGCGGCTGATCACGACTGGACTGACATCATGGCGTGCTGCGATCTCATTGAGGGTCGCTTCCTCCTGAAGAACCTCCAGCACCACTTTGGTTTTGAATTCTGCACTGTAATTGTTTCGTTTGTTCATGCTTCCATTATAACTTATTTTCTCAACTTTTGTGTCTCACCCTAT
>Ga0207834_1000511_pt1 | contig 13773 bp, 5 predicted proteins | sample LuqExpMetagenom5_FD_187763 | JGI IMG/M metagenome (GOLD analysis project Ga0207834, IMG submission 187763) | Tropical forest soil microbial communities from Luquillo Experimental Forest, Puerto Rico - Sample 5 (SPAdes) | ecosystem: Environmental > Terrestrial > Soil > Tropical forest ...
CCTCCTGCAGATAACCATGCTTCGCATCAATCAAGATAACAAGATCAACCATAACACGGTTAATCCGCAGATATTCATATGCCTTCAGGACATCCTTAATAACCCTCTCTTCTTCAATCGATCTTGCCATTAATAGCAAAATGGGATTGTCTCCGGAAATACCAAACCTCCATAAGAAGGTTTGATTTTGAAAGTTCCTTCTGATATTCTCCGAGGGTCCCCGGTAATCTCCGGACGGATAATAAATCGGACTGATCAGATTCTGGAAAGCATTCATCTGACTTCTCGTAATTTCAAGGTATTTCAGCTCGATATCCTTTTGCAGACGGAATTTCTCCAGAATATCATCGATCCTGTAGCATACGCTTAATTCTTCTCCTATCTTAATTGCCTCTTCCTTGGTGTTGCATATGCCGGTAATAAAAGTCATGCAGGCTGACTCTCCGGCTTTTATGCTGATTTCAGCCCGAAGGCTCATGATTGGATCATTGCAAAAGCCCGATTGATTGGAAAAGGAAACGCTGTTTACTACCGCATCCGGATTTTCCAGTGTGTTATTCCTTCCAATGAAGCGTTTTCGGTCACTCTCATATTCTACCTTTCTGACAAGCTTAACTCCGGTCCGCATCATATGAAGCACATAAGGATAACTGCTCTCTTTTTTACTTCGCCTCTTTGATAGGAAGATATCATGCTCCCTAAGAAATTCACTCTCGATAAAAAGCTTATTAAATGCAGGATGACTCGATTCTGCCAGATGAGTATCCCCGACCATCTCGAGATAACTGGTAATTTCAAAATTTCTTTCCTGATTACTATAATTTGTAATCGTTACCTTTCGTATCTCAATATGATGATCCGGATCCAAGCTTACCAGCATGTGGGTTGAGATGTCTCCATCCCGCCTGATAAATTCCGACTGATGCGGCGTAAATACAACCTGATATTCATCCGGATCTGTTTTCGTTGGATGATACGAGGTACTCCAAAGCTTATCTTTATTCCTGTCCTTGATATAGATATAATGGCCGGTATCGGCATAAACATCTCCCCTCCAGCGATAAAGCATCATATCCTCATATTTACTGAAGCCGTCTCCGTCCGAGGTAATCATCAGAGAATATCGATTATTGGAAAGATAATTCGCTACCGGTGTACTGGGTGAAACGCTATTAACATAACGATCACTGTAAACATCTTCTTTAAATAAAGGCTTTCCTGTCTTAATCGTGTATCCCCTCTTGGCAATGGATATCAGATGGGACAGACGTTTTTCCTCGAGAAGTACCTCCGTAGCTTTCACGATTGCCTCCGCATGGAAGCGTTCCCGCATGATGCCATGGTTGAGATAATTGTTAATCGCCACAAGATTCATGCCCTGATGATGCGCCATATAGGATTTAACGATACAATAAGGTGTCATTTCTACCGAATTGGGAACGTTATAATCTATTGCTTCATAGAAGCCATATTTACCGAACACTCCTAATTCCATCAGAGCTTTGAGATTTGACAGACTATTTTCTTCCGTATAATCAAGCGCAAGCATCGTGGCATAAGGTGCCACAACCAATGAGTTTTTGCGAACCGGCTGCAGTCTTATCTTAGGCACACCAAAAGCCTTATATTGATAATTGGAATTCAGATCAAACCGGTAATACTGGGATTCTGATATTCCCCATGGAATTCCCGCTTCACTTGCATAATTCTTCTGCTGAAGTACTGCTGCTTTGGAGGTTTCTGCATATACCGAGCCTTCATATTCTTTAAACACCAGGTTAGGCATCAGATACTCAAACATGGTACCACTCCAGGATACAAAGCAGGGAATTCCCTTCACCATGGTAAGAGGTCTTCCCAATTTGTACCAATGCCTTAATGGAACTTCATTTCTGGCAATTGCCAGGAAACTCGTTAATGATGACTCGGAAGCCATCAAATCATAGCAGCCGGAATCCAGCATATGGGAGGACACATGATATCCAATATGAAACAACATTCGCTTTTCATTGAACAAAAAACGAAAATTCACATTCGCAAGAACTTGGTCAATCCTGTTACAAAGTGCTTTTATCCTGTTAATCATGGACTTAGCATATTTATTCTCCTGCTCCGCCAATTGCCCTAAGGTGGGGTGGGAAGAATAGCTGACCTCCTTTAATTTAAAGGCTGCTATTTCATTAACAATACCTTCCATGCTATTTAAAAGCTCCTTGCACCAGCAGGAATTGTCAGAAGTATTTATCTCCTTATTATTCAGATCATCCCAGATATCTGTGATATCTTCCACCAATTCACCGATGGTTGAATAGTTCTCCTGTAATTTATGGCAGTCACATTGGTTTTTCTTATTGCCTTTCACAATCTCACTGTTGCTGAGTCTTAAGGTATTACGAAGCTCAGCGATCAGATTATCCGGAATTATGGGATTACCTGTTTGTTCCAGCAGGCCATTCTTTAATGCAATCAAATGCCCCAGGAAATTACCGCTGTCCACCGTTGATATATATGCAGGACTTAGAACTTCGAGCGTTTTGATATCATACCAGTTGTAAAGATGCCCCTTCCATTTAATCAACTTCTGTATTGTGTCCATCAGGTTTTCTAACGATTGGACAGTGGAGCTTAGAGTTTCATAACCAAAATCCCGCGCGGACAGGATGGACAGCAATTGCAGTCCAATGTTGGTGGGCGAGGTCTTCTCACTGATTTTTTCTACTTTGGAAAGCTGGTAATTATCCGGACACAGCCAGTTGTTCTCCTTCGTAGAAAGATCCCTGAAGAACAGCCAGGTTCTTCTCGCACTTTCCATCAGCAGCAGGATGTCCTCCGGTTGATCCTTCCTCTTTTTGCTATCCTTCGGCTGGCTGATATTATAAGCAATCTGATAAGCCATAATCCAGATAACCATTACGGCAAAATAGAAAATGAAGCTTATCATCTGTAGCTTCTGATACATCAGCAGCAAGAAAAGAACGGCTACCGGGATGAGTGAACTCCACATCGTCAGAAAATAACCTTTCTTTGTATTAATGATGGAAGAATCTACTGATTCAGCAGTATTCCATCGAAGGAGATTTATTTTACTGACCAATAGCCGGTACAACGTTCTGATTATCGCATCTGTGGCAATATAAGCACGATAGGGAGTTATGGCAAATTCGACAAATGCTCTCTCCACCATTGTCCCAAGCTCATTTAAGAAGCTTTTGTAAACCAAGGCGAGCTTAGGCCGGAAAAGCTTCTGTTTTATGATTGCAATAGATAACACGATAAAATTAAATATATCACTAAAGAAAACCAGCGGTAACCACAGATAATATACCTTAGGCAGAAAAGCAAGATTAAGAATAATGAATAAAGTCTTGCTTAACGGCACCATACTCCTTCTCAGGTTATCGAAGATTTTCCATTTTGCGAGTGCACACAGACTTCTTCCATTCACCATCTTCTTCTTAAAAAGCCAGGGTACCAGCTGCCAATCGCCCCTGATCCAGCGGTGCTCTCTTTTTGCAAAGGAAAGAACACTGCTTGGAAAGGTATCCATAATTTTGGCCGTACTTGAAAAAGCCGTTCTCGCGTAACAGCTTTCCAGCAGGTCGTGGCTTAAAACTCTGTTCTCCGGGATGGTATTATTCAAAAGCTTATGGAACGCCTGCACATCATAAATACCCTTACCGATATAGATACCTTCATTAAAGATATCCTGATAGATGTCCGAGATAACTGTGGAATAGTGCGCCAATCCTGATTCGCCGCCGAAGATTTCTGCAAACCTGCTGCCATTCTTGGGGACAATATGGTTCCTGACGGAAGGCTGTACGATGACATAGCCTTCCTTAACCTTTTGATTTGCTGCATCTAATACGGGTTTGTTCAGCGGATGATCAATCAAGCCTACCAGCTTAGCCGCATTATCCCTGAGCAGATTCGTATCCGCATCCAGTGTAATTACATATTTAAAGGTATTCAACAGCTCTTCATCACAGAAAATAGCTGAAAAACTGGTTTCTTCCTTTCTTACGCCATTCAGAAGATTATTAAATTCCTCCAGTTTACCCCTCTTTCGTTCCCAGCCCATATAACAGTTCTCAGCTTTATTCCATTTTCGATAACGGATAAAAAGAGAGAATCTCTGATGCTCTGAGGGATAGAACTCGTTTAGTTCATTCATTCTGGTAATCAAGGCATTTTCAATGATTTCATCCTTTGGCATAAATTGATCCGGTGAATCCTCATAGTCCACCAGAAGCGCAAAATAGAGATTGGGCTGTCTGTTAGCAAGGTAATGCTTTTGCAGACGTTCCATATAGGTCAGTCCCTGCTCCTTGGAGGATACAATGACAGGCATGATAACAAAGGTTCTTGCTTCATCCGGTATCTCACTTAAGTAGTTCAGGGATGGTATTTTCTTAACGACAAGCCTTCTGGTAAAGATAAAATTATTTAATTCCAGAGCAATTCCCATCAGTAACGGTAGTGCTGCCAATAGGATAATTACATTACGTCCAATGCTCCTGACAGTGCCAAAGGTATTCATTAAATATGCGATTCCAACGTTTAATACTACATAGATAGCAAAGAAGGACAGGAAATAGAAAAATCCCTTTTTGTTCCTTTTCACCTTCAGATTACTTGAAACAAGCTTATTCCTTGCCATTTCTTTCAATATTGGATAGCCATTACCTAATAAATAAGCACCTACATGATGGGAGCGATATACATCCTCCCTTCCCTCTATCGCCAGCTCCAGGCAGTCGCCTGCGATTTTCTCTTCATTAACCCGATACCGAAGGGATAATTTGACAATGACACCACGATATAAGCCTCTCGCCTCCGAATCCATCTTGGTATAAATACCCTCCGGATCCTTAGACAAGATCTGTTCCAGGTAAGAATATTGTTCGAAGAATGTTTCTTCGTCTACCTCATTAATATCCCTAAGGCTGACAATGAAAGCCCGTATTTTCGTCTCCAGAACAGATTCTATCTTGCCTTCCTCCAGGAATACATTGGACGGCTTCAGGATTCGGCCTTTTGAATCAAAATGATATTCAATGTATTTTTGAATTGCCGCTTCATCAAAGGACATATTTTTTAACATATAGATGACATGGGAATGGAAGGAGTAATTGCGTTTTAAATCACTTTCCAGATTGCCAAGCAAGATCGAGATATCGACTGTTCCCTGCTTTGCCCCAAGTTTTTCACGGACGAATCTGTCAGCCTTGGTTTTTACATCAATCATATGAAGAATTTCTTCTGCAACTTCAATAATACTCTCCAATAAGCAGAAGCCCAGCATCTCAGGAAGAACCCACAATTCTTTATCCGCCAGGGGGATTTCCTTCTGGTAAGCTCTCAGCATGACAGAGATGTTCTCTTCACTCAGATGGCCCCCGGATAACGCTACCATCTTCTTCGCCACGATATAGATTCTCGGAAAACCACGATATTCCTTTACTTTCAAAATCGGCAGAATCGCATAGCTGTTGCCGGAAGTTCTGACTTTCTTAATCTCCCGGTACATCATCTGAAAATTATCAAACAGCCAACGGGCCGCCGGTATCAGGGAAATGATGTCAGTAGAGATTTCAGAAATGTTGTCACGGATCTTATTCAATTTTTTATATGCTATCTGATTATAATCATCAAGGACAAAGCTATAGCCAATCAGGCTTACCTGCTTATGATCCGCTGCCAGCTCTGTCATCTGCTTCTCCCACTCCCTGGGTCCTAATCCGCCGTCACTGCCCAGCGAATGCATAGGAAAACGAACCTTTTTCGTAAAATGGTTAAAACGGTAATATAAAAACAAGAGTATGCAGAAGATCAGCGCAATCAGGATGATTAATACGACAATCCTTATGGGTGTATTTATATAAAAGTTAATTCCTTCCGTTATGATCAGCAATTTCCAAACTCCTCCTTATTATTTAAGAAATCAGTGACTATACCGTCGAAGCGGTCTCTCGAAACGGTGCACAAACGCATATCGCCTAACCTACGCTATTGTGCCGGCTGTTCATCCCTCTATAGATAGTTTGGCTATTTTTCAATAAAAAAAAACGGCGCGTTATTATATTGTGCCAATTTTGTCTGTAATTATTATTTTTGGCTGCCATTCTTTTAACATAATTTATTCTGTCTGTCATGCATAGAACGAAAACCGTTCAAAAAGCCTCAAGGGGAAGCGTAATTCACTACGCTATTGCACAGCTTAATTCTATGCAATCTCTTATTGTTCGTCGTGAAACATTATTAAGTATGGAATTATGCAATTTCACTTGAATTCCGCTTTGCATAGTAAATACCATTCTTGAGATTACTTACTATATCTACAAATATCTGGAATATCCTTCTGAATTATGTTATGATTTACCTGAATATTTCAATTTTTACTAACACTTAAGGGGGAGCTACTATGGAAAGAAGCCGGATATGGTTATGCCATCATCGGCTGGGTTGATGAGGCTGAGAATTTCTATCGCAAGCTCGTGAATACAGAATATATTAAAGGCGGTGAGCCAAGGAACAGTGTATATTCCAGGTTGATTGAGATGTTATAATTACATGGATAAAATCAGGAGGTTAAAATGCTTACAGAAAATGAGTTGATAAAAATATCTGAAATCTGCAAGGATAAATCCCATATTAGATTTACCATAGGTACATACCATGACGGTAAAATAGACCGATATTTATTCGGAAGTGATGGTATAGAGTTACCTTTTGAAAAGCATGTTTATGAGATTGGTTCCATTACGAAGACTTTTACTTCAACACTGATAGCAAAAGCAATCGCTGAAAAAAAATTATTCCTGGAAGATACACTGAATCATTTCCTATCAGATTTACCTCAGGATAGAGTTTATCCAATCATACGAAGATTGGTAACTCATACTGCAGGATATCCGACCGATGATGAGTGGATAAGACCGGAAGAATTGGATTTGTTTGAGAAGGATTTCGCATTCAATCCATACGATACTGTAGATATGGAACGCTTAACAGAGATTATCATAAGCCGGATCGTCGAAGATAAGGATTATGATATGGCTTATTCCAATATTGGAGTTAGCGTTATGGACTCAGTATTGGAAAGCATTTATCATAAGGATTATGATATTCTACTACAGGAATTGTTGGATGAAATAGGACTATCAGACACCTATCTCGGTGATCAAAAAGTAAACGGGAACTTATTATGCGGTTTTACAGATGATAATGTTAACACCGGGCATTTTTACTGGAAGAAAGCCGGCAAAATAAAAGCTGCAGGTTATCTGTTTTCTACAGCAGATGATCTGTTAAAATATGCTGCTTATCTAATGGATGAGAAAAATACCTATCTGAAACCCTGCTTTACAAAGCAGAATTGTATCGGACCTGATATGGGCATCTGCTGGCAGCTCAAGCCAGATTCCGGATTTGCTTGGCATAACGGGGGTACTCGCAGCTTCCATTCATTTCTTTGTATGGATACAATCCATAAGAATGCTGTATCTATCTTAGTTAATTATGAAAGTGGAAATATCGAGCAGCTAGGTATTGATATCTTGAAATGCTTAAAAAAAGATATGGATACTGTAATTTAATTTGTGTTTTCCTAATTTTCATGGCTTAGAATTCTGCAAAATCCTAGATATCCTCATCACAAGGCTATTTGCCTTGTGATGAAAATATCTTAACAAGCCATTTCCATGTATTTGGATATTCTCTTAAGATAGTAGACTTAATTTCATCAGCTGAAACATGATTATTGGTCAGAAATTCCACCGTACCTTTAACAGAGGTTTTTCCTATCGCTATATGCCCGGTAGCAGCATCACCTGATGCAATCCGAAGGGCTATCGCATCTGCTCCAATGGAATAGATCCCTATTGCAAGAGCACCAAAAGATATATAACCTATAGAAATAGCACCGATTGCCAGAATACCAATGGATATACAACCTACTGAAATTAAGCCTGCTGCAATCGCAGCCATTGCAAAAATACCGAGAGCTACAACTCCTAAACTGATAACACCGACCGATAATAGCCCTAACGAAATAATTCCTGTAGAAATCATTCCTATACTGATAATTCCCTTTGCTCTGTACAAGCCATGACCAATATTCACATGTACAAGTGGTAATTTTCCTATCATTTTTTTACTTTTATATTCATAATGAAACGGCTGCCTGATATTTATAATGGTATCAATTTTTGCATTTAGTTCATCGTAATTAGAATTCTCGTGATTAACAGTTGTTCTTCCCACCAGTTCATCTAAATTGATATTAAAAATGTCTCCTAGCAATATCAGCTTATCCATCTCGGGAGTCGTCTGGTTCAATTCCCACTTAGAAACCGTTTGTCTGGATACGCCTATACGATCTCCTAATTCTTCCTGCGATAATTCTTTTCCTTTTCGTAAAAGCATAAGTCTATTTCCAAATTGTTCTTCCATGATTATTCCTCCTTTTTCTTACCTAACTATAAATTCTAATTTACAAAAAGTCTACCAATCATAGCTTGAAAGATGTCAACCAAACTTAACATGGCTCAATTTTCTAGGCTTTATTGAATTTGTATTCGAATATTTTTGCAAAAATGATAGAAGAAATTCCAGGAAAATTTCGCCTAATAAATGCATACAAACCTTGTTAATGCTCCGACTATTGCCATAAAAGATTGGATCAATTCTCCCGCTTGCTTAACCTTGATATCGTTGCGATCCATAACTCGTCAATTATTAGCATAATAGTTCATGGAGGAATTGTTCCGATGTGAACTAATATAACACCTAATATTGCTAATTACAATAAGTAAATCGGCAATAAAAAATCCCGGAAATGCAGTAAAGGCAAGGGTTCCAACCTTTACAGCATATCTGGGATTTTATAGAATTCTAAGCCATGAAAATCAGAAAGACACAAATTAAATTACAGTCTTATTCTCTTTCCTGTTAATTATTCAGTTATCTCTTTCAACAGGTTTTCACCAACACCGGTAATATTAATATTCTTATTGGTTCTGGCATCCAGGCTGTCTGCCATGATAATATTCTTCATATCGATGCCTACTGTACTTTGAACTGTGTCAAAAACTTTTGCAAGCACGGTCGGAACATTATCAGTAACACTTTCAATTCCTCCGCCATAGATTTTGATATCGGAAATCTGGCTTAACGGCTCAGCTACTGCTCTGGCAAGCTCCGGCAGCTTCTCAATCAATTTATCTGCCATTGCCGCTCCGGTGTACTTCTTATAAGCTTCTGCCTTCTTCTCCATTGCTTCTGCTTCTGCAAGACCTTTTGCTTTAATTGCTTCTGCTTCAGCCAAACCTACGGCAGCAATTGCTTTCGCTCTTGCCTCGCCGCTGATGGTTGCAGCATCAGCCTCTGCCTTCGCCTTTAATTTAATTGCTTCTGCTTCTGCGTTAGCTTCGGCTTTTTTAGCCTCAGCCCTTGCCTCAGCTTCTGCAATCTGAGCATATTTCGCTGCATCTGCTTCGGCTTTCTTCTGTTCTCTATCCGCATTAGCAGGTTCAACAACCTTGGTCTTCAACTCTTCACGAGTCTTCTCAGCACGACGCTGCTCTAATTCAATCTGCTTTAACTCTCTTGCAATTTCTACCTGTAGCTGGGCTTCCTGAAGTTCCTTTTGCTTAAGCTGCTTCAGAATGTCTGCTTCCATCTGTGCAGCAATAACTTCCTTGTTGGTGATACTCTTCTGGATTTCATAAGCAGCATCTGCTTTTGCACGGGCTGACTCCTGTTCACTTCTGAAGTCTGCTTCCCGAACCTCTTTTGCTTTCAGTGCTGCGCTTACTTCTGTCTCAGATTCCAGGCGGGCTTTTTCGCCTTCTTTGGTAGCTTCCGACTTCTTAATCGACTCTTCCTTTAATGCAATTGCCTGCGCGATCTCAGCGTCCTTCTTCTTCTCAGCAATCTGTTTTGCACCAAGCGCTCTTATGTAGCCATTGGTATCATTCACATCCTTGATGGAGAAGTCCTTTAATTCGAGGCCCATTTCACCGATTTTCGTACCTACTACTTCCTGAACCTTTGCTGAAAATGCTTCCCTGTCGTTATAAATCTGTTCTACGGTCATGGAGGCAACAATTTCACGAAGCTTACCTTCCAGGATCAGTGTTACCTGATCGGATATTGACTTCTGGATCTGAGCTTCATTTACACCAATAAACTGCTCAATTGCCGCATAGATACTTTCCTGCGTGTTACGAACCTTGATTACTGCGGTGCCAAGTACATCAATCGGAACACCTTGGGATGACATCGTCTGGGAAGTACAGATATTCAGCTGGATATTACCTAATGAAATGGTATCTGTTCTTTCCAATACCGGTACTACCAGACCACCGCCACCGGTGATTACCCTCTTTTTTAAGCCGGTAACTACCATAGCTTTATCCTGCGGTACCTTTTTCCACATACGAAAAATCGTGGTTAATATTGCTAAGCCAGCCGCAACTGCTACGACTGTAATTATAATTGGAGTTAAATCAACTCCCTCAAGTGTTGTTAATAACATTTGAAATCCTCCTTATATTGAAATGCTCATAGCATCACTGCTCATACTTATTCTTCGGTTCAACGATAAAAATCCCATCTTTGAATTCCAATACTTTAACTATTTTACCGGTTTCCAGCCTTAAGCTCTGATCAGCACATCTGGCAGGATAACTGACCAGGACATTTTTTAAGGTAAGAAAGCTTACCGTACCCAACTGTCCCGGCAGGATGGTATCGACCACTTTTCCGTCATAAAGAAGAAGTTCATTTTCATTAATACCGTTATTAAAGGTCTGTACTTTCTTCAAAGATTTCAGAATGGTCTGTACGATAACGGAAGCTGCATAGCCGACAATAACTGCAACAAAGAAGGTTAAATACTTTCCAATACTGCCAATTGTCATCAAGGAACCTACTGCACCAAAGGTAATCGCAAGAGCTGAGATTGATAAAAGTGATGTAGGAAGCAACCCTAGCGCGAAGAAGGATTCGCCCCCTGCTCCTGCATGGATATCTGAGCTGATGTGTGAATCGGCTCCTGTTCCGGTATCAGGTCCCGCATCTGCACCTGGATCGGCATCCGCATCGAAATCGGCATCCACATCCGTATCTATATCTGTGTCCGCTCCATTTGACAGGAACCCCAATGCAAAACTGATGATGGGAAGCACTGCACCTCCGGCTAAAAAACATAAATATATTGTTATCACAAATGACTACCCCCTTATAAACTATCAAGCTGTATATATTTGGCTCGAACAATGATAGTATACTGTTTTACTCACCTTATTTCAACTGATTTTTCCATTTTAAACCAAAGCTTAATCTTTTCTTAATTAATAAAAGTAATTATTAATCCATTCATAAATTAAGCCTCAGAAATTGACCGGAATCAGGATGTTATTCCATACATTTCCTATCTCTTCTTCATAAAATCTGCATATATCAGTCGTATAGTCAGCTTATAAAATTTATTTAATAGATGGAGGTAAAAAGTGTGAATTAGTAGGACTAAATCTTTGCATCGGAACAGAGAGGGCAGAAATTCCCTCTTGAAAAGAAAAGATATTAGTTGAAAAGTCAGAGAATGTTGTACTGTTGTTTAAGTAAATTTAAGGTGTTATCGTCAGCTCCTTGCTCTCTTAGGAACTGAAGGACATTTTCAACTGTAAAAGTAACAGGCTTCTGCTTTACTGGATGGATGACGGCTTCATAATCATCCGGATGGAAATCTTCATTATTCAGAAGCATGTGGTAAATGCTGATAAGCATCATACGTGCAATGGCAATAGCAGCTTTTTTCTTTCCGCGACGTTTGGCAATACGTTGATATTTAATAGCATAGTAAGGATGCTTTTTACTTTTAACAGCAGCTAGTGCGCATTGGATTAACAGTGGTTTCAGATACTGACCGGCTTTGGAACATCGTGTTGATTTCTTCTTGTTGGCACTCTCGTTATTCGAAGGGGTAAGCCCAGCCCAGGAAGCAAGATGTTTATCTGATTCAAAAACAGTCATATCACTACCTATTTCTGATAGGATAAATACAGCAGAAAGTTCTGTGATACCTGGTTGTGTAGCAATGCGTTTAATGAGTGTATCATAAGGTCGGCTGATACGGAATAATTCTGTTTCTAATTCGGATATGGAACAGGAAATAAAGTCCATGTGGCTTTTGGTATGAGTCATTTTAAAACGCTGTTCAGAAAGAATGTCATAACCTTTGATGCTTTCTATGATAGCATCTGAACCAACTTTTACGCCGCCATGAATCAGTTCACGGCAGATTTGCTCATCAAAAGGTTTGTCAGAAAGAAGATAATCCATGATACGAGTAGCTGTTTTACCAAAAGGGTCGGTAAGAACACAGTCAATGCGGATGCGGGAAATGGTCATGCAGTTCTGGTAACGGTTTTTTTCAGCAGAACGCATGTAGGAAAGTTTAAGCCGATAACGGGAAAGCTCCCGCATAGCCCGAATATCCGGAGGAGGGATAAAAGAAGCTTTGACAATGTCAAAGCGGAATAAATTAGCAATCCATTTTGCATCACGCTTGTCGGTCTTTTTGCCTTTAATGGCTTTGACATATTTCGGATGCGTGAGGATGACATGCATGTGGGACTCCAGGATATTAAAAATCGGGATCCAGTATTTACCGGTGGATTCCATACAGACATCATGACAATTCTGGGAAAGAAGCCAGTCACGCAGAGAAACGATGTCTGAATTGTTGGTGGAAAAGGATTTTACCGAATAGGATGCTTCCAAGGTAACAGGGTCAGTTACGGCAACAGCGGCAACAACTGATTTTTTGTGAACATCCAGACCGGCACAAATAAGATGAACAACATCAAAATCCAAGATAAGACCTCCTTTTGAAATGAGAGCATAAAAAAGGAGACACCAGCATTGACTGTCATCCAAGCGAAAAGACTTATCGAAGCAGTAAAACTGCAAAGTCAAAATGATAAGTGTCCGGGCTCGAAGTCCCAATTGTTTGTGCTTGTAAGGATGACGGCACATATAAGAGTTCGGGATAAGATGGTCTTTCGCCACTCCCCATGCCGTGCTCTGTAGTGTACTGGTGTCTCTAGGAAAATCTTATCATAGAAAAGAAAAAAAGGAAACTATAAACAAGATTCATGTATTGTTTGTGCCGAAAGGCAGGAACGACGTAGGAGAGCATGCCGCATCGGCATGTATAAAAGAGTGAAAGAAAAAGCACTTTCACTCGGAAAGAACCCGTAAACGGCTTCTTTCATCAGGTTTTGTGCCGCCGCGTGCGGCGGAATGAGGTTAAAAATTAGCGAACCGAATAAAAAACCCACCCAAATCCCCGAGAGCTATAGTCCTGTAAAACCCGTGAAATAAACATGATGGAATTACTGCAACACGAAAAAAGCGTTGAAACATTTGAATTTAGCAGCGCTGTGTTTGAAGTTGTTGATCGCCCGGAAACATTATGGGTTGGAACAATTTCATATGCCAACAACAACTTTGACGAACCCGACATGAGTGCTTTATTAAACAGATATCAAAATTTGGTACCTACGCCGAAAGAAGATCGCATCAATCCTGATTGGGATGCAGCCATCAGCATTAATTACGGGAAACACGGCGAAGCACCCAAAGGAATGATGTACGGGCAGGAAACATACTCCGCCGAAAAGCAGGATAAACGGTATGATTTATTTACTGAACCGGGCGGCCTGTATATACGGATCGCTAACAATGAACGGGCAGCGCCCTGCT
>Ga0207834_1000512_pt1 | contig 13755 bp, 9 predicted proteins | sample LuqExpMetagenom5_FD_187763 | JGI IMG/M metagenome (GOLD analysis project Ga0207834, IMG submission 187763) | Tropical forest soil microbial communities from Luquillo Experimental Forest, Puerto Rico - Sample 5 (SPAdes) | ecosystem: Environmental > Terrestrial > Soil > Tropical forest ...
CGCTCTGCCGTTGGGCTCCTGGCTCAAGACCGACCCCTGGGACGACAAGGTCTACATGCTGAACGCCAAGCGCTACGCCCCCATGAACGCGCGCGACAAGATGCCGTTCGAGGTCACGCCCATCTTCTACAAGCTGCAGCGCTACGACGCCGCTGCTGCCACTCCGCCGCCGCCCCCGGCCCCTGAACCGCCCGCCGCAGCACCAGCCTCTACCCAGCCCAACGAACAGACCCCTGCGCCAACGCTCTAGGGCGGGGAACCAATAGGGAATCGGAAAACGGCGCTGCATATGCAGCGCCGTTTTCTTGTGCACGCATGCGCCTTTGCGGCTGTTCCGTGTGGTGGCACCTCCAGCCATTTGGAATTGTGTTTTTCGAGTGGAGAGGCTTTCTTCGTTACATTTATTTACCTTTCTTGAGTAACGAACGTGAATAACACGGAAAAATCTAACGTCTAATAAGTGCAGGAGGTTTTTTTGAATGAGAGCGATGCGGAATTGGATTCGTGCCGTATTGACGATTGTAGCGGCAACGTCAATGCTCAGTGCACAAACGGTGGCGAATCGGATTAACGGAGAGATTGAGAGTTTGCAGACAGTGAGGCTGACAGGTTCAGCCAATCCCCGCGCACTGGCTGCAAACGATACCGGTTCGCTCCCGGCTGGTACCCGCATTGCAGGCATGACGTTGCACTTCAGCCTTACCACGGAGCAGAAGGCTGAGCTGGATACATTGATTCAGGCGCAGCAGACGCTCGGCTCGCCCTACTATCACCAATGGCTGACCCCGGCTAGCTACGCGGCACGCTTTGGCGTGAGTGACAGCGATTTGGCCAAGGTGCGCAGTTGGCTGGAACAGCAGGGCTTCTCCATCGATCGGGTGTCGACGAGCCGCACCAGCATCAGCTTCTCCGGTTCTGTGACGCAGGTTGAAGCGGCCTTTGGCACGAGCATGCGCCACTATATGGTGGATGGCGAGCAACACTATTCCAACTCGTCGGCACTCAATATTCCCGCTGCTCTTGCAGGGATGGTTGCTTCGGTTCGCAACCTGAACGATTTCCGCCCCAAGCCGCATGTGCGTATCCGGCAGGTTTCGCAGAGCCAGGTGAGCGCCATGTTCACTTCCAACACGAGCGGCAGCCACTACATGACGCCGAAGGATGTGGCGACGATCTACAACATCAATGCCGCCTATAACGCGGGCTATACAGGATCGGGCCAGTCGATTGCGGTGGTGGGCCAGTCGAAGGTCTACGTGACCGACATTGAGGCTTTCCAGAGCGCTGCCGGGCTTACGGTCAAGGACCCCACGCTGGTGTTGGTGCCTAGTTCGGGCACGGCCGCCGTTTCCAGTGGCGACGAGGCGGAGTCTGATCTGGACCTGGAGTACACGGGTGGCATCGCCAAGGGCGCAACCATCTATCTGGTTTATGTGGGCAACAACAGCAACTACTCGGTGTGGGATTCGATTGCCTATGCGGTTGACTCGAATATTGCTCCCATTATCAGCGTCAGCTACGGCGCCTGCGAACCGCAGTTGAGCCAGAGCGATTTCAATACGCTGGATGCGGTCATGCAGCAGGGCGTGGCGCAAGGGCAGAGCATCATTGCCAGTTCCGGCGACGACGGCTCCACCTCCTGCTACTGGGACACCTCGCTGACCACGGCGCAGCGCCAGGCTTTGGCGGTTAGTTATCCGGCATCGAGCGCCTATGTGACGGCGCTGGGCGGAACCGAGTTCAGCTCGGCGTCGGTAGCCTCGTCCAATACCACCTACTGGACATCAGCCAGCGGTGCGGACGTGATCAGCTCGGCGCTCAGCTACATTCCTGAAGTGGTGTGGAACGACGATTCTTCTTCGAGCGGCCTTTCCTCGGGTGGAGGCGGCGTCAGCGTGTGGGCTTCGCGTCCCAGTTGGCAGAAGGGCGTAACCGGCATTACGACGGCTCCCGATTATTCGAAGGGCTACCGAATGGTTCCGGACATCTCGCTGGATTCCTCGCCGAGCAATGCCGGCTATCTTTACTGCTCGAGCGATTCGACTTCGACCGGCATCAGCAATAGCTGCTCGAATGGGTTCCGTGACTCTTCCACCGGCTATCTGACCGTGGCAGGCGGCACCAGTTTTGCCGCGCCCATCTTTGCCGGCATGCTGGCCATTCTGAATCAGAAGCAGAACTCCACCGGCCAGGGACTTATCAACTCCACGCTCTATACTCTGGCGGCGGATAGCACCACCTACGCTTCTGCCTTCTATGACATTACCAGCGGCAGCAACGCCTGTACCGCTGGGTCCAGCTACTGCTCCACCGCGGGCGCGGCGTCCTATTCCGCCACCACCGGTTACGATGAAGCCACGGGACTGGGCTCTCTGAACTTCTACAACCTGATGACAGCCTGGCCGGTCAGCAGCGGTTCCACGCTCACGGCCAGTGCGACCACGCTGGTGGCGGCAACCAGCACGCCTAGCTCCGGCGCCGCGGATGTCATCACGATTACGGTGGCATCGGCCTCCAGCAGCGTGACCAGTACGCCCACCGGTACCGTGGCCATTGCAGTGGACGGCACAACGGTGAACTCCGCTCTGGCGCTCAGCGCGGGCAAGGCCACCTACAGCTTCTCGTCTTCCACTTCGGGTACGCACACCATTGTGGCCACTTACTCGGGCGACACCAGCTTTGCCGCTTCCACGGGATCGGTAGTGGTCACGATTGCGTCGTCGTCTACTACTGGCAGTGGCGGCTCCGCCTCCAGCACCGTGACGGTGACTCCGGCCAATGGCTATACCGGTACGGTGGCCTTTACGCTGTCCACCTCGAATACCTACCTGCAGAACTACGCCTGCTACACCATCTCCAGCGCCACCGTTAGCGGCACAGCAGCCGTGACTAAAACGCTTACGGTGTACCTGGGATCAACCACCTGCGCTAACGTGAGCACGACCAGCGGTGGGACCGCGGCCTTCCGCGCCGCCGGTACGCAGGCGTCCAGCAATCACCACGAGCCTGCTGTGCCTGCCGCGAACCGTATGGAAGTGGCTGGCTTTGGCTTGGCTGGAGTGATGCTGGCCGGATTGGTGGGATGGCGCTTCCGCCGCGTGCGTGGATGGATTGCCGTGGGTGTGCTGGCCCTTGTTGGCCTCACTGTCACAGGCTGCAGCTCAAGTACAACCAGTTCTTCTAGCACCACCAAGAGCTTCACTGTGGCGCTTTCGCCGACATCGGTGACGATCTCGGCGGGCACTTCCGGCGTGCCGACGGGCAGCTATTCGGTTGTCGTGGAAGGCTACGATGTTTCCGACAACAATATCTATTCCACGGCAACGTTGAACATGACCGTGAATTAAGCTGGGGGGCTCTGGCCCGCCCCCCTTGCCGGCCTGCGCGCGTCCGACCCCAGATTGCGATGCGTGCGGGCTGGCCTCCGCCCTGCCACTACGAGAGCAGCAGGGAACACAACGAGTTTACATTCCGCGGCACCCTTGCGCAGCAAAGAAGCAGCCGGCTCCCCGCTGGCCCGCTCGCAGATCGCCCTGTGTACAACAAGGTCTCGTAAAGGGTTTGTCAGTTTGGAGCGCGTGGATACCTGGGAAGAAAAGATCTATCTCTAGGCTCGGCTCACTTATGGGGAACTGCGTTCCAGTCCCGAATCCGCAGGCCTTTGAGAGGTGCTGGTGCTGCTGGTATATCCACGGTCGGGAACGCAGCGGCCTGGCGCTTGCCGGGCCTTCGAACTATCAGAAACATTCGTAGCTGAGCATGGGGGCTAGTTTGCCTTTAAAAAGCAAGACGCCCCAGCTTTCGCCGGGGCGTCACGTGCGTTCAACAAGCCCGATTGATCGGGAACGTAGAAGTATATCTCGGGTAGAACAAGAAGCCCCTGGCGCGTGGCCAGGGGCTTTGTTATTGGGGCAGGGAGTTACTTCACCCGTACCTTGGGCTCCACGCTCAAGCCGGGACGCAGTTCGTGCTTGGAGTCCTCGTTCTTCAACTCGGTGAAGTCGATGCGGACGGGCACGCGTTGTACCACCTTGACGTAGTTGCCAGTGGCATTCTCCGGCGGGAACAGCGAGAGCACCGAGCCGGTTGCGCCGCCAATTTGCGTCACCTTGCCGTGATAGACGCGGCCGGTCGAATCCACCTCGACCTCCACTTCCTGTCCGGCGCTCATGTGGCGCAACTGGGTCTCCTTGAAGTTGGCGGTTACCCACAGATCGTCGAGCGAAACCAGCATCATCAGGTTTTGGCCTGAGGCGACGTTCTGGTTGATCTCCACACTCTTGCGGGTCACGATGCCGGCTACCGGAGCGACGATCTTGGTGTAGCTCAGGTTCAGCTTGGCCTGGGCCAACTGAGCGCGAGCCTGTTCCACCTGCGCCAGAGCGGCCTTGGCGCGGGCATTCTGGGCCGCAACCTGCTGCGGAGCGGTTTGAGCGTATTTCTGCTGGGCCTGGGACTGGGTTGCGCGCTCGCGGGCTACGCGGACTCCCTCGGCGGCAGCCTGCTGGCTGGCTTCGGCATCCGCAAGACCTGCCTTGGCGGCGTCGGCCGTGGCCACAGCTCCATCAAACTGCTGCTTGCTGATCACGTCCTTGGCCACCAGGGGTTTGTAGCGCTCCAGGTCGGCCTGGGCCTTGGTGTTGTTGGCGCGGGCCTGGGCCACGCGGGCGTGGGCGGCTTCCAACTGCTTTTGCGCTTGCTCAATGCCGGCATGGGCGCTCACCACATCGGCGTCGGCCGAACGCAGGTTGCTGCCCACATTCACGGTGGTGATGGGTACGGCAACGTGCGCGGCCGCGGCATTGGCTTCCGCCGTGTCCAGTGCAGCCTGGGCGTTGTCGACGGCAATCTGATAGTCAGCCGTGTCGAGCTCGGCAATCACATCGCCGGCATTCACCTGCTGATTTTCCTTCACGTTTACCTTCACCACGTGGCCGTTGACGCGTGCGCTCACCTGAATCAGGTGGCCGGAAATCTGCGCGTCGTCGGTATCTTCGGTGAAGGTCGAGTGCCACCAGAGGCCGGCGGCAACCAGAGCCACAACCACCAGCACGGCCACAATGATGACCCGGCGGCGGCCTTGCGGCTGCTCAACTGCGGTCTCGTCGATGGCTTCGGCATTTGCCGGGTTTGGGTTTTGATCCGCCACGATTACTTTCCTCCCAAATAAGTCTTGTAATGGCCGCCAGCGCCCAGAGCACGGGCCAGACTGAGCTTGGCCATGTTGTGCCGGTAAAGGCTGGCAACGTACTGGTCGTTGGCCTGGGCCACCGACTGTTGGGCCTGGCTCACGGCCAGGTTGTCACTTACTCCGTTGGCATAGCGCTGCTGCGCTTCCTTCAGAACTTCCGTGGCCAGCTCCACGCTGGAGCGGGCCGTTTCCACCATCTTCTGGGCAGAGGCAATGTCGAGCAGGGCATCGCGGACATCGGCTTCCACCTGCGCCTGCGCATCGCTCTTTTTGGCTTCGGCAATATTGAGCTGGGCCTGAGCCTGGTCTGCGGCTCCGCGCAGGGCATATTCGCGGAACACAGGAACCGAGAGCGTGCCGGCTGCCGAGCCGGTGCCATGCGAGTGGGAGAGGGTTGCGCCAATGTCGCCGTAGTCGCCGGTAAAGCGCACGGTGGGCAGCCGTTCGGCGGTAGCGGCCTTGCGCTGTTCGCGCGCGGCCAGCACCTGCTCCACGGCCGCGGCCAGATCCTTGCGGTTGGCCTTGGCGTCGCGGATGGCGGCATCGGTATCGAGACTGTCGTAAACAGAGTAGGGAGCCTTATCCGAGAGCAGAATCGGCTGGGCCAGGGGCAGGCCGATGGTACGGGCCAGGGCCAGCTTGTCCTTCTCCAGCGCGTTGGCTGCCACAATCCGCTGCTGCTCCAGGCTTTGCAGATCAACCCGGGCACGCAGCTCATCGAGCAGCGGCGCCGTGCCTGCTTCGTGATTGGCTTGGGCCTGGTCGAGCGAGACCTTCGCGGTTGCCACTTGGGCTTCCACGCTGGCCAGACGGGTTTCATCGGCCAGAACCAGCAGGTAGGCATTGCCCACGGTCAGCACCACCAGTTCCCGCGCATCGTCGGCGGTCAACTGGGCAGCGGCAAAATTGTGGCGTGCAGCCAAGTAGTTGCGCAACGAAGCCACGTCTACCAGCGCCATATCGAGCGAGGCGCGGATGTCCGTGTAGCCGAAAGGCCCCAGTACGGTAGGAAAGCCCGACATGCGCATGCCCTGCGCAGGAAGGTCAATCTGTACCACGGTCTCCGATGCTTTCAGGTTGACGGTGGGCAACAGCGCCTGGAGCTGGCTCAGCCGCTGACCGCGTGCGGCGGCCAACTGCTGGGAGCTGAGGATGATGCCCAGATTGTTTTTCAGTCCGCGGGCAATGGCGTCGTCCAGCGAGAGCTCCAGCACCTGGCTGGTGGCCTCGCCCACGGCGACACTGCCCTGGAAAGGATTTGCCGTTTGCGCGGTTGCGCTGCCGGCAGCCGCAAACGCCATTCCGAGCACAGACCCGGCGGCAAGGGCACAAAACACGCGTTTTCTTCGAGATATCAACGGATCAACCTTGTTCCTGTTCGAGAACCCGACGTAAAGGACGAGCACATCCTACGGATGCATCGCGCCCGGAGGTGGATTCTTAAATAGATTGTATCGAAATTCCCTCGCTGCGTATTGTTGCCCGTCTCGCGGGCGTACTACGGTAGACGCGCGAGTGATCCGACAAGATTCATTCCGGCTGGGGAATTTAAAGGAAAGGCAAACAAAACAAATGGGATGGATGAATTACTGGGGGAGCAGTGAACCTGTCTCCCCCTTCTTGTTTGGGGAGCCCGGAAGTTGAAAGCCGCCCCTGGGGGGCGGCTCGCAGCGGACTAGAAGAACATGTCTTTTTCGTCTGCAGTGGGTTGCTGAGCCGGTGGAGGCGGTTGCGGAGATTCGGCTGCGTGCGGACGCATGGACTCTACTACCGATTTGGCCGAAGCCAGGATCGTGTTCAACTGGCGGACGGGCTTGGCCACGGCTTCTGTGACAAAGTTGGTTGCCCGGTCCACGGCATCGAAAACAGTGGTCACCATATGGTCCAGCCGGGCGGTCTGGTGGCGAATCTTGTCCAGCGCTTCGGTGGCCGAAGCCTGGATGTCGGCGGTTTGGGTGCGCAGGCCGTGGGCCATGGCAGCCAGATCAACAGCCGTGTCTTCAAGGCGCGGCGCCACGCGTTTGAACAGTTCGCGCGTGTTGTAGATGACCGGCATTGCGGCCGAGCGTATATCTTCGAGCTGCTCTTTGACGGAACTGGCGGTTCTGCGAACAACGATGAAGACGGCAAACAGCAGGATGGTCTGGCCGAGAATCGCCAGAGTCACCACCGCGAGAATCGCAAGCAGAATGGTCTGATTGTCGAGGTTAGGCATGCGGGAAGCCTCGCGCTGGGCGTGCAACATCGGTGCCACGGGCGTCTCAATCGCATTTGCCACAAGCAAAAACCGATGAGAGGAACGTCCACCGCCCAGGACGGTTGACGCCGTGTGTGACGCGACCGCCACGGCAGGTTAAAGAGCGGCACAGAGCGAGTCTGTGCCGCTCGAACTTAGTATTCTTTGATATCCGTGGGGTTGACCGACGCGCGGCTAGGATCGACAGTTGCGCTTACGCGGCTGGTCTGCTCGCTCACCAGATGCTTGCCCCGCTCCACAAATTCTTCCCACTGTGCGCGGCCACGATCAACAGCCTCGCGGCCCTTTTCCACATACTCGGCCACTTGCTGTTTGCTCTTGTCCACGAACGCGCTGACTTCCTCGGCGGCCTGCTTGGTGCGGTTGCGCAGGTATTCCGAACCCTCGCGCGCGCCATTCGCCAAGTCCTCCCGTGTCTCGCGACCACTTTTGGGCGCATAGAGGATGCCAACCAGGGCGCCTACTCCGAGACCGGCCAGAAACCATGCCAATCCGTACGACTTGTTCTCCTCTGCCATGATGAAGACTCTCCTTTCGCTCGACTTGAAGGACTGCCTGAGCGTAACAAATCTGCACACCGTACCGCAAATAGCGCAAGGTACGTATCCGCTTCACTCTACACCAAGTTGACGATCCAGGAAAACGTTGTTTTCCGGGCCGCGTTCTTATCGAGCTTAGATGCGGTGCGAGGCCAGGATGCTCACTGAATTTGAGAGAAAGAAAAAAGGCAGAGGACGGAGCCTCTGCCTTTTTCTTGGATATGCGTCCGGCAAGCGGCCGGAAGAAGGTCTGAGCCTGGGGAAGTGTTCAGGCCGTGACCAGCGAGCCGAGCTTTTCGCCCATCACGACGCGCTTGATGTTGCCGTTTTCGTTCATGTTGAAGACCACCATGGGCAGGTTGTTGTCCTTGCACAGGCTGACGGCGGTCAGGTCCATCACCTTCAGTCCCTGCTTGAGGATTTCCATATAAGTGATCTGCTCGTACTTGACCGCGTCGGCGACCTTCATGGGATCGGCGTTGTAGATGCCGCCCACCTTGGTGCCCTTCAGCAGGACGTCGGCCTTGATCTCCATGGCGCGGAGGCTGGCCGCCGTGTCGGTGGAGAAGAATGGGTTACCGGTGCCGGCTGCAAAGATCACCATGCGGCCCTTTTCAAGGTGCCGTACGGCCCGCCGCCGGATATAGGGTTCGGCGAGCTGGTTCATCTGGACCGCGGTCATCACCCGGCACTGCACGCCACGCTGTTCCATGGCGTCCTGCAGGGCAATGGCGTTGATGACGGTGGCCAGCATGCCCATGCTGTCGGCTGAAACTCGATCCATCTCCTCAGCCTGTGCCGACAAGCCACGGAAAATGTTGCCGCCACCGACGACCACGCCAATCTGGACACCCAGAGCGTGCACCTCGGCCAGCTCAGCAGCAATCTCTGCCACTTTGTCTGCTTCCAACCCGAAGCCGCGAGTGCCGGCCAGGGCTTCCCCTGAGAGTTTGAGAACAATCCGTTTATACATGCCGATCCCAAGTATCGCACATCGGGACTCGAAAAATATTTCTGCTACTGCATGTAACAATCTTGTTCGCTGCCCGCGTCCCAAGCTGTTGAAGCGCACCGGCAGGGAATCATCCGCTCTTTTTCTCGGTTTGGTGAGCTTGGGCAGGGCTTTAGCGCATCTTATTCCGCTTCCCGCGTGGTTTGCGGGCCGTTACAGTAACGGTCACCAGCCATACGGGTTATAACGATGCGCGGAGTCCTGCCTGATCGAAATCAGCCCACGCTGCGTCCTCATCCTGCCGTGGGTTGTACCGGGTGTCGAACGCTTCTGGCCCGGAGCGCGACTGCCTGGTTTGGAGCCGGAGCGGCAAGCCCAATGCCGCCTCCGGTTCCGCGTACTTTATCCCATTTCTGTAAATTTCCATCCCTGGTTCCCGATTCCGAAGCTGCCATCATTATTCTCTCGCTTCGGGAACCTGATGATCTGTTCTTTGTGTTTCGCCGTCTTATCTACATCGTTGCCGACCTAGACTGAGTCGGTTCGGGTTTTTTCCGATCGAGAAAGGCCTGCCATCATGCTCGTTCAAACGCAATCGAAAGGCCGCGGCCTCATGGGATTGCACGTCGGTGACAACAACGTCCGGCGCTACTTCTCCCGCGAGCTGCCCGTGATTGAACTTCAACTGGACCATCTGGAGATCCAATGCGGTCTGGATGAGAAGTTCTGGGACGGCGAAGCGGACATCTTTGACCCGCGTCTCTGTGCCTGGCTGGAGTCAAAAAACTATCACGAATCCGGTCGTCACACGCCGGTTCCCCTGGCCTTGATTCCCTCTGGCCCCAACAGCTTCCGTCTCCGGCCGCTGGCCAAGTCCGAATATAACCAGAAGGTCCAAGCTCTGGTACAAGCCTAAAATCCATCCGCATCGTGCGGATGCGCTTCGCAGCACGCCCCACCCTTCGCGCAATTCAGGCAGGGTGGGGCGTTTTGCATTGGAAGCCATATCCGGTGCTTGCTCCCATCTGGGCAGTGATCATCTGGGGCAGCAAAATCCTGCTGCCGGCAGCGCTGCTTCATGCCCGGGTTGATATCCTCAAAGGGATATGACCACCGATTCCCTTGAGTCCCTGATTGAACGTTTTTTTGCTGCCGGTCCGGCTGCCGTAGGAGATCCGGCCGCCCTTGAAGCTTTTCTTGCTCTGCGCGCCGCGCTGGAGCGGGGCGAGATTCGCTCGGCTTCTCCCGACGCCACGGCTCCTACGGGATGGCTCGTCAACGCCTGGGTCAAGCGTGGCATCCTGCTGGGCTTCCGTTTGGGCGCGCTTGCGGAGTTGCCGGCTCCGGGCCTCTCGTTTGTCGACAAGGTTACTTACCCGGCACGCACCTTTACGGTGGCTGACGGCGTGCGCATTGTGCCCGGCGGCAGTTCGGTGCGCTCCGGCGCTTATCTGGCCAAGTCGGTGGTGTGCATGCCGCCCATGTATGTGAATGCCGGCGCCTATATCGACGAAGGCACCATGGTGGACTCACATGCGTTGGTGGGCAGTTGCGCGCAGATCGGCAAGCGCGTGCACCTTTCAGCCGCGGCCCAGATTGGCGGTGTTCTGGAGCCGGTAAACGCCAGCCCGGTGGTGATTGAAGACGATGTGATGGTGGGCGGCAATACCGGAGTTTACGAGGGAGCCATTGTGCGCAAGGGCGCGGTGCTGGCTCCGGGTACGATCTTGACCCGCGGCACACCGGTCTACGATCTGGTGAAGGACGTTGTGATCAAGGCTACGGCCGAGATGCCGCTGATCATTCCGGAGAATGCAGTGGTGGTGCCGGGTTCGCGCGCGGTGACGCGTGGCAAAGGGCAGGAATGGGGACTGGGGCTCTACGCTCCGGTGATCGTCAAGTATCGTGACGGCAAAACCGATCTGGCCACCACGCTGGAAGATCTGCTGCGTTAGAGCGGTTTCAGGATAGGTATACCCAATCCGACTGCTTCCGATGCCGCCCCTCCTTGGGGTCGCGGCGACTGAGCAGCTTCACTTCGTGGGTACAGCAATCCTGACACCGCTATGGCGCGGGCTTCCTCTATATATAGTTGCAACGATCGATTGCCCGGAGCGCGTACAAGCGTGTTCCGGGCATTGGTTTTTCTGTAGTCCTTTCCGTGTTCTCTGAAAACCGCATGCGCAAAGATTTGCGTGTTGAAACCTCATGGCAGCGCGGCGTTTCTGCCGAGAAGCCTTCTCCCAGCACACCTCTATTTAGGTGCTTCTAAATGTGGGACGGTGGCGCGCTGCGTGGGAGTAGCCGTAATCCTCCGAACGGCTGGTTGGAGCGCGCGGCCGCGCAACAGGCCATCCTGATTACATTTGCGCAGAAATCTGAATAAGTGGTTGAAGCCCGCCAGGAGCGTGTGATTGCAATCACGACTTGCCCTATTGCGCCGGTGGTAGAGTTCCGGTGACAATTTTCCCGGTCGGAAAGAGGTCGCGTTCCGTTGCCGTCCGATATACGGCTTCAAACCAAAGTTGGGAGGATCTGTGACTGTACTGAATTGGATGGGAAATATTCTGAAGCGGCGCTCCACGATGATTGCTGCCCTCGTGACCCTGCTGCTTCCCGCATTTGCCAGCGCGGAAGAAGCCGGTGGCGAAGCCAGCCTGAAGCTGCCGGATCTGTCGGTCGTGAATCATTTCGGCTTGAACGGACCAGCCCTGTTGATGATCGGGTTGCTTTTCTGCGTGTGCGGCCTGATCTTTGGCCTGACAATTTTTGTGCAGTTGCGGAATCTCCCGGTGCATCGCTCGATGCGCGAGATGTCGGAACTGATTTACGAGACCTGCAAGACGTATCTGGTGACGCAGGGTAAGTTCATCCTGCTGCTCTGGGTCTTTATCGCCGTGATCATCTCCCTCTACTTTGGCGTTCTGTCGCCGGTGGGGAATGTGGCTGTGACGCTGCCGATCATTCTGGTTTTCAGTCTGGTGGGTATTGCGGGCAGCTATGGCGTGGCGTGGTTCGGCATTCGCGTGAACACTTTTGCCAACTCCCGCACGGCCTTTGCCGGCCTGCGTGGCAAGCCCTATCCGGTGTATGCGATTCCGCTGAAGGCCGGCATGAGCATTGGCATGATGCTGATCTCCGTCGAGCTGCTGATCATGCTGACCATTCTGCTAGTGGTGCCGAAGGAGTATGCCGGCCCATGCTTCATCGGCTTTGCCATTGGCGAGTCGCTGGGCGCCGCTGCTCTGCGTATTGCAGGTGGCATCTTTACCAAGATTGCCGATATCGGTTCGGACCTGATGAAGATCGTCTTCAAGATCAAGGAAGACGACGCGCGCAACCCGGGCGTGATTGCCGATTGTACGGGTGACAATGCGGGCGACTCGGTTGGACCCTCGGCCGACGGCTTTGAGACCTACGGTGTGACGGGCGTGGCTCTGATCACCTTCATCCTGCTGGCGGTAAAGGATCCGGCCACACAGGCGGAACTTCTGGTGTGGATCTTCGTGATGCGCGTGGCCATGCTGCTGTCGAGTTCGGCTGCATATTTCCTGAACAGCATCATTGCGAAGGCCAAGTATGGCAATTCCGATGAGATGGACTTTGAATCTCCGCTGACCTCGCTGGTCTGGATCACTTCGATTGTCTCGATCATCCTGACCTACGTGGTTTCTTACCTGATGATTCCCAACCTCAACGGCGATCCCACGCTGTGGTGGAAGCTGGCATCGATCATCTCGTGTGGAACCCTGGCCGGCGCTTTGATTCCCGAACTGGTGAAGGTTTTCACTTCCACCAATTCCGCGCACGTGCAGGAAGTGGTGACCAGCGCCAAGGAAGGCGGCGCATCTCTGGGAATTCTGTCCGGCTTTGTAGCGGGCAACTTCTCGGGCTATTGGCTGGGATTGAGCATGGTTGCTCTGATGGGCCTGGGCTACTACTTCAGCATGATGGGCGGCTCCATGGATACCATCATGTTGGCGCCCGCGGTGTTCGCGTTCGGTCTGGTGGCCTTTGGCTTCCTGGGCATGGGTCCTGTGACGATCGCGGTGGATTCCTACGGTCCGGTGACGGACAACGCGCAGTCAGTGTATGAGCTCTCGCTGATTGAGAACGTGCCGAACATCGAAGCCGAGTTGAAGAAGGACTTCGGCATCGACGCCAACTTTGAGCGCTGCAAGCATCTGCTGGAAGCCAACGACGGCGCCGGCAACACCTTCAAGGCGACGGCCAAACCGGTGCTGATTGGAACTGCCGTGGTGGGCGCAACCACTATGACCTTCTCCATCATCATGGCTCTGACCCATGGCTTGACCGTGAATGTGGCGAATCTCTCCCTGCTGCATGCACCGTTCATGCTGGGCATGATCTGCGGCGGAGCCGTCATCTACTGGTTCACAGGCGCTTCCACCCAGGCCGTGACCACAGGTGCGTACCGCGCGGTGGAGTTCATCAAGGCCAACATCAAGCTGGAAGGCGTTGAGAAGGCCTCGGTGACCGACTCGAAGAAGGTGGTCGAGATCTGCACCCAGTATGCGCAGAAGGGCATGTTCAACATCTTCCTGGCGGTCTTCTTTGCTACCTTGTCCTTCGCCTTCATGGAGCCGTTCCTGTTCATCGGCTACTTGTTTGCGCTGGCCATCTTCGGTTTGTACCAGGCCATCTTCATGGCCAACGCCGGCGGCGCATGGGACAACGCGAAGAAGGTTGTGGAAGTGGACCTGAAGATGAAGGGCACGCCGCTGCATGATGCCTGCGTGGTGGGCGATACGGTGGGCGATCCGTTCAAGGACACCAGCTCGGTGGCCATGAACCC
>Ga0207834_1000513_pt1 | contig 13749 bp, 9 predicted proteins | sample LuqExpMetagenom5_FD_187763 | JGI IMG/M metagenome (GOLD analysis project Ga0207834, IMG submission 187763) | Tropical forest soil microbial communities from Luquillo Experimental Forest, Puerto Rico - Sample 5 (SPAdes) | ecosystem: Environmental > Terrestrial > Soil > Tropical forest ...
CATAAAATGGCTTGAAAGGGTTATTTTTTGTTGAGAACTTTTGACTGTCCAGTATAAATAATAAGTTAAAAAATATTAACGTGGAAAAAATAATCGTTAGATGGACATAATTTTTTAGTTATTATTAAAGAGAGAAAAGGAATGATTGATATGAGAGCATTATTATGGAAGAAAGAAAAAGAATTATCTACAAATATAATTCGTGTTATAGCCTCTGCGATATTACCTATTATTATATTGGTTTCAATGATATTACAAAAATATTCCTTCATAGAAATAATGGTTTTGTTACCAATGGTGACCATTATTCTATTATGGATGGCATTATATTCAATTGAAGATATTGTATTTGCAGAAGTAGTACTTGGTACCAATATTACATTTAAGGACTTCTGGTTATTTAATCTATTATTTGAATCTATGATTGGATTAGTATATTCATTCATTTTAGGGTTATTTACATATTTACTTCGATACCATGATACATCCATTAATTTCAATACTTTACTACAAATTGTCATTTCTTTCGTAAATGGATTTGGATTAATCGCATTTGCAACATTTTATATATCTAATTATAGTAAAGTACGCAATATGATAAGTTCAATCGGTGCTATATTTAATATTTCTATTATAGTGGTAGTTTTTGCTACACCCAATATAGCAAGATTATTAATTGAATATAGATATTTACTATTGTTAGCTTCTGTTTTGTTGACAATTACTTCTTATTTGGCAGTAACTAAGTTTAGCAATATCGAGGATTTTATTGTAAATATTAAAAAAATGGGGCAAGCATATGATAACAGCCGATCAATAGATGAATAACAGTATTTAAACAGCTTAAATGACTATTTGAATAGGGTCTTTGAGTTGCATATAGAATGATTAATTTTGAACTTCGGAATAAAATGTACCCTTTGTCAAGGACAATCTGGGTTTTTATACTCCAATCAGATAGTGTCAATAATATATACCAATGTTGACTGCCAGAAGTAATTTCTGGCAGAACAAAGTACCTAAGTTAATCCTTTCCTTTTGCTCTAGGGATAGATAATGGATACTCACAAGCAATGAGATAACGGTAGTAACTGTTGGTGCTAACTTGGTGAGATTCCACTGATATCGTTCGTTATTATAGTAGCAAGTCCAATCGGCGATGACCTGTTGGATTTCATCATATGTTGTGCACCATGAAATATCGATTTCATCTTTCATATGACCAAAGAAAGACTCTTGTGGCGCATTATCCCAGCAGTTAGCCTTACGAGACATGGATTGCCGTAAATTAATAATATTCATTTTAGGGACAGAATAAGGATTCTGCTGCGCAATAATAGGGATAATAATCAGGAAAGTGATATTATCTTTCCGATGAGTACAGAGGAGAACATATTCCCCTTTTTGCTGACCAAAAGTCTCTCCCAAAGCTGGTACCTCAAGCTTCGGAAATACTGTACTGACAATCAAGTGACGGTAAATGATGTCCTGTTGACTACATATTTTCGGGTACTTTCCGATGTGCTGGATAAAAGGGGAGAGCCCCTTTCTATACCAATCATGATCGATATGAGAAGATATCTGGAGGATAAAAGGGAGGAAGCACTGACGAATCTTTCTTCTACGGTTATCATCAGTACTATCGTGGATCCGGGGGAGGATTTTTATCATACTCTGAGGAAGGTTCATGCGCAGATGGAGAATAAGAAAGAGCGGTATCTGGGGCTTAGTACCTTTGTTAAGCTGGACTCTTTATATAAAATCTTAAGAAGACTAAGCTATTGTGTTCTTAAGAATTCATTGAAAAATCCGACCATATGCATGACAAACATCGGTGTCATAGATTCTAAGAAGTTAAAATTTGAAGGAACAATGGTTGAAAATGCATACGCCTGCGGCTCCATCAAATACCGCCCTCATTTTCAGATAGCTGTTACTAGCTTTAGTGACACGATTACCGTATGCTTGAATCTGTACGGAAGCCGTGAGAATCAGGAAAATTTCGGGAAATTCTTGAGTTTACTGGAGAAGGAGCTATACCAGATATCATAGTATATAATAGAGACGGCAAAGGGCTCTGAGGAATATTAAGGCACTTTCCCATTACCTTTCACTTGAATATTGGAGTTAAAGCTGAAAACAAAATGGTTTTGGCTCAGATATCGTGTTTAAAACAACGATTAATGAGGCGATGTTCAAAAAAAAGAACGCAGCGCTAAGTACCGGCGATGATAAGGAGATTGCGAAAGAGGACATCAATTGCCCTGCTAAGCTGATAGACCTTGTTAAATTAATAAAAAGCCTAAAGAACAATTAGTGTTGAAATAGTAGGAAGTAATAGGTGCTTTGTTTTGAAAATAATTGAAAATCAAACAGAAGAAGTCTTAAATAGCTACGATAATAACGATTATAACGAAGAATAAAATAACCCCGGTTACTCAGACATGAATTGATTGACTATGTCTGAGTAGTCGGGGTTATTCTTTCCATTGCTGTTTTGAACTTAATTAAGCCAGATTATTTAATTCATTCTGGATCAGAGCATAAGTTATAATTCCACCAAAGAAATAAAGAATTAAAAATAAAATACCGCCATTGCTTGCCGGGATATTACGCATCCGCTTAATTCGATCTATCTTTTCACCATTGCGGTAAGCCCAATAAAAGCCGTAAATACCGCAGGTAATAATTGTTAACAGTAATGATGCAATACCTGAAGTATCAGGCTCCCCCACAAGAGCGTTAGTATCATCTGTCAGTACTACAAACCAATACAAGGAGTAAATCCCACATGTAATGATGGATAAGATGATACATAATACAATGTCTCTTTTGATAACCATATCAATATCCTCCATTTATATATTTTTAATTATATTATTACAAAAACTCACATAACTAACTATATCATAAATTGTATCAGATGTCTTTGAAATTATATTAAGGCATATTAATATTTGATTAGAAGGCTTGAAACTCTCGACGGTATATTAATTTTCAATTTTAGATTATGAATGTTACAGCAAGAAGCACCCCAATTTCTTAATCTTATATGATAGTTCCTCACTTAATCTATATGGTTTAGCAGAATTTTTATACCTTATTGAATTAAGATTATGATATAAGTTCTCAGGATTTATTACTTAGTCTAAATTGGGTCAGCTCTTCGAAAGAACCTTCTGCCTGTATACTCAGATTCATTTTCAGTTCGCAGTATTCTCTGCACAATCAATGATTTCATACCTTTTGAATTCCGGGGTTTATTATTTGCTGAAAAGGGCTGTCACACTAATTGCTTAGTGCGGCAGCCCCTGGCTAGGCTATATTTAACTGATGCCCTAATTTTTAATGGCATTGGTTTTGCATCACCCTATTAATTCAACCCTAAAAGTCTGTAGATTCCCCGTATATGATATTGGAATTGAAGTAGGTTACTTCTATAGGATTGGCAGGGTATTCTATTCGGTATAAAAGCTGTCTAACGAGCCGGATGCCTAAGGATTTGGTCTGCACCTGAACGGTTGTAAGATAATCAGCAATTCCAGGGTATTCCGTACTGGCATCAAATCCCGAGATGGCCACATCCTCCGGGACTCTATAGTTATTATCGTTCAGATACTGCAGCACAAAATGTGCAACGAAGTCGCTGACACAGACAAAGGCCTGGGGCATCTTCTTAAGCCCTGCAAGGAAGCTGTTGATTTCTTCTCGGTATGTATAGATACCGATATTTCCGGTAAGACAGAATTCCGGATTAACTTTGATGTGATTTTGTTCCATTGCGTCTAAGTAGCCTTCATATCGATCCTTGTTGGTCTGTGCATATTCAGTATCTCCGATAAAACCAATCTCTGTTCGGCCCCTTCGAATGATTTCGCTTGTAATCTTGCTGATATTGGTTTTACCTTCAATTAAGAATAAATCTCCCGTAAGGGTTTCTCTTGAGATGGCTGACACCATATCCAAAAAGATCTTAGGCAATTTAAGATTATTCAAAGCACACAAAAGATCGTAATCATATACATTCAGAACCACCATGCCCTGGATGGAGCCATTGGTTAAAGTGCTTGGAAGTGTGTAGCCGGGGCTCATCTTTGAGGGGAGATAGGTATACATCATGGATACGTTCGACTTATCCAACTCTTTTGCAATCTGATGTATGATATTCATCCAGAATATAGAGGACTCAGGGCGTGATACGACAACGGATACTGTCATCCGACAGTCCTGTGGTGCTTCCGCTTCAGAAGTCGAAGTATTTACTGAGCCTGTTGACTGCCCTTGCTTGAAGTAACCCATTTCCCTTGCTTTGGTTAGAATCTGATTACAAAGTACGTCAGAAACCCCGGGCTGATTGTTTAGAACCTTCCAGACGGTAACTCTGGATATGTTAAGAGCATCCGCTACATCTTGCATCGTAGTTTTTCGCATATGATACCTCGTTTCCTATGTTTAATCTTTTTTTCTTGCCGTTCTTGTGTTTCCTGTTCTGTACTCCTTTATCTGGATTATAACATAGTATTTTACTTTTAACAATGCATTGTTGCAATATTTTAACTTTAATATTAACAAATGATAAATGCTAAAAATGTTAAAAATGTTAAATTGGACACGGTGTAATAATCAGCGCTGAATGGTTATTGTTGTATAATATATATAAATATGAAATAGAAAATATTCTATAAATGATAAAAATAACGGACTATAAAGACAAAATGTTAAAATACAATGTAAAATAATTTGATAAATATATTAAAAATGTATTGAAAAGATTTTTTAAGTGTGTTAAAATGTTTTTGTAGCGACCAAGGAATAAAAAGTAAATGGAGAGGATATAAAGTGAAAAAAGATAAAAAAACATTTCATGCACAGAAAAATCCAAGGAAAAAGAGATGGAGAAGAGACGATACGGAACTTACATTGCTTGCGCTCCCCACAATTATTTGGTACATCCTTTTCAGTTTTCTTCCGATGTTTGGTGTCATTATAGCCTTTAAGAATTATAAGATATTTATCGGTCATAACTTTTTTTACAACTTATATCATAGTGACTGGGCCGGATTGGATAATTTTGAATTTCTGATTAAGTCAAATGATCTTTACATACTACTTCGTAATACCATCTGCTATAACCTTTTATTTATCGCATTGGGCATTCTGATTCCGGTAACCTTAGCGATTATGATCAGCTTGATTTACAGTAAAAGAAAATCAAAAGTGTATCAGACGATGATGTTCTTCCCTCATTTTATGTCATGGGTTGTAATCAGTTATTTTGTATTTGCATTTCTCAGCATGGATAAAGGTGTTCTTAACGGGATACTGCATGTCTTTGGTAAAGAGAGCATTCAATGGTATATGGAGTCGAAGTATTGGCCGTATATTTTAACCTTTATGCAGGTGTGGAAGACCATGGGCTATAGCATGGTTGTCTATCTTGCCAGCATCACAGGAATCGATGTTACCTTGTATGAAGCTGCAGTGATCGACGGAGCCACCAAGTGGCAGCAGGTTAAATTCATTACACTTCCCTGTCTGAAGACCATCGTTATTATGATGTTTATATTGAATGTCGGCAGAATCTTCTATTCCGATTTTGGATTGTTCTATCAAATCCCCAGAGGAGTTACCGGATCCTTATATAATACAGTGACTACGCTGGATACCTACGTATTTAATGCTTTACAGCAATCCAATCCAATCGGTATGACAGCTGCTGCCACCTTCTTCCAGTCAGTAGCCTGCTGCATCACCATCCTGGCTGCGAACTGGATTGTGAAGAAGCTTGATCGTGACAATGCAATTATTTAATAGTCTAAAGCGTGATAAATAACTTAAAGCTAAATAATTGACTTAAAACTTAATATATAACTTACAGCTTAATAAACAGCTTAAAGAATCTGGAGGTAGTTAATGAAAAATAGAAAAGAAGCTGAGGACAATATGAAATTGAACCGGATCTCTAAAACAGCGAATCTAATCTTTAATATTATATTCGTTCTCCTGGCGCTGATCTGCATCATACCGGTGGTCTTTGTTTTCATTATTTCGATTTCATCGGAGGCATCCATTACGAAATACGGTTATCAGATGATTCCAAAAGAATTTTCGCTGGATTCCTACCTGTTCCTGTGGAGGGAGAAGGCAACAATCCTAAAGGCTTTGGGTATATCAGTTTTAGTAACCGGTACCGGTACAGCTCTTGGTGTAATATTAACAACCACGATGGGCTATGTCCTGTCAAGACCGGGCTATAAGTTAAACGCTATGCTCTCCTGGTTAGTTTTTATCCCAATGATCTTTAACGGAGGAATGATTGCTTCTTATGTCGTTAATACCAATCTTCTCGGACTCAAAAATAGTGTCTGGGCATTGATTCTACCGTTGGCAGTATCATCGTTTAATGTAATCATTTGCAAGACCTTCTTTCGAACTACAATACCGGATTCCATCATTGAGTCAGCTAAAATTGACGGAGCCTCCCAGCTGAATATTTTCTCAAGAATCGTAATTCCTATTTCAAAGCCGGTAATAGCAACCATTGGTTTATTCCTTTGTTTTGGTTACTGGAATGACTGGTTTCAATCCTCATTATATATCACGAATAAAGATTTGCTGTCGTTACAGGCACTGCTAAACAGTATACAGAGGAATATTCAGTATCTCGCCAGCAATCCTACCGCAGGCTTGTCACTTCAGCAGTATAAGAATTTAATGCCTCAGGAAGGGGCAAGAATGGCAATTGCTATTATCATTGTGGTTCCGATTGCCTGTGCCTATCCCTTCTTCCAGAAATACTTCATCTCGGGTTTGACAATTGGAGCAATCAAGGGCTAAAGATATTTTCTTTCCGGGAATAGGCTTCTGCTTAAAGGCCTGAGCAGAATGTTAGTCCGGAAAGTCTATATAAATGGAGTTTAGAATTTAAAGGAGGATGTATTATGAAACTAAGAAAGGCAGTTGCTTTATTAGCAACAATCTTAATGCTTGTGGCATCTTTCGCAGGATGCGCAAAAAATGGGGACAATAAAGATGCTACAACAGACACTAATACAAATACTGCTGACAGCAATAACGATACACAGCAGACAGATACAACAGATGCAAATGCCAATACAAGTGCAGCGAATGATCAGATTGTTACCTTAAAGTGGATTACGGTAGGTGGCGGAATGCCAACTAATTATGAAGCATGGCAGAAGCACATCAATGAATATCTGGCAGAAAAAATTGGTGTGAATATCGATGTAGAAGTAGTTTCCTGGGGTGACTGGGACAACAGAAGAAATGTAATCCTCAATTCCGGTGAATATTATGATATTTTATTTACCGATGGAACGAAGTATAATGCAGCTGCTAAATTAGGCGCATTTCTGGATATATCAGATTTAGTAAAGACAGCAGCTCCCGATCTGTACAGTTATATCCCCAAGGATTATTGGGATGCAGTATCCGTTGATGGTAAGACTTATGCAATACCTACCTATAAGGATAGTTCAGCTACACAATATTTTGTTTGGGATAAATCAATCGTTGACAAATATGGTATAGATTATCAGAATGTATCAGCATTTTCTGATCTGACTGCCAAATTAAAGGAAGTTAAGGACGGCGAAGGAACAGCTCCTTTTGTACTTGGTTCTGATGGAGTAGGAATGGTAACTGCTGATTATGATCAGATGGGTGCGGGACTGCCTGCAATCGGCGTGAAATATAATGATAATACCCGTAAGGTTGTCAGTGTATTTGAACAGGAGGATGTACTTAAGCAACTGGATACCCTGCATGAGTGGTATCAGGACGGCATAATTAATGCTGATGCTCCGACCTTAGCTGAGACACCGAGCTACAGAATGGTATTCACAGCCCAGGGCTGGTCAGGTGCTGCTAAGACTACCTGGGGACCTAACATGGGTGTTGAAGCAGTTGCTGCTCAATTCGGTGACACAATCGTATCCAATGATACCGTACGTGGTTCCTTGAATGCGATCTATTCAGGAAGTAAATATCCTGAGAAATGCCTTGAATTCCTGCAGTTAGTAAATTTGGATTCTCATGTCAGAGACGCTTTCTATTATGGACTTGAAGGAGAGAACTTCAACTATACAGCTGACGGCAAAATTGAGAAGTTAAACAGTGACTGGAACATGGCAGGATATACCCAGGGTACCTTCTTTAACGTATCCCAGCTTTCCGATGCAGATTTTAACCAGTGGGATGAAGTTAAAGAATTGAATGCGAATGCAAAACCGTCCGTATTATTAGGCTTTACCTTGGATACCACCAAGATTGAGACAGAGCTGGCTAACTGCAGTGCTGTTTACCAGAAATACCGCAGTGAATTATTAACCGGAGCAAAAGATCCGAGAGAATTAGTGAAAACACTCAGAACCGAATTGGACGCAGCAGGCTTCCAGACCATTTTGACAGAAGCACAAGCTCAGATCGATGCAATGTATAAATAAATAGTGAAAGATTAAGTTGTAAATAGAGGCTGTTGCAAACGAATATCCATCCATTTTGCAACAGCCTCTATTCATGACAAGTGAATTAGCTTGCTAATTCATCTTGCATTAAAGCTAAGGAGGCATAACGAATGAGCAGAATCATAGGAAGTGCTTTGCCTGCCATACCATGGCAGGAGAAGCCCGTCGGATACAAAATGCCGGTCTGGCGGTATCAGAGCAATCCAATTATACAGCGGGATGAAATTCAAAGTTCAAATAGTATTTTCAATAGTGCAGTGATACAATATAAGGAAGGATTTGCCGGTGTTTTCCGCTGCGACAGTAAAGCGGTAAGTATGGACTTGTACGCAGGTGTTAGTAAGGATGGAATTGATTGGGAGATTAATGAGACTCCGATTACGTTCCTGGGTGACGATGAAGAGATACTGAATAGAGAGTATCGTTATGATCCAAGAGTATGCTTTATCGAAGACCGTTATTATATCACCTGGTGCAACGGATATCATGGACCTACCATCGGAGTGGGATATACTTTTGATTTCCAAACCTTTTACCAGCTGGAAAATGCATTTCTACCTTATAACCGTAATGGTGTTCTATTTCCGAGAAAGCTTAATGGCAAGTATGGTATGTTAAGCAGACCGAGTGATAATGGTCATACGCCCTTTGGTGATATTTTCTATAGTCAGAGTGCAGACCTGGAATACTGGGGGCACCACAGACATGTGATGTCGGCATATAAAGGTGATGAGTCCGCCTGGCAGTCCACCAAGATCGGACCCGGACCCGTACCCATTGAGACGGATGAGGGATGGCTTTTAATTTACCACGGGGTTATAACCACCTGTAACAGCTTTGTTTATCGGATGGGTTGTGCAATTTTGGATATCGATCAGCCCTGGAAGGTGAAATATCGTTCGAAATATTATATTATGGCTCCCTATGAATATTATGAATGTGTCGGTGATGTACCGAATGTGGTGTTTCCCTGTGCTGCCCTGTCTGATTCTGAGACCGGAAGAATTGCAATCTATTATGGGTGTGCCGATACGGTAACCGGACTGGCATTTACGACGGTTGATGAGCTGATAAAGTTCACAAAGGAAAATCCACTTTAGGAAGGAAATTCAGCTTATACAGCACTTTGATTCGTTTGGGAATAATATTGCCTAAGCTATATAAAATATTAAGCTGCATTGGAGGAATCATATGGTCTTTTTAGACAAAAGGATTAAAGTCATCTGTGAGGAACTAAAAAGATTGGCTGTTGTTCAATCCGATCCGATTGAATATTGGTCTTATAAGAAGGGAAATTATATCTATCCCCGGGATGCTGATGAAGCTACGGAGGAATGGAAAGCATTTGACAGTAAAACGATGCATTGGTATGGGCCGGATGAACATTACTGGTTCCGGGCAAGCTTTCAGGTACCTTCCTCTTTCCATGGGAAAAGTATGTGGTTGAATATTAAGACACAGATTGAAGAATGGGATGACGGTAAAAATCCTCAGTTTTTATTGTTTGTTAATTCCATTGCGACTCAGGGAATTGATATGAACCACAGGAAGGTATTACTTACCAGGGATGCTGTGGAGGGACAGAACTATGTGGTGGAGCTTCAATCTTATACAGGAATCCTGCATTCGGAATTTAATCTGATTGTACAGCTGCTGGAAATTGATCCACGAATAGAAAAACTTTATTATGATCTAAGTGTACCGCTTAGTGCATTTTCAAGAATGGAGCAGGATGATAAGGTACGCCGGGATATGGAGGCGGTGCTGAATCAGGCGATTAATCTGCTGGACTTAAGAACACCTTATTCTGAGGACTTTTATGCTTCTCTGGAGCAGGCAGACCGGTACCTGCAGAAGGCATTGTATGAGGAAATGGCGGGCTTTAAGGATGTGATTGCTACCTGCATTGGCCATACCCATATTGATGTTGCCTGGTGGTGGACGGTGGAGCAGACAAGGGAAAAGGTAGGAAGAAGCTTTGCGACCGTGCTGAAATTAATGGAGGAATATCCGAATTATAAATTCATGTCCAGCCAGCCACAGCTGTATTATTTTCTGAAAGAACGGTACCCGGAGCTGTATGCCAGATTACAGGAGAGAGTGAAGGAAGGTCGCTGGGAACCCGAAGGTGGTATGTGGGTTGAAGCGGATTGTAACTTAACCTCCGGTGAATCCCTGATTCGCCAATTCCTGCATGGGAAACGCTTTTTCCGGGAAGAGTTCGGAGTGGATAATAAGATACTTTGGCTTCCGGATGTGTTTGGTTACTCCGGAGCGCTTCCGCAGATTATGAAGCAATGCGGAATTGATTATTTTATGACTACTAAATTAGCCTGGAACCAGTTTAACAAGATTCCTTATGACACTTTTGAGTGGAAGGGCATTGATGGAACCAAGGTATTGACACATCTGATTACCACCTTGGGAGTAGGCCAGAGAGAAGAGGAATTCTTTACTACATATAACGGAATGCTGCATCCTGATGCGATCATGGGAGGCTGGAATCGTTATCAGAATAAGGAGATCAATAATGATATCTTAATCTCTTATGGTTATGGAGATGGAGGAGGGGGTCCGACCAGAGAGATGCTGGAGAACTCACTCCGTATGGAAAAGGGCATCAAGGGGATTCCGAAGGTACGCCAGGAATTTGCAGGTACGTATTTTAGCGAGTTGGAAAGACGGGTTCATAATCATAAAAGGCTTCCGGTCTGGGAGGGTGAGCTTTATTTTGAATATCATAGAGGTACCTACACCTCCATGGCCAGAAATAAACGATCCAACCGGAAAAGTGAGCTCCTGCTGATGGATCTGGAGCTTTTATCAGTGCTGTCCCTTGATAAAGTGGATTACCCGGCGTCAGAGCTTGAGCGCATGTGGAAAAAAGTATTGCTAAACCAATTCCATGACATCCTTCCCGGTTCCTCCATAAAGCAGGTTTATGAGGTGACCAGACAGGAATATGAAGAGCTTAAGGATAATGCGGAGCGTATCATAGAGGAACGGCTGAAGGTATTAACAGGACAAGGTAATGGCATAACTTTCTTTAATACACTGGGATTTGTACGGGATGATATCGTCAAACTCGGGGACTGTACGGCTGCTGCATTAAAGGATGAAAATGGAGTTGTTTATCCCGTTCAGAATACAGCGGAGGGTGCAGTGGCATACGTAAGAGGAATTCCGGCAAAGGGCTACAAGACTTTTGAAACCTTCGAAATTATGGAGAAAAGAGTGGAGAGCTCATTTACATGGAAGGGTAATTGCTTGACTACACCATTTTACCTGATTCATTTTGATGAACAGGGTATGATTACCTCAATCTATGATAAAGAGAATGACCGGGAAATAATACAGAAAGAGGGAAAAGCTAATCTACTTCGTATGTATGAGGATAAACCAATTTATTATGATAATTGGGATATTGATATCTATTATACAGAAAAAGCATGGGATGTTACCGATGTCTCCCGGATGGAGTGGACGGAGCTTGGTGCCGTACGTGCCACACTTGAGATTGACCGTAAAATCAGTAACTCAATCATAAAGCAGAAGATATACTTCTATGCAGATAGCAGAAGAATTGATTTTCAAACCTATGTGGACTGGAAGGAACATCAGCATCTTCTTAAGGTGCATTTTCCGGTAGATATTCATTCGGACGAGGCAACCTTTGATATCCAGTTCGGTAATGTCACAAGAAAGGTTCATTCGAATACCAGTTGGGATGTTGCCAGATTTGAAAGCTGCGGACAGAAGTGGATGGATCTGTCGGAAGGTCATTATGGGGTAAGCCTTTTAAATGATTGTAAATACGGTCATTCCGTTAAGGATGGCTGTATGGCCTTAACCCTGGTAAAATCAGGTACTGAGCCAAACCCCACGACGGATCAGGAAGAACACTTCTTTACTTATGCAATTTATCCCCATGCTGAGGGCTGGCGCTACGGCAAAACAGTGCAGGAGGCGGCTAAATTAAATCAGCCTGTTTATAAGGTTGCCGGAGGTGTTCCAGGTAATCAATTCTCCTTAGCAAGTATCGATAAGAATAATATTGTTCTTGAAACAATTAAGCAGGCAGAAGATGGCAGCGGCTTGATCATCCGTATGTATGAGTGCGAGAATGCAGCGACGAAAGCATTTGTCACACTCGGTAATGTGTCGGAGGGCATCCGTATCTACGAATGTAATCTGTTAGAGGAGACCATTGCACAGGTAGAAACCGCATTAAACGGTTTTAACGTGAAGCTGAAACCCTATGAAATAAAAACTTATAAGATACTGTGGAAATAAATTAATTAGTTAAGTAAGGTAATGTGAAAAGAATTCCCAAAGAACCGGAATTAAAGAATTCCCATAAAACCGGAATTAAAGAATTCCCAAAGGATCGGAATTCTTGGGAAGAACTAAGGTGTTCGTGCAATGATATTCACATCTTGTTCTTCCAGGTATCAGAGATACTGCAAAGAAGCATCATGAGCGGCAAGTGTGAAAGAACTCCAAAAGAACTGTAATTAGAGAGTTTCGGAAGTACTGGAATTTTTGGAAAGAACTACGATATTTGTGCAATGGCACTCACACCTTGTTTTACCGGGAATAAGTTATTCTACGAAGCGGCGGAATGTGTTTAGTTTGAAATATCAAGATAATTTCACGAGGTGAATTATAAGAACAATTCACTGGGCTAATTTGTGCTGGTACCTAAATTTGAGGAGTATCAGTAGAATGGAGATTTCTATGCCTGAAGTTTATAAGAATAGCAAATTCTCTGCCCGGGAGCGGGCAGAGAATTTAATATCATTTATGACTCTGAAAGAAAAAATCGGACAATTAAATCAAAGATTGTATGGGTTTTCAATATATGAGCGTCATGGAGACGAGATCCTGCTGTCGGATGAATTCAAAGAAGAAGTAGGTAAGTACAGCGGGTTAGGTGTATTATATGGATTATTCAGGGCAGATCCCTGGTCAGGAAGGGATTATGAGAATGGGTTATACGGTAATCTAGCTATAAAAGCTTATAATATGGTTCAGAAATATGTTATTGAGCATTCGAGGCTGGGTATCCCCATGCTTCTTTCCAGTGAATGTCCTCACGGGCATCAGGCCTTAGACGGATATCTGTTACCGGTCAATCTGTGTTCCGGAGCGAGTTTTCATCCCAAGCTATTGGAGCGGGCGTATGAGGTGTGTGGGGAACAGCTGAAATCATTGGGTGTGAATCTGGCCTTAGTTTCCCTGCTTGATGTTTTACGTGATCCAA
>Ga0207834_1000517_pt1 | contig 13686 bp, 13 predicted proteins | sample LuqExpMetagenom5_FD_187763 | JGI IMG/M metagenome (GOLD analysis project Ga0207834, IMG submission 187763) | Tropical forest soil microbial communities from Luquillo Experimental Forest, Puerto Rico - Sample 5 (SPAdes) | ecosystem: Environmental > Terrestrial > Soil > Tropical forest ...
GCGCTTCTGTGTGCTTGTTTCTCGATATCTTCCGCTCCTCTTCCAATCTACAAATTCGTAATCAGGTATGTGCGGAAAATCTGATCAGGTCAGTTGGTTAAGCTCATTGAGCATGCGCCTCATCTCCACCCTGTTCTCACTGAAAGGAAAGGGATTGTAGTACATGCGCTGTCCAGGCAATGATCTTCCGTGACGGCTATATCAACTACTACGGCAGTTGTTGATACAGCCATCATATCGTGTTATTACTGTGTGATACAGTTGTTTTGTACACTATTCGACATCGCGATTCAGGATCCAATCATGTATAGTTCAGACAATAATAGTATTCGGCTGCTGTTTATTCGTGCCTGTTGGGGCAGGCGGAACTTTCTCGGCATAACGGCTCTACTGGGCGCGGCCCTATTTGCCGGTTATGCATACTTCATTGCACATCCGCAGTATAAATCTACTGTTAGGATTATGCCGCCTGACCCAATGTCCCTCTCAAATGGTTCACTGCTTTCTATGCCAACTCAGGCTGTTGCCTCCAGCGGCCTGGCATCGTCCTTGCTGGGTGGCAAGACAACCGGTGCATTGTTTGTGGACATGATATCGGGCTCTACAGTTCAAAACGATATTATTTCTCACTTTCATCTCAAGGAGGTATATAAATCCCGCTACAATGAAGCTGCTCGCCTAAAACTAGCCTCAAATACTTCCATTGTCGAAGACAAGCGCAGTGGCACAATTTCTATCTCAGTTATCGATACAGACAGATACAGGGCTCGTGACATAGCAGCCATGTATGTCCAAGAATTGAATAGCTTGGTTGTCGCTTTAAATAATTCCTCTGCACACAGGGAACGTGAATTTCTTGAAGGCCGCCTGGCTAAGGTCAAGCAGGATCTAGATCATCTCTATACCCAGATGAGTTTCTTTTCCAGCAGAAATCTGCTTGTTAATCCTGAGGCACAGGGACGAAGCCTGATTGAGAGTGAGGCCCGCCTTCGTATGCAACTACTGAGCGCTGAAAACCAAAAGCAGGAATTAAGTACTATTTATACTGCCAACAGCCCTGAGATGAGTGCCTCAGAAGCGCTAATTACTAGCCTGCGTAGTCAACTTACTGACCTGCATAAAAATATTGCTGGATCGGACCCGGACCTAGAAAAATCATCGACCACCTCAAAATATCTCCCTTCTATGCTGAGTTCGCCGACTCTTGCTGTTGATTATCAAAGCCTTTTCCGTCAGGCCAGAATCCTTGAAACTGTATACAGCACACTTTCTACGCAATATGAACTGGCGCGCGTACAGGAAGTTCGGGAATTACCTAGTGTCAAGGTGCTTGACAAACCCGAGATAGCCGAGAAAAAAACAGCTCCAGCATGTGCCTTCCTGATTTTGTTCGGAATGTTATTATTTTTACTTGGCGGTATTGGCCGTGTGGCATGGGAATTCTGGTGGAGCCATACGAACGATGCGGGTATGAGATCTCTTTTGCAAACTATCAGCAGTGATTTGCGGGGCAGTTCGATTGGCCGCCTGTTTTCAGCCCGCCATGAATAATTCTGAGGGCAAGGTCAGCTTAAGCTTTCAGACTCCTCCATCCGGACTTCTTCTTATTGTGTGCTTTGGTCGGCTTACGCCTGGAATTTCTTGGAGGGGATTCCGCGAATGTCAAAATATTATGGTCTCCCCGGCATAGCCCCTTCAATTACCCACAACTCTGGCAGCGACTGCGGAGGCAGGGGGAGCAGCTATCCAAAGGAGTTGGAAGGAGTATTCCCTGGACCTGTCAGGGCGGGCTGTGACGAAAACTGCCTATCGATTTTTCTCCAACGGTCAGGTATGGGAAGGACAGATTTTGGCGAGTCATTTTTAAGCCGCGCTGTTGACCTGCCCCAATCTCCGCACACATGTGAGATGAGTTAACCAGTCGCCATAGTGGAGGTAAAGTGGAAAACGGTTTGATCGTTTTCCAAGTGGAGCGGGTCCACGTCTTTTTCTTCGGCTCTGTCTGTGTGCGAACTCGGTTGGTGTTAGGTAATTCAGGCTGCTGTGTTGCCAGTCGGCGATGATTCGCCTTGCGTCGAAGAGATTCTGGAACCAGCTGATGTGCAGGCATTCCTCGCGCAGTCTGTCATGAAAACTCTCAACGTAGCCGTTCTGCGTTGGCTTGCTGGGCTGCGTGTGGACGAGGTTGATCTTGCGTTACAGATTCCAGACAAGAAAGTTCCGGCTCGTCAGCTCGGGCCGTTGTCGCAGCGAATCCGCTTGCGGCATGCCGCGCTCAGGTCCATGCCACTGTACTTCGACTTCCAAGCATAGATCCTGTGCGTGCTGTTCCAAACCTCACGGGCACATCTTCAACCTTGCGGCCACCTTCCATCTGCTTGATCGCCGCAATCATCTGCGCTTCTGTGTGCTTGTTTCTCGACATCTTCCGCTCCTCTTCCAATCTACAAATTCGTAATCAGGTATGTGCGGAAAATTGGGCTCAGGTCACTAGGTCAAGAGGCACTATGGGGCAGGTTTTACACCGGAGCGCCACCGCGACAGAGGCGGTCCGTCGAGCGATACGACATAGTCAAGAGAGCCTGAGGATACTGGCCCGCCGGCATGGGATCAACTCCAAGACGGTCGCCATGTGGAGGAAGCGCTGCTCGGTAGCCGATCTGCCCACCGGGCCGAAGTGCCCTCGCTCGACAATTCTGACTGTGGAGCAAGGGGCTATCATCGTGGCTTTTCGAAAACACGTTGCTGCCATTGGATGATTGCCTCTATGCTCTCGAAGCCACCATTCCAGAGCTGACGCGCTCTTCTCTGCATCGTTGCCTGGAGCGGCATGGCATCGCCGCCTGCCAGAGGTGGAAGGCGGCAGCAGGCCGGGAAGGAAGAAGTTCGAGCGTTACCCGATCGGCTACTTTCACATCGATCTGGCAGAGGTGCGCGCTGCGGAGGGCAGGCTGTATCTGTTCGTGGCCATTGACCGCACCTCGAAGTTCGCCTTCGTGGAACTGGTTGAACGCGCAGACATGCGTGCCGCTGCGGCATTTCTTCAGGCTCTGATTGCAGCCATTCCCTATCGCATCCACACTGTGCTCACCGATAACGGTATCCAGTTTGCCGATCTGCCCAAGAACCGCGAAGGGCCAACCGCACGCTTTCGTGGCCACCCTTTTGACAGGATCTGCCTTTTGCACGGCATCGATCACCGCCACACCAAACCCAACCATCCCTGGACCAACGGGCAGGTCGAGCGCATGAACCGAACCATCAAGGAAGCCACTGTGCAGCGTTATCACTATGACTGCCATGAACAACTGCGTATTCATCTCAGAGATTTAGTAGCGGCTTACAACTTCGCCAGGAGACTCAAGACCCTCAGTGGCCTAACAGCCCACGAATTCATCTGCAAATGCTGCCAAAATGAGTCCGACAGATTTATCCTCGATCCAATCCATCAAATGCCGGGACTATACACCTAGTGCCAGATCGGCTATACCTCAATCGCTCGTCGGAAATACTGGTGATCTGAGCTAGAATGGATCATGGATATGTTGGCCTGATAGAAAGCCCGGAAAACAATGAAGCCATTTCCGCTCTTTCCTCAGTTCTTGAAAATTGAAAAATGCCGATTCACATATGACTACTGCATCGACGACTACGATACAGTGCTTCCATCTATGACGGCTATCCGAATTTCCGAGATCACATCATTGTTCTGGATTGCACATGGCGCAGATTGTTCATGCTATTTTACAAGAGAGTTGTAATAACTGGACCATCTTGCTCATTGCTTCTGTTCTGATGGCAGAAGCATGGTGGTTGCTTATTCGCAGCAAACGATATCTGTTAGCCATGATTATGTTGGCGCTTAGCTTGGCTGTGTTGGATCTATCAGAAGGGCTAAAGCTTTGGATCAGTGGACTAGGCGGTGACTCGTTTCTGGAAGGCAGCCTGTTCAATGGTGAAGAGGCTCTGGCTTGGCTGCGGATCTTTGCAACTTCGCTGCCACAGATGGCAGCGAATCCTAAAGTTGTTATATTAACTGTAACAGAAACAGTGCTTTTAAGTGTATTTTTAATGCTCGCAATGTGTATTGCGAAGTGTATCAGATGGATATTAATTATATTTCTGCTTGTCGGGATAGGTAATGCCGGTATGCTCTGCTTTCGTTCATATGTTGAGGGACAGAAACATATCCGAAGTTTAAAGACCGAATTCAATCAATATCCAAAAGGCTTCAGCACATCCCAACACCTGGATCTTTTGGTGTATATAGGTGAGAGCACAAGTACGTTGAACATGAGCCTGTATGGGTACCCCCTACCAACAACTCCACAGCTTGATGCGATTGCCCATAGTGATATAGGGTTTGTCTTCTTGCAGAATGTATATTCAACACACACACATACGTCAGAGAGCCTTTTACGCGCGCTATCCATCCGAACCGCAAATGACTCGAATAAACAGTATGGTATCGGCAGTGTTCTGCAGGCTGCGGGCGTACATGCCGCACTCCTTTCTGTGCAACCGCTTAGCGGTTCGTTCGCGGCATTTTCACGCTTTGTTTTTGATGGAACGGAGATACATCGAGAAGCTGCTGACAAGTATAAAAGCGATCTGGCACAGCCGCATGTAAAGGACCATGTTCTGCTGGAGGAGGCATTGAAAAGACGCAATGTGGTTTTTTTTCATTCCTATGCCGGTCATGTAACTTATAAAGATCATATTGATCTTAGTCTCTCTAGAGAGATAGATGAGCCTCGTATCGGAATTAGAGGTACATTTGGAAAAGCATTTTCGCCTCTGCTAAACCAAAATGCAGCGGCAGACGTGGCGGACTATGATAGGGCTATTACCTATATTGACCGTAATGTTGCTCATGCAATTGAAAATATCCGTGAGCGGCAACAACCAGCGGTACTAATTTATTTTTCGGATCATGGTGAGTCAGTATATGCACATCGCGGGCATGAGTCATCCAACTTTATTAATGAAATGGCAACCGTGCCGATGATTCTTTATTTCAATAAGGCATATCGTGAACATTTTCCCGAGGTTTTTGCGAACTACAAGACGATGGCCACAGATCGGCATATAAAACTTCTCGATCAGGTAGCTCCTACAATATTGGATGTGCTACGAATTGAATCGAAGAGCAAACTGCGGGCTCCTACTCTAGCTTCAAGAACTGCACATCCACATCCATGGATTATGGAGCGCAGCACTCTCTCAGGAGATTCGCGGATTGATGTACGTGCCATACCAGAGAGAAAATCCGCTGCGGATCAGTTTTCAGGCGGAACAATCACTCCAACTTATATTTCAATTCTGAATAGTATTTACGGTAATACGCATACGCTCTGTTATCACCGCGCAGATAGCTATGCCAAGGCGCTGCGAGCGGCTGCGGTAAGCAATTGTATGGAGTTTGATTTAATGGTGGAGGGCGGTAAGATGAATGTGCGTCATCCTCCTGCGCCAGCCACAGAATTTACAATTGAACACATTTTTTCAATTGCTGAGATGCGCAAAACGAGGCTCTGGATTGATGCGAAGAATCTGGATGACCCAGCAGCATGCAATCAGCTTGCCGATTACTTAGAGAAGAACTGGCAACGGACGGGACAGGTCATGGTGGAGTTTCCATCCAGTGCCGCTTCAATACTAGAACAACTGAGCGGATGCAGTAAGCGGATGCGACGTTATGGAATCAAGACTTCGTTCTACATGCCCTCCGAATTACTGTTGTCCTGTGCACGCGATGTCAGTGGTAAATCTACAGAGTGCAATCAACTCGATCAGGTTGAAAAGAAGGTGGCAGCAAGCAGTCTCTTTTCCGATCTGAGCTTTGAGTTCGATGGTTATGCTGCCATGCAACGGTTTAAACAAACGCAACGCCTCAAGTGGGATACGTGGGTAATACCTGCTCAAGATTATGGCAGATTTCCTCGTGATGCATTCGACTTTGTAATTTTGGATACATGGTCTGATCCAAATACATATTAAACGCTTCTCATTCAGTGGCATTGCCCCGGAAAATCGGACCGCAAGTAAGTGCTGCGATAAATGTTGACCTGCTTCCGATTTTCCGCACAAATCTGGCTACGACTTTGTAGATTGGAAGAGGAGCGGAAGATGTCGAGAAGCAAGCACACGGAAGCGCAGATGATAGCGGCGATCAAGCAGCTGGAAGCTGGCCGCAAGGTCGAAGATGTGGCCCGCGAGGTCGGGGTTAGCGCGCACACGATCTACGCGTGGAAGTCGAAGTACGGCGGCATGGATGTGAGCGAGGCGCAGGAAGCCAAGCGATTGCGTGATGAGAACGCCCGGCTGCGTAAGCTTGTTGCCGACCTGAGTTTGGACAAGGAAGCGCTGTAGTCGGTCATTGAAAAAAATCTATGGTCCGGCTCTGGCTTGCAAGCTGATTCTCGATGGTGAAACAAGTCTGCGCAAATCTATACGGTCTACTTGTGGGCGAGGCCCTGACCTGGATGAGATATGCACGCACCTGTCCTCATAATAACGGCAGCGGCTGCGAAAGCCGATTTTTTTCTCAGGCTACAGGTACGTCGTTTGACTGTTTCGTCATCTTGTTTCTGCTCGCAAACTCAAGGTGTGTTTAATCGTAGTAGCAGCAGCGCAGTGGGAAGGTGCGAAAACGCGAAGCGTTTTCCACGATTCCACTGCTAGCCTACGCAGGCATGGCCATTTCCAGAGTCCGGCCGCAGTAGTCCTGGTCACGCGACAAAAACAGCCCATGTAATTCGCGCCAACTTGTTAGCCATTGCCACGGTTGCAAGATTGGATGGCTTTCGACTCTTTAAATCAGTGATCCAATCACCCCAGGCATGTTTGGCACGGTTGACGTACAGGCAGACCGATCTCGCTCCATGAATCAACAGCCTTCGCAGATATTCATTCCCGCGTTTGCTGATTCCCGAAAGGTAAGCGTGCTGTCTTCCCCTCTTGACGGTAGCATTGGGTGGGAAGGTCACATCAACCGTGAAGTATCCACGTATTTTTAAGTGGATACTTCTGGCAAGTGTGTATCAGGCGGCTTGGGAAGAGTGGGTCCGGAGGGCATGGGCAAGGTTCCATGGCAGGAGCTCTTCGATTCGGCTGATCGGGTGTTCGGCGATCTTTGCCAGCACGGTTCGAAGATAGAGTTCCGGATCCAGTCCGTTGAGCTTGGCCGATCCGATGAGCGAGTAGATGTTGGCGGCACGTTCGCCTCCGCAATCAGAGCCGGCAAACAGGAAGTTCTTTCGTCCAAGTGCTACAGCGCGTAAGGCGCGCTCGGCGGCCGAGTTGTCGATCTCCAGATGGCCGTCTTCGGTGTAGCGGGTGAGAGCTCGCCATCTTGAGAGCGAGTAGCGAATCGCGCCCGCGGTCTCGCTCTTGGGCGAGAGGGATCGCAGGGCCTTTTCCATCCACTTATGCAGTTCGTCGAGCAGCGGGTGAGCTCTGGTCTGTCGAATCTCTCGTCGCACCTCGGCGGGCTTGCCGCGAACTTCTTCCTCGATGCCGTAGAGAGATCCGATGCGAGTTAGCGCCTCGGTGGTAGTGGGTGAGGCGTGGATGGCATGAATCTCGTGAAACTTGCGCCGCGCATGGGCCCAACATGCGACTTCGTAGATGCAGCCCTCGCCATAGATGTGATGGAAACCGGCGTAGGCGTCGGCCTGCAGTGCTCCCGCGAAGTTCTTCAGGTGCTGGCGTGGATGCTCGCCCTTGCGGTCGGGCGAGTAAGCAAACCAGACAGCGGGCGGAGTGAGTTCTCCTGCCGGCCGGTCGTCGCGCACATAGGTCCAAAGGCGTCCGGTCCTGGCCTTGCCCTGGCCGGGAGCGAGCACTGGAATCGGCGTGTCGTCGGCGTGGAGCTTGGAAGCTGCCAGCACATGCTTTTGCAACGCGGCGACCAACGATGAGAGCAATGCACTCGATGCGCCGACCCAGCCGGCCAGCGTGGAGCGCTCGATCTCGACCCCTTGGCGCACGTAAATCTCCGACTGCCGGTAAAGCGGCAAATGATCGGCGAACTTGGAAACCAGTACGTGGGCCAGCAGACCGGGCCCGGCGATGCCGCGTTCGATGGGCCGCGAGGGCGCAGGTGCTTCGACTACGCGATCGCAACCATTGCAGGCGAACTTCGGCCGCACGTGGCGAATGACCTTGAAGCTCTCCGGAATATACTCCAGTTGCTCGGCCACATCTTCGCCAAATGAGCGCAGTGCGCCGCCGCAGTCCGGGCAGCAGTCGCCCTTGGGAAGATGCGAGACAACCTCGCGTGGCAGATGTGCGGGCAAGGGCTTGCGCGCGGGCCTGGCCTTCTGTTCTCTCACTGCCGTGACAGGTGCGACAGCCTCAGCCTTGGCTTCGGCCTCGACCTGCGTTGACTCCAGATCTTCGAGCTGGAACTCAAACTGTCCCAGTTGAACGACGACCTTCTCGCTCTTCTTGCCGAACAGCATGTGGCGCATCTTGTCGACCAGCAGCTTCAGATGTTCGATTCGATCGCTGCTTGATCGCAACTGTTCACTCTGTGCCGTGAGTGTCTGTCGATGCTCATCGAGTTCCGCGTGCAGTGCGGCAAGCGTCGCCCGCTGTTCCATCAACTGGCTGTGCCCTGCGATCACGAGCGCCTTCAGCGCTTCTTGATCGAGCTGATCGAGGTCAGGAAGAGCACCGGCAACCATGAGCGCAGTATGCCATGAATCGCTGTGGAAAGCACACACGGAGTACGCATGAATACAGGCGATTATTACAACGCGCTATACAGCCGCCGGCATCTCGAAGGTGCGCTCGGGGCGGCGTTCGCGGTAGGGACGATCATTGCTGATCGCCCCCCGCACAGATCCGTACAAGCGGAATTCCCGCATACGGCTCTTACTTCGGGTGTTTGACGAGAAAGCGCTTCTCCGGCCATGGATGCAGAAGGATAGGCACGGGCAAGTACCTCGCGGCGATTGCGTTCATTCGCCTCCATTTCAATTTGCGCTGGCTACGCCGTTGGAGGTTGTGAAACCAGCGAATCTTGATTTGATGGCGAACAGCTCGAACACTTGACAGGTTGGTCGGCACAGAGAAGTACATATAGTAACCTCGCAGCACCGTTGAAAGCCACCGTCCCTGTTCGTCAATAGGCGCGTGCCGATGACGGCGCAGTGTTTCGGAGACCTCGTTCACAAACGCCTGCTTTCGTCTACACATGGTCTTCCGCCGAAGCTGGAAGCTCCGATCTTCCCGTTTCACAGCACAGATGTGCGTGAAGCCAAGGAAGTCGAACGTCTCGGGCTTCCCTTCACCGCGTTTGGCTCGACGCTCGGCAGCAAAGCGGCCGAACTCAATCAAACGGGTTTTCTCTGGATGAAGGTCAAGTGCGAACCTGGCAAGTCGCTCTCGAAGGTCGCTTAGAAACTGCTCCGCCTGCTGGCGGTGCTGGAATCCGACATGATCATCGTCCGCATAGCGGACGATGATCATGTCGCCTGTGGCATGGCGCTTCCGCCAAGCCTGCGCCCACAGATCATAGGAGTAATGCAGGTAGATGTTCGCAAGCAGCGGTGAGATCACTGCTCCTTGCGGAGTACCTTGCACCGTTTCCTTCCATACGCCTTGTTCCAACACACCCGCTCTGAGCCATTTGCGGATCAGGCGAATAATCCTGGGATCACCTATTCTGTGTTCGACGAAACGGATCAACCACTCGTGGCTAATCGAGTCGAAGAACGACCGAATGTCGGCGTCCAGAATCCACCAGATGTACCGTCCTTTAATTCCGTACGCCAGCGCATCCAGCGCGTCGTGCTGACTGCGTCCGGGCCGGAATCCATAGCTGAAGCCCAGGAACTCCGCCTCGTAGATCGGCGTCAAAAGCATGACCATCGCCGCCTGAACGATCTTGTCCTCCATGGCTGCGATGCCGAGTGGCCGTTGTTTGCCATCCGCTTTCGGAATAAATGTCCGTCGCGCTGGCAATGCTCGGTAGCGTCCCGCGTGGAGCCGTATGTGTAGGTCCGCGAGCCGAGGCTCGAGTCCCTCCGCATACTGTTCCCACGTGATCTGATCGATACCCACCGCAGCGCGCTTCTTAAGTGCAAGAAACGCTGCACGCAGGAAATCAATCGTCACATGATGCAGGAGAGCCGTCAGCTTCTCCTTCTTGTTCCTGTTTACCGCCCTTCGTATGCGTTCCTGCGCCTGTGACACGACAGCCCGGCTCTGAGTCCGGATCGTGCTTTGCAGGCCTGCATTCCCCTCAGTCACATCCCTTCCCTCCACCAACTCCGCACCGGCTTGTTCGCCAGCTTCACAGGTACTACGGATGTGTCAGACTTCTCCACCCTGTGCATCACAGCCTACAGCACCTCGGCTTTCGCTGTGCGTCCACCCACACGGCTTGCGAGTGGCGGAGTGGAGACCTCACGGTTCCCAACAGAAGATATACACACATGCCAGGTTCTCCAGACGGCGCGGAGCCGGCCAGCACTCGCGATATCGCACTGGCTCGTGTTGTCTTCTGCCGACTGGAAGGCATCGACACTCCGGTAGAGAAGTCTTTCGCCGCTCGATGGCTGGCCTATATGCACCCCTGTCAACGCTTCACGTACAGCCTCGCGACTGGCCGCGCATGACTCGGGGTCGATGTGGATCGCTACTCCTTCGTCGTAAGGGACTTGCACCCTCCATCTCCTGTTAGTTTTCCGTCGCCCCCAGTCAATGCCTTCGAGCAGCATAGATAACTGGGCGCGGCTCAGTGAAACCGTTCCGCGCTCGGCCTTGGGCTACACGAATCAGCCACGCTCCAACCGCTTGGCGAACAGGCACAGTCCGTCGCCGTCGAACCAGAGCACCTTTACAATGTCGCCGCGCCGGCCGCGGAATAGGAAGACGTGACCGGAGTACGGCTGCTCGTTGAGCACCGTCTGCACCTGCGCGCTCAAGCCATGAAAGCCGCGGCGCATATCCGTCACGCCGGCCGCAAGCCAAATCCGCGTTCCCGCGCGCAGGTCGATCACGAGAGAAGACTCTCGAGGATCGTGCGTAGCAATGCGCGGTCGGCGCCGCACTCCACGCTGATAGTGGCTCGGCCAGGCAACTCGATGCGAATCGCGCCCGAGGGATGAGCTGGATATGCGGGCTCTACTGCGACTTGAGCAATCTCCGACACCTGCCCGGTCTCAGCCCCGACGGCGCCCCCAGCATCAATCACCACCGGAAGAAGCGCCGTTGGAGTGCAGGCCCCAAAGTCGCCCTTCAAGTAGGACCGCCGCCACTGAAACACCTGGTTCGCGTTCACACCTTCAGCCTGCGCAACCCGAGCGGAACTCGCCCCCGGCTCCAGCGTCAACTCCACAATCCGGCGCTTCTCCGTCAATGACCACCGCCTGCGCGTCTTCCCCATGCTGCAAGCCTCTATCGAAGAACCGAGCCAGGACCAGAGGGGAACACTGGACGCTTACCCTCAGTCAGCAAGACTCGCAAGAAAGTCGGCCTCTACATCACCCTCTTCAACAAGAACAAGCTTCGACCGCATAGCAGCCTGAAGGCGCAAGCGCTGGACTAGATCGCGATCCAGAAAACAGATCAATTTCTGTCACTCTTTGGTGTTTCCACAAAAAATTTGAAATAGATAGTATTTAGTATCAGCAAGGGAAAGGCCAGATCCATAACGAATCCGGCAATATATCCCGTCATCACGTAGGGAAAAAATACAAGAAGGTAGCGTGCAGTCATATGTGGATTCCCTTCAGAAGATATATAGAAAACGTGTATCAAACCTACAAGTATCCCAATGCTAAGCACACTTACAAGCATTCCCAGCTTAAGCCCGAATGCATCAAAAAACTCATTCACCTCACCGAAGTTTGCCGTAGATCCAGCTCCGTCGAACATGTCAGGAATCAAAATCTCAGTCAATCGTCTGGAAAAAACAACCGGTTTATCCTCCCATAACGCTCTCGGTATGAACTGTACTAGTGTACCTGCCATCGCAGCGCCATAGTTTGGTTGCTGATGTTCTAGATATTTTGTAGCCATGGCAAAATTTTCTAGGTAATCAAAACGATTAACCAGTTTATCGAGCCCATCGTCTCCACTGAAAACTATTTTGCTGGCATCTGAGAGCGATATGCTGGTCTGCGTGTTCACGTCTCGATACACAGAATAGATCCGCACATAGATTGCTGCGATCGGAACCAGTATTAGCAGGATTACCAGCAGACGCCGCCGGCCATTCAGATAAAGAAAGAACAGGGGCATCACAATGCATAGAACCAATGCATTAATCAATCCGCAAATGAAACAGAAGCTTAAGGAAACCAACGTAGAGAGCATCTCGGTGACGCTCAATCGCTTATTAATAAGAAAAAATCTATAACCTGCATAAATCGAATTCATATAAGAAATAAACAACGCCATAGAGAGAAAATAGTACATCCCCTGACTTTCCAACATGCGCCTGAATCCCAGAGGATTACCGAACGGGCTTTTGCCCAATGCAATGGCCACTGTAGTTATGCCGACTAATAAAATAATATTTGCGTATGGCACCCACTTTCGTACTCGCAACTCATCAACCTGTTGCAGTTCCCCCTTGTATATCGAAAGCAACCAATAGCTGACAGCTAGCGCTAAAGCGAAACTAAAACCAAGATGAATAGAAATGAGGCTCAGCTCCCTTTTAATGTCTTCTGCGGGAACACTGTGCAGAAAGGTTATCTGATAATGAAAGCAAATAAGATATTTAGCGACTAGAAAGACTGCTGTCACACAAGATATGATCCCCATGGGACTCAGAAAATATCTTCTGACAATAAATGCCGGTATTACAATAATAGCCAATAGAATCAACGAAGCTGCCATGTAACCTGTTCCTCATGACAATAACGCATTTCATCCCAAAAATTCGAGTGGGAAAGATATACATATGATAATACAACATGTGATATAGCCGTGTCCGAAAAATCACGGGTAAACTCGCCGCTATATATAGCCTCAAAAACTTCCACAGATCTAAGATCAGTTAACCTGAAATGGTTCCTGGAAATTAGACAAAGATATATGTAGAGGTCCTTCCCATATGTTCATTGAAGAAAGATGAGCGCTACGCGAGCCCTCTTTCCTAATACCGCGTTTTCGGTAGTGGCATCTGAGGTGCAGTGTCCTAATTTGCCTTTCCTTATGGGCTGGATTGGTTGACAGCGGCATGAATCGTGTTTCTTACCCATTCAGATACGGTTAGCTTGCTGAGCTTGGCTCTGCCCAATACGCCTCATGTCCTCGGCACGGAAGCGAACCGGCACAATCCGTCCCTTGGCTTCTCCCTTCAGCAATTTCGGCCTTCCTGCCTTCCTATGCTTCTTCGGCTGCTGTTCCACTTCGAGACTCCTGTACGGTTGCCGCTCTAGCTGCGTCCCTTGCTGATTGGACGAGGTGACAGCGGAGAACCGTAACGTGACGGCGCGGGTTCTCTGGCTCGCCCGTATCAGGCATGCACCCATACATAAACTCGGCCCGCTTTGAGATGGCCAATTAGGTCAAAGACCTCCACTACTCCATCCCAGATTGTCTCCTCTTGGAACGTACGTTATCGCCAGTTCCCCAATGCAGCCTTTACGGATCAGCTGAAGCAGGCAGGCATCAAGATTAGCATGGATGGTAAAGGTCGCTGGGCCGACAACGTCTTCGTGG
>Ga0207834_1000519_pt1 | contig 13680 bp, 7 predicted proteins | sample LuqExpMetagenom5_FD_187763 | JGI IMG/M metagenome (GOLD analysis project Ga0207834, IMG submission 187763) | Tropical forest soil microbial communities from Luquillo Experimental Forest, Puerto Rico - Sample 5 (SPAdes) | ecosystem: Environmental > Terrestrial > Soil > Tropical forest ...
CAGTATCAGGAAGAAGACAGGAATTCATACTTGCCAGCAAGACAGGTGAAAGAAAAAAGTTGGGATTTACCGCAAGTCTGGACAGGAGCCTGAAAAATCTCAATACTGATCATCTGGACCTTGTTCTGATGCATGGGGTAGGCAGCATGGAGGAGCTTGAGGCGATTCTTGGGCCTGATGGCGCCATGGAGGGGTTCGCTGAAGCGAAAAAAGCCGGTAAGGTCGATTTTGTAGGCATATCCATGCACGGCGCGCCGTATGTGCTGATCGAAGCGCTGCATAGATATCCGTTCGATGCAGTGATGAGTACGATTAATTATTACGACCGGTTCAATTTCCCTGATATAGAAGGTACTCTTCTGCCTCTCGCGATGGCTAAGGGAAGCGCGGTAATACTGATGAAGCCGATCGCAGACGGTCTTTTATGGAGGTCCGCTCCCGACGCCTTCAGGTATGCGTTCAGCCAGCCGGTTTCGGTTGTCGTGGCAGGCATCAATACAACAGAAATGCTGAAAATGGATCTGGAGTTCGCTGAAAATTATGAACCTATGACTGACGGGGAAAAGGACGAATTATACAAGAACTCCATAGAACTGGGGAATTATGTTTGCCGTCAATGCAATGAATGCCGGATTTGCTCCGAACGGATCGATATCCCCGGAATTTTCAGGCTGGAAGGTTTATTTGACCGCCAGATGGCAAACGGAACGGTAACCGACCCTGCTGAATATGCTTTAAGGGAAAGGCTCAGGTTCTGGTTTGGCAACCGGCAGCTAGCCGCTGACAATTATGCGCAATTGGATGTGAAGGCTGATAAATGCACAAAGTGCGGCGCCTGCATTGAGAAATGTCCATATAGGATAGATATCGTTCGAAAACTTGAGATGGCTGATTATAAACTGGCAGGCAAAAAAATATTTTAGTAAAAGTGTTTTGGGTGAGCGTTTGGCCAAAAACCCTTGACATGAATTTTTGTATCATATATTATCATAAATAAATGTATAAAAAGCTGTGAGCGGAAGTAGTAAACAGGTGTCTGACCCATCAGAGAGAAAGGTCCGGGGCTGAGAGACTTTTCGGGGACAAGGCTGTTGAAGTCGTCCGGGAGCTCTGCAACAAATACGGCGTGCGGTGTAATGATGACGGCATGCCACATAATTGCAGCGGCTGGAGCCGTTATCTTCCGATAAGCAGCCCTTTGCTTCAAAGGGAATTTTGGTGGTACCGCGGAGAAAACAGACCCTTCGTCCAATAGATCTTGGATGAAGGGTTTTTTATGATTCTCCGACGATTTTAACATATCATACGAAGAAAGGAATGGAACTATGCTGGCTTTAAAAATACTTGCGGGATTGATATTGATCTTTGGCTTTTTCATTGCATTGGCGGGCAGGGGCCTGGTAACCAGGTTCAATCTGGACAAAAGGGTCACTATTGAAAATGAGAGCGAATTTGGAGAGAAAGAAGCGGAGGAGTACAGGTACGCCAAGGCAGTGGCCTTGGTCAAAATGAGCGGTATGTTAATAGCGCTTCCCGGGCTTATACTTACTTTATTCGCATTCAAATAGTGAAACACAGAGACGCAGCAGAAACGCAGGGACGGATCTTTTGTTTCACTTTGATGAACGGGATTCAACGATAGTATGACAGGTAAAAATATAGGAGGATACAACATGGAAGAGACTGATAATCTTGCGAAAACTTATGATCCGGCGCAGGTTGAAGACCGGATATACGCGGAATGGGTGGAAAAGGGATATTTCCATGCCGTGCCCGATAAAAATAAAACGCCGTATACGATAGTAATACCGCCGCCGAACATCACAGGGCAGCTCCATATGGGGCATGCGCTGGACAATACGCTGCAGGATACACTGATACGCTGGAAGAGGATGCAGGGCTACTGCGCGCTTTGGCTTCCCGGCACCGACCACGCCAGCATAGCGACCGAAGCGAAGATAGTCGAGGCAATGGCGAAGGAAGGCCTGACAAAGGATCAGATCGGAAGGGAGAAATTCCTGGAAAGAGCATGGGAATGGAAGAGGGTTTACGGTGGAAGGATCGTCGAACAGCTCAAAAAGCTCGGAAGCTCCTGTGACTGGGAGCGAGAGAGATTCACGATGGACGAAGGACTCTCAAAAGCTGTGCTCGAGGTATTCGTCAAGCTTTATGAAAAAGGCCTTATTTATCGCGGGGACAGGATCATAAACTGGTGTCCCAAATGCTGTACCTCCATTTCTGACGCAGAAGTTGAATATGAGGAGCAGGAAGGCAATTTCTGGCACCTCAAATATCCCGTCAAGGACAGCGATGAATTTATCATAGTCGCAACGACAAGACCTGAAACGATGCTCGGTGATACGGCCGTGGCAGTTAATCCCGAAGACGAGCGTTATGCCGGAATGATCGGGAAGACTGTTATATTGCCGCTTATGAATCGTGAGATCCCGATCATTGCAGATTCATATGTCGATAAGGAATTCGGCACCGGCGCCGTCAAAATCACGCCAGCGCACGACCCTAACGACTTTGAAGTAGGGCTGCGTCACAATCTGTCGCAGATCAGGGTCATGGACGATACTGCGAAAATGAATGAGGCGGCAGGCAAATATGAAGGCCTTGACAGGTACGAGGCCAGGAAACGGATCGTTGAAGACCTTAAGACTTTAGGTCTGCTTGTTAAAATAGAGGGCCACAAACATAACGTAGGCACCTGTTACAGATGCGGCACGGTCATCGAGCCCATCATGTCCAGACAGTGGTTTGTAAAAATGAAACCGCTTGCAGAGCCTGCTATAGAGGCGGTCAGAAACGGAACTATCAAGTTCGTGCCTGAACGGTTTTCGAAGATATATTTCAACTGGATGGAAAACATTCAGGATTGGTGCATATCGAGGCAGCTCTGGTGGGGCCACAGGATACCGGCCTACTACTGCCAGGAATGCGGTAACATGATGGTCGGACGCGATATGCCGGACGTTTGCCCGAAGTGCGGCAGCCAAAGGGTAGTACAGGATCCGGATACACTGGACACATGGTTCAGTTCGGCTCTCTGGCCGTTCTCCACGCTCGGCTGGCCGGACAGGACCGAGGATCTCAAATATTTCTACCCCACGAACGTGCTTGTAACAGGTTACGACATCATATTCTTCTGGGTCGCGAGGATGATATTCTCGGGCCTTGAGCATATGGGCCAGGAACCGTTCAAATACGTGTTTATCCATGGCATAGTTAGGGACGCCCAGGGCAGGAAGATGAGTAAGTCGCTCGGCAACGGCATCGATCCGCTCGAGATCATATCGCAGTACGGCACCGATGCGCTGAGATTCGCTCTTACGATAGGCAATTCGCCTGGGAACGACCAGCGTTTCTCCCCGGAAAAGGTGGAGTCGAGCAGGAACTTTGCAAATAAGATATGGAATGCGACAAGGTTCGTGCTTATGAATTTCGACGAAGCTATAGATTTCAGCGGAGTCGACAGCTCAAAATTCACAGCACCGGACAAATGGATACTGAGCAGGGTGAACACGCTGACAGCCGAGGTCACCGAGAACCTTGAAAACTTCGAGCTCGGCGTGGCGCTCCAAAAGATATACGAATTCATCTGGGAAGAGTTCTGCGACTGGTATATCGAACTTGTCAAACCGAGGCTTTTCGACAGGGAGGACAATACAAGACTGGAAGCGCAGTATGTTCTCAATTACGTACTTGGCACGGCAATGAAGCTGCTTCATCCGTATATGCCTTTCATAACGGAGGAGATATACAGACACCTGATAAATAATGACGAGAGCATTATGATCTCGGCATGGCCGAAGTATGACAGCAAGCTGCACTTCCCCGAAGCGGAAAAGGATATGGAGCTTATAACGAATGCGATAAAGGCGGTCAGGAACATCAAGGTAGAAATGAACGTTCCGCCGTCAAGGAAAAACAAGCTCATATTTGTTGCAGGGGCTGCCGAAGCGAATGTGCTTGCAAGCGGCAGGAAATACTTCGAACGTCTTGCCGGAGCGTCAGAGATTGTTGTGCAGGCCGACAAGTCGGGCATACCTTCCGACGCAGTGGCCGCAGTTATTCCGGGTGCCGAGGTCTATATACCGTTGGAAGACCTTGTAGATATCGCAAAAGAGATCGATAGGCTCGAGAAGGAAAAAGCCAACCTGGAAAAGGAACTCGAAAGGGTTGACAGCAAGCTGGGAAACGAGGGTTTTGTAGCAAAGGCGCCGGCGAAGGTCATCGAAGAGGAACGCACCAAGAAGGCCAAGTACACGGAAATGTACGATAAGCTCCTTGAAAGACTGAAGAGTTTGAAGCGCTGAGCCTTCCCGGAGGGCCAATGTGAGCAGGCATCAGGAAGTGAACAAGCAGGGACGGTCCCGTACTCTATGTCGGAGCCGCCCCTGTTCTGATATATGGGATGCTCTTTTGTTGAAATGGTGTATGTATGTGATCATATGGTATAATATGATTATGGCGGCAGTGCTGCCGGACAAATGTCATATTATTAAGCACAGGTGAAGATATGGATCACGGATTCGTAAAGGTAGCTGCGGCTGTGCCGGAACTCAGGGTAGCGGACTGCGGCTATAATTCGGAAAATATAATAAAAATGATAATTGAGGCTGAGAAGGCCGGCGCTCAGATAGTCGTTTTCCCTGAACTGGCAATAACGGCATACACCTGCAGCGACCTGTTCCAGCAGCAACTGCTGATAAGCGGGGCGGAAGCGGCGCTGACAAAAATAGCCGAAGAAACGCGGGGGCTTGAAATACTCTCGATCGTAGGTGTGCCACTGATGTCGGAAAACCAGCTTTTCAACTGCGCTGCGGTGCTGCAGAAGGGAAAGGTACTAGGCGTTGTTCCAAAGACATATATTCCCGGATACAAGGAATTTTACGAGGAACGCTGGTTTGCATCGGGAGCGAAGGTGGGCAGTCCTGTCGTAAAGGTTGCAGGAGCCTGCGTGCCGTTCGGCACCGACCTGCTGTTCCAATCTGACGGTTCCGATCCCGTATGCTTCGGCGTCGAAATATGCGAAGACCTTTGGGTGCCGATACCGCCAAGCTCTTATCAGGCTATTGCCGGAGCGGCGATTTTATTCAACCTGTCAGCAAGCAATGAAATTATAGGTAAAGCCGAATACAGGCGCGAACTTGTGAGGCAGCAGTCGGGAAAATGCGTCGCCGGTTATATCTATGTCTCGTCAGGTGTTGATGAATCCACGACCGACGTCGTTTACGGAGGACATACGCTTATTGCCGAAAACGGCGGGGTATTGAGCGAATCGGAACGTTTCCTGCGCAAGGCCCATATGACTGTCGCCGAGATCGATGTGCAGAGGCTGATGAATGACAGGATCAAGAATACAAGTTTTATGGAAGGGCTGCCTGCAAAAAATTTCAGAAAGATAAGCTTTACGCTCAGGGCTCTCGATTTTGAAAAAACTGAGTTTACAAGGCCGGTCGATCCTCACCCCTTCGTACCTTCCGACAAATCGGCCAGGGATATTCGCTGCAGGGAGATATTTGCGATCCAGACGTCCGGACTTGCCAAGAGACTTGTGCATACCGGTTTAAAAAACGTAGTCCTTGGGATATCGGGCGGCCTCGATTCTACACTTGCGCTGATCGTTGCTGTAAAAACCTTTGACATGCTCGGGATCCCGGCGGAAAACATTACAGCGGTCACAATGCCCGGCTTTGGCACAACCGATATCACATATGAAAATGCCGTTCAGCTGATCCGCACATTTGGCGCGTCCTTTAGGGAAATCAACATAAAGCAGGCTTGCCTGCAGCATTTTGCAGACATCGGCCACGATCCTTCGATACACGATGTAACCTATGAAAACGTGCAAGCCAGGGAACGCACACAGATACTGATGGATATTGCCAACAAGCAGGGCGGCCTCGTCATCGGTACGGGAGACCTCTCCGAACTGGCGCTGGGCTGGTGTACCTACAACGGTGATCACATGTCCATGTATTCCGTGAACTGCAGTATTCCCAAGACTCTTGTGAAATATCTTGTGCAGTGGGCTGCCGATAATGTGACCGAGAAGACGTCTGCGGAAGTGCTGCTTCGAATACTCGACACACCGATAACACCCGAATTGCTGCCGCCCGATGAAAACGGCGGGATACTGCAAAAGACTGAAGATATAGTCGGGCCTTACGAATTGCACGATTTCTTCCTTTACCATATGCTCAGATACGGCGCGCCTCCAAAAAAGATAGCTTTCTTAGCCGGTAAGGCTTTCAAAGGCATATATGACGCGGAAACGATAAATTCGTGGCTCAGGACTTTTTACAGAAGGTTCTTTGCCCAGCAGTTCAAACGCTCGTGTCTGCCGGACGGTCCGAAGGTCGGTACCATAAGCCTGTCACCACGCGGTGACTGGCGAATGCCGAGCGACGCATCGGCGGATCTCTGGCTTAAGGAACTCGGTCAATAAAGCGCATCACATTATAAAACAGGTCCGCTCAATACAGCTATATATAAGCTAATAACAAGTATTTATACGGAGGGATGACTAAATGAAAAAAATCAAGATAGCAAACAGCGATCTCAGTGTTTCCAAGATATCTCTCGGCTGCATGAGGATTGCCAAACTTTCTGAAAAAGATGCCAATCATTTGATAAATACCGCTTTGGAAGAGGGCATCGATTTCTTCGACCATGCCGACATTTATGCAGGAGGAAAATCGGAGGAAGTATTCGCCGACGCGATCGGCATGAATCCCTCGATACGCGAAAAATTTATCATCCAAACCAAATGCGGCATAAGACAGGGCTATTATGACTTTTCGAGGGAGCATATCCTGGAGGCCGTGGATGGTAGTTTAAAGAGGCTCAAAACCGATTATATCGACGTATTGCTGCTTCATCGCCCGGATACCCTGGTAGAGCCGGAGGAGGTGGCGGAAGCCTTTACAAAGCTGCAGGAAAGCGGTAAGGTCAGATATTTCGGCGTAAGCAACCAAAATCCGATGCAGATCGAATTACTCAGCAAATACCTGAAGCAAAAGCTGATCATCAATCAGCTGCAGTTCAGCATTACTGATACCAGGCTGATAGATCAGGGCCTGCACCTCAATATGAACATCAACGAATCTATTGACCGTGACGGCGGCATTTTGGATTACTGCCGGCTGAAGGATATTACGATACAGGCCTGGTCGCCGTTCCAGTACGGCTTCTTTGAGGGCGTGTTCCTTGATAACGAAAAATTCCCGGAACTCAACAAAAAAATCGATGAGCTGGCGCAGGCAAAGGGTGTAAAAAATACGGCCATTGCAATAGCCTGGATATTGAGGCATCCCGCCAGGATACAGCCGATCGTCGGCACGACCAATGCCGGTCGCTTGAAGGATATCTGCAAAGCTTCGGATATAAGCCTTACAAGACCTGAGTGGTACGATATCTACAAGGCGGCGGGCAATACGATCCCGTAAAGGATCGGGACAAAATGCTGCAAAGGTGACTGTGATTTCGGAGAAGTGTTGCGGAGCAGGAGTATTTTACACTTGACAAAACCTGCTCCGTACCTTAAAATAGCATATGTCTTTGAAAGACATATATTTGCGGTGGGTTTAGCTCAGTTGGTTAGAGTGCCAGGTTGTGGCCCTGGAGGTCGTGGGTTCGACTCCCATAACTCACCCCAGCGAAACGGAAGGGTATAACGACCTTCCGTTTTTCTTTTTGTGTTCAGCTGTCAAAATAACGAAACTTCGGTCAAAATCGTTGGATTTACTGAATACTGCAAATGTTCTAGAATTAATTACGTAAGCACAAAGATAATATAAAAAGGCTGGCGAATTGGCATATGAACAGCTTTACTTCAATTCGGACCGGCTTTGAAATAAATGGCTAAAAATGCTGAAATAAAAGGAGTGTTGGATATGGACAGTCTATTCAGAACCGAAGGTACAAGCCTGATATATAAGCGTGATTATGAGATCCTCCGTATAGAGCCCTGGGGTGAGGACAGCCTAAGGGTACGCGCAGCCAAACAGGCTGCAATAATGGATGAGGACTGGGCTCTGCTTCCGCAGGACAAAGGCGGCAAGGCAAATGAAGCAGGTGCCATAAGTGCCGAGGCTGGTGGCGATACCGCCGGAAATACGGACTGTGACGCCAGAATCGTGATCAGCATTGACGGGACTGAAGCTTCAGTTACCAACGGCAAAATAACAGCAAAGGTCTCTTCCGCCGGCAAAATATCATTTTATAATAATCAGGGTAGGCTGCTGCTTGAGGAATACGTCCGCACCCGCAACAACCTTAAGGAATTTGTCAGCGCGCTGTGTATAGATGCGCGCGAATACGTACCGATACAGGGAACGTACGATTACAGACTGACGGCCAGGTTTGAGTCAAATGACGGCGAGAAGCTGTTTGGCATGGGGCAGTACCAGCAGCCTTACCTGGACCTTAAGGGCTGCACGCTCGAGCTTGCCCACAGGAATTCGCAGGCCAGCGTTCCTTTTATGATATCGAGTCTGGGCTACGGCTTCCTGTGGAACAATCCTTCGATCGGCAAGGTCACTTTCGGGAAGAACGTCACAGAATGGTACTCCGAGTCGTCCAAGCAGCTGGATTATTGGATAACTGCTGGCGATACCCCGGCGGAGATCGAGGAGGCCTATGCCAGGGCAACGGGTACAGTTCCGATGATGCCCGATTACGGAATGGGCTTCTGGCAGTGCAAGCTGCGTTACCAGACACAGGAGGAGCTGCTGGAGGTAGCCAGGGAGTATAAACGTAGGGGACTGCCCATCTCAGTGATTGTCATAGATTTTTTTCACTGGACCAAACAGGGGGAGTGGAAGTTCGACCTTGCTTACTGGCCTGATCCCGAGGCTATGGTGCATGAACTCGGGGAAATGGGGATTGAGCTGATGGTCTCGGTCTGGCCTACTGTAGACAAGACATCGGAGAATTTCGAGGAAATGGCCAGAAAAGGCTATTTAGTACGTTTTGACAGGGGTAATTCCATCGTGATGGACTGGATGGGCAATACGATGTTTTACGACGCCACCAATCCCGGGGCGCGTGAATATCTCTGGAACATAATAAAGAAAAATTACTATGATAAAGGTATTAAAATATTCTGGCTCGACGAGGCTGAGCCGGAATACGGACAGTACCAGTATGACAATTATCGTTATCACGCAGGCCCCGTGCTGCAGGTCGGCAATGTTTACCCCATGATGTATGCAAAGACCTTCTTTGATGGAATGCAGGAGGCCGGGCAGCAAAACATAATCAATCTGATCCGGTGTGCATGGGCGGGCAGCCAGAGATACGGCGCGCTGGTCTGGTCGGGCGATATACATTCAAGCTTCAAATCGATGAGGAACCAACTTCGGGCAGGGCTGAACATGGGGCTTGCCGGTATTCCGTGGTGGACGACCGATATTGGGGGCTTTCACAGCGGTGACGTCAACGATTCTCATTTCCACGAATGCCTGATACGCTGGTTCCAGTACGGAGCTTTCTGCCCGGTATTCAGGCTGCATGGAGACCGTGAACCGCATTCCGCACCCTTGGATACGACGGGAGGCGGCATGTTTGGAAGCGGTGCGTCCAATGAGGTCTGGAGCTATGGAGAAAAAGCCTTTGAGATTTTCAAAAAGTATATGCTTATGCGTGAACGTCTGCGTCCATATATCACGGAATTGATGAGAGCTGCCCATGAAAAGGGTACGCCTCCCATGCGTCCGATATTCTATGATTTTCCGCAGGACAGTAAAGCATGGGAAATTGACGATCAATATATGTTTGGACCGGACATCCTTGTGGCGCCTGTTCTTTATGAGGGAGCAAGGAGCCGGAAGGTATATCTGCCGGAGGGCGCAGAATGGAAGAATACAATTGACAGCAGGGTATACGGCGGCGGACAGTGGATAGAGAGCGAGGCTCCGATCGAAGCCATGCCTGTATTTTTGCGGAACGGCGCCGATCTGCCCGTTTAAACACGGGCACCGGATGCGATGGACTTTATTGCACAATGGACTTTATTGCAGCTTGACAAATTGCATGATGGCCAGTATAATTGACTTTGCGTTTGATTTATTGGGATGTAGCCAAGCCGGTAAGGCACAGGACTTTGACTCCTGCATCTCGCTGGTTCGAGTCCAGCCATCCCAGCCACTTAAGTCATTTCACGCAAGTGAAATCTGACTGAAAGCGATGGAACTCGATGTCCCGGAGCTTTCCATATTTGGGCCATTAGCTCAGTTGGCAGAGCACTTGACTTTTAATCAAGGTGTCCGGAGTTCGAATCTCCGATGGCTCACCAAAGATTATCGCCATAGGCTGTATAATCGACCTTTTGAAAGCTTCACGCAGTGAGGCTTAAACCCTGTAATCTCAAGGGTTACCACCCACAGGGACAGTAATTGAACCGAGGGGTAACCGGTACGGGGCAACAAGAGAAGCAGACGGTCTTTCACTATTGTGATAGGCCGTCTGCTTCTTCTTTTTGCTATAGATGGTCAAGTTCAAAGAATATGAATTGTGGAAGCATGCCTCCGTTATTTTTTGAAAATAAATACAAACCTCAAAAAATCTTAAGCTTCTCTAAATTCTTTTTTGATTTTTCCTCGTTTTCTCTTAACAAGGATTCTAAAAAGAACATATCTTTGTTCTGAATAGCCGCTTTGATACTTCTTAAACCAGATAAATTATTTTCAATTTCTTGTAAATACACATGGTATTCCTCTTCATTTTCATAGTTGTTTTTTTTCATCGCTGCCGAATCGTAATTTTGCTTTTCTATTTGCTCAATACTTTTTAAAACCTCATTATAATTCCGTAATTTTAAATTAATCCATATCAAATCATCAAGTGGTGCTCCATAAAACTTGCGTTCGAGATCAAGAACATAATATCTATAAGTTTCTTCATCGATTACTTTTTCAAAAAGAGGTAAAACCTTATCCTCTACGATAGTAAGTGTTTCACTAACCATCGCTTCTACCTCTTCCTCATCGGGATTAGCGTACTCCCACCAGTAGTCGTAATCATGTGTAAAGCGACCGATACGAAATAAACCGGACCCTTTTAATTGCTGAACGCTCTCAATGCCTGTACATATGGGGAATAGGTCAAATTCTATCGAAAAAGCATGTCCGAAGTTGGATTGAAACAGAGAAATTGTCTGTACGATTTTATCATTTTTCAGACGATAAAATAATGTGCTCTTCTTCTTAAATCCGTGTTCGTCAATTAGAATTCTAAATACCTTATTATAATACTTTGTTACAATAGAGCTCATGGGTGACCTCCAGTATCCAAGAAATAATGTCCTAAGGTATAAATGGGAAGTGAGATTTAGGGCTCACTTCCCATTTATAATCCTCAGAAACCCTTCATTATATTATTTTACATAGAAATGACTTTGGAATCAATGTGAAACTTATGCAAAGAAATATTATATAAAGGCTAAGGCTCCCAAACTTGCACCACCTGTCTCCGGTGCTGCGGCAATAGCTAAAATGGCAATTAGGGCTGCAACAGTATACGTTACATATTTCATGTTTATTTTCATATACCAGTATAAAATGAGTCCTTTCCCAACATATTCATAGGAAACAAGAAATGAATTTAATACGCCTTTATATAAAAAGATATTACCGGGAATCCACCCTCCTTCATGTAAGTTTAATCCCGTTTTTTTGGTCCAATGACTACTCGTATATCTACCTAGCTGTCTAGAAGCTGCGTTTAATGATGCTGTTATAGGTTTTACTTCCCAAACTGATCCAGTAAAGGGATTTAATACATCGGCTCTGCCTCCATTTAGAAGAGTTGCCTCGAGAACAAGATATGGGAAATTTCTCTTAATGTCTCTTAGAACGGCTTGATGTATCTCTCCCTGGGAACCTAAGTCTGGAGAAATATAATATCCAGTGGGATCTATCAAATTAACCGGGTTGTTTTTGCAATATACATATCCATTATTGCTCTGTAAATTGTCCCTTGTCAAGAATCTGCCCATGAATGGAATATAATACCTGCTCTTAAGATAGTAGAATCCTGACTCGTTGTCATACTGGTATGAGGAATACCGGAAGGGGTTTGCATCCCTAAGCAGCGTGCCGTCGCCCATGGTCACTGTTCCGGTTGAACTGGTTATTTCCCCAAAGCCGCTGTACTTATAGCTTACCACAAACTGTCCACTGTCATCCACCATACCAATAACACTCTGGTGTGCGTCAAAGACGTACCAGTATGTTTTATGAGGAGCAATAGTCCAGTCTATCATATTAAGTAAATTACCCTGGTCGTCTCTTGTGAAGAAGAATTTCAAATTATTCGAGGCATCAGTGATATAGGACAAATGCCCGTTGTCATAGTAATAGTATTCCGTAAGGCTTCCCGCGGTCTTTTTGCTTCTTAGTCCGTCGTGATTATACTCGTACTGCGCAATGGTGGTTCCGCCGCTGATGATCTGTATAAGCTGGTTTTCCGCATTATAAACGTATGTCCTTGTACCCTGCGTCATATTGCCGTTTGCGTCAAATGTGTATGTGTCTACGCTTGAGGTGGTAAGCTGGTTTGCCGCATCATACCTATAAGTTATCGTGGTGGAAGTACCACCTTCCGTAACGGTTCTTTCCGTTCTGTTGCCTAAAAGCCCTCCGTATTGGCTCTCGTATTTATACGTAATCTGCTTTGTTAGAGTTCCTAAAGAATTGTAATATTTTTCTGCCGTGAGCTGATTGATATTGTCATATTCATAGGTAATGTAGCTGTTGTCAAGAAGGTTAGTTTCTTTTATCCTATTGCCGTTGGGATCATATTCGTAGGTTATATGTACGAGTGCCGTTCCCATGCTGTTTTCCGTATACACTCTTGTAAGCTGGCCCTTAGAATTGTAGTCTCTATAGTTGATATAGTTGTCGCCGCCGCCTATAAAGGATTTTTTCAGCCGTCCCTCCGTATCATGCATAAAAGCCACAGTTCCATTATTAGGGTCATACACGTTGACGATCATATTGCCTCTGTCATACTCATAACGGATAGAAGGCTGCGTGACTGATACCGGCGAATGCTTGATATCCAACATCTGTCCGATGGGGTTGTATGTATATGCAGTGGTATTTGTGTGACCGCCGATTGCTGGGTAGGTTACCGCTGTCACACGGTCAAGAAGGTCATAGGAATAGAGGGTTTGGGCGATACTGTTTTTATTAACCGAGGTCATATTACCGTTTTTATCATAATCGTAGGCCCATGATGTGCTGTCGCCCACATAGCTGACATTTTTTATCCGGTTGGCATCGTCATAGCCGGTGAAAAGAATGTCCTTTCCGTTGGGAGCGCCAATTTTGGTCATATTTGCGTTTTTATCATATTCATAGGCTGTAATACGGTTTAGTGGATCGGTTACGCTCTTAATAATTCCGAGTTGATTGTATAGCATGGATGTTACGTTTAGTACGGCTCCCGTCGCTTTGTTTTTATTGGTCACCTGAGTGACATTCCCGTTCTTGTCGTACACATATTCCACACGGAGGCCGACGGGATTTTCAACCGCTTTGAGCTGATCGATCAGGTTATACTCCATATTGCTGGTATAACCTTTGGGGTCGGTTTGAGTTATGGCATTCCCGCGGTTGTCGCGGGTCATGCTGGTTTTATTGCCCATTACATCAGTTACCGCTGTGA
>Ga0207834_1000521_pt1 | contig 13659 bp, 9 predicted proteins | sample LuqExpMetagenom5_FD_187763 | JGI IMG/M metagenome (GOLD analysis project Ga0207834, IMG submission 187763) | Tropical forest soil microbial communities from Luquillo Experimental Forest, Puerto Rico - Sample 5 (SPAdes) | ecosystem: Environmental > Terrestrial > Soil > Tropical forest ...
GCCGTCGACTAGTTGATGTCCAGAAATGCGTCAGAACCTGCGATATCGATGAGGTTGGCGACGACACCCACCTGACTTTCTTTGAAATGCTTGGAAATTGGTCACTCGGGGATTATTTTAAAGAGGAGTCGATTTCCTTCAGCTATGATTTTCTGACTACCAAATTAAATATACCGGTGAACCGGCTTGCTGTCACCGTATTTCAAGGTGAAGATGGAATACCCAGAGACGATGAGGCAGCCAGGATATGGAAGTCAAAGGGGCTATCACAGCAGCAGGTATTTTATTACGGGAAAGAGGATAATTGGTGGGGTCCCGTTGGTCAGACCGGACCCTGCGGCTCCGATACAGAGATTTTCTATGATATGGGCAAGGAACCCTGTGGGAAAGACTGCGGACCTTCCTGCCACTGCGGTAAATATGTGGAGATATGGAATAATGTCTTTCTGCAATATAACAAAGAGCCAGATGGCTCTTATACCCCTCTGCTTCAGAAAAACGTAGATACCGGAATGGGTATGGAACGGATTCTGACTATCATGAATGGTAAAGATAATGTATATGATACTGAGTTGTTTTTGCCTGTCATGGGTAAGCTGAAAAACTTAACTATCGTGTCGTATACGGAAGATAATAGAAGGAATTATCGTATTATCTGTGAACACATTAGAGCCATGACCTTTATTCTGGGTGACCCGAAGAGAATTATACCCTCCAATACGGAGCAGGGATATATTTTACGAAGACTGATCCGAAGAACAATAAGATTAATCCGAAAGCTTGGCATTCATGATAATATTCTGACTGACCTGGCTCAGGTCATCATTCATCAATATAAAGAGGTTTATCCGGAGCTCGAGGATAACCAAAGCTTTATCTTAGAGCAGATTGTCAAGGAATACCAGTTATTTGAAAAGACTCTGGAAACGGGGCTTAAAAAGGCAGAGATTTATTTCTCTGAACTCAAAGAAGGTCAATTGCTAGATGGTGACCTTACTTTCAAATTATATGATACCTTTGGCTTTCCGATCGAATTTACAACCGAATTAGCGAATGAACACGGCTTCAGCATTGATATTACCGGATTTGAGCTGAAATTCAAAGAGCATCAGGAAAAATCAAGACAGGGAGCGGAAGGGAAATTCAAAGGAGGGCTTGCTGATCACAGTATTCAGACAGCAAAACTGCATACTGCTACCCACCTTCTGAACGGAGCGCTTCGCAAAGTTCTGGGTGATCAGGTATATCAAAGAGGAAGCAATATTACAGCAGAACGATTGCGTTTTGATTTTACCTATGACCACAAATTAACCCAGGAGGAATTGCAGGAGGTATCCGATATCGTAAATGAAGCTATCCGTAAGAGTATTGATGTTGAATGGGAAGAGATGTCTTTGGAGGAGGCGAAGCAATCCGCAGCAATCGGGGTCTTTGATAATAAGTACGGAGAAAGAGTCAAGGTATATACGATATCTGATTACTCGAAAGAGATATGCGGAGGTCCGCATGCCTCTAATACCGGGGAACTTGGGCATTTCACCATCTTAAAGGAAGAGGCATCTTCAGCTGGTGTAAGAAGAATAAAGGCGATCTTAAGCTAATGGTAATAAATTAACATTTATGATATTAAATTTACCATTCTTATGATAGAATTAATAAGAATAGAGATATCAGCCGTATATTCACCATATGCAGCTATATAAATTATAAACCGAGGTGTCAGCATGCGAATAGAAAATAACGTATATCAACTGGAAGCATCAAAGTATAGCCACGTATTTCTAATCAAAGCAGAGGAACTTATCTTAATCGATACTGGTTTACCAGGTCAATCAAGAAAACTTCTTGCAGAGCTAAGAAGCCTTAATATACCACTCGACAGCATTCGTAAAATACTGCTGACGCACCATGATGTAGATCATATCGGAAATGCAAAGAAATTGCAGGATGCTACTGGTGCACAGCTTTGGGCTTCTAAGGAAGACATTCCTTACATCATCGGAGATATGAACCGTCCCGGTATAAAGAGAATTATTCAGAATGTAGTACGCCTTCCCAAGCCTACCGTTATCGGTAGCTTTACTACTGGTCAGAGCTTTGGTGAAATACAAGTGATTCATGCCCCGGGACACACACCCGGTCATACCATATTCCAATATCGAAATATACTATTTACCGGTGATCTGTTTAGGGTTATGAAAGGTAAAATTACTCTTCTGCCTCCCTTCATGAATTACAATCAGGATGAGATAAGACGCTCTATTTCACTGATCAAAGCTCTGAACTATGACTGGATCTGCCCTTCCCACGGCGAGCCCATCCGAAGAGGTAAGGTGGTTAATGAATTTCTTAAGGGTTATTGAGAGAAAACAGGAAATGGTAATCAATTAGAACGCATATTCAATTGATAAAAGAAGTCTTTGACCATTAATTGATTGGGGCGAAGACTTCTTTTACTTAATTGATCAACAGCTATTTAGATTGGAGTTATAATAAAGGAGCTTTATCCGAGATATTTCATATCACGTGTAAAGCTCCTTTTATCTATGAGTTTTGTTTTTGTGCAGATTTTTTACTGTCATGCTTGGGATCAGTTGCAATCCACGGGAACTGATGACTGGAGGATGACGGTGTAGAGTCACCGCTGATATAATCTTTGGTGCTATCAATCGAACTTTGACTACCAGCTTTCACACTATTTTCTGAAACATCTGCATTTCCAGTAGCTTTACTGCTTGTATTACTGGATCTATTTGAGTTATTATTACTTGTCATTAGAATAACCTCCTTGTAAAAATTATAAATATTATTTGCATTTACCTATAAAATATTCGATTGGCTAGTTTTGTAGATTACTGATATTCATTGCTCTATTTTTGCTTTATTTTTATAAAATTATATTTAAAAAGTATTGACAAATGTACTCCTTATAAGATATTATATCTCTTGCATCGGTTGAAAACAAAATATGCGCGAGTGGCTCAGTGGTGGAGTATCGCCTTGCCAAGGCGAGGGTCGCGGGTTCGAATCCCGTCTCGCGCTTACAACAAATCCAGTAAAATCAAGGCTTTCCGAGTTTCGGAAGGTCTTATTTTTTTGTCAAAGTGAGAATTATCAAAGTTTTTATCAAAGTTCTTGAATTTTTTATGATAATTCCTCATGCAAATATCCTGTCTGAATACAGATTGATTGCAACACTTTGTGCCGAATTTGCCACATGCACATAACGTTCTGTCAGTACCCTCTCAGAATTGCCCATGATCGAACTAACGATAGACGTAGGAATGTTTTCATTCACGATAAGATTGGTTCCAAAGCTGTGTCTTGCTGCGCTGTAAAGGCTGATATCCGGAAGCTTGGTATCTACTTGCTGATTGAATGCCCTTAAGCAGCGTTTAAAGGCTTTAGAATAGACATTTGGATTGACCGGGGAACCATCTTCCTGTTTGAACAGGAAATCATTCTGTTCGTAATCTTCTCCCAGCAGTTCTGCCTGATGCTTCTGGCTTGCGATCCGGTTCTTTAGAAGTTCGGTTATGGACTTGGAAAGCTGTATCGGTCGGTGTGATTTTGCCGTCTTCATATCTGATACAACTCCGAAACGATCATAACCTCTATTCAGTGTCAAAAGCCCTTGATCCGAAAAATCACCAGCAGCTATTCCGCATACTTCCGAAGGTCTCATTCCGGTAAGAAATGACAGAAGGAACAACTCATAATAAGGAGATGACTTCACCATGTCAAATGCCAGGAAATCTTGAATCTGCCTAGTTGTCCAAGTCGTCTGCTTTTCCACTACTACCTTCTTACGCTTAATTCCTTCCATCAGATTGCTTCTGACTAGTTGAAGCGTTACTGCATGTTGGAAAATATTCGACAATATATTGATGTTCTTGTTGACCGTCTCTGCGGAATACTGCTTACTCAATTCATTCACAAAGGTCTGCAAATGCTTCGGCTCAATCTCATCGATATACTTATCTTCAAACACAGGAAGTAAATAGCGGCTCAGATACCACAGATAACCTTGAAAGGTGCTGTTTGCGTAATACTCGACTGAACTGTCTGTCCATGACTTCGATACCTCCTGAAAGGTAACTTTACCGGACAGCCTAATATGTTCCTCCAGATCACGCAATATTCTGGCTTCCTCGCGCTTTGCCTCACGCTCTGTCTTATAACTCTGCTTTGACCAGATTGCTTTCTTTTGCTTGGCATCAAATACGACAGCATAATATTTGGTTGTGGTCTTTCCTGTTTTTCTACTTGTATATTCTCTTGTTTGAATACTCATATATCATTCCTCCTATATTAGCGAAAAACAATATATTATGCTATCTGTAGCTTAGCATAATTTTCCTTTGTAGACAAGGATGTAACTTGTTTTTCTTGTGTATACTTCTATTCTGTTCTATGCGAATACCCGGTTTCTTATCTCTTGGATGGAAAGCTTTTCTGCGGGAACCTCATTCTGTTGTTTTCGCTTTGTCTTCTTGCTAGGGGTTTTAGTGGGTTCAAATTGGGACATTGGTATACGAATTGCAGCTCCAACCGTAACCGCCTGGATTGAACCGGATCTAATCTGAATGTAGATATGATTTTTTGAGCAATGCAATATCTTAGCAAGTTCTGCCGGTGTTACATAATGCTCCATTCTTGATAGTATATCGACACGAGCTCTTAACTCGCTGTTATCCTGCTCCAATTTTGTTATCCGTTCGTTTATGTTCAATGATTAACTCTCCTGACTTTTCGTTTTCATTACTACGATTATGCCATATATCATTACAACCGAACACGGCGTTGTAAGTCGGGTCAACACGACATTTTATGACGTGTTGCTCAAATAATCGTATCTGCTTCACATTGCTTAAGCCCGTGACTATTGCCCAATCTGTTTCATCAATTTGCAAAAAACAGGTAAAGAAAATCTCCATCCAATTACAATAGATAGCTTCTCTTTACCTGTTTTATATTTCTATTCTGTCTTTTTACAAGATTCAGACTCAATTAGTCCGTCAAAACAAATTGATTATTTATAAGCCACGATGCATAATCCTAACAAATGTACAGCTGTGACATGACCGATTTGCTCTCTCTTATTCTTCTTACGTCCTGTACAAAATGAATTAAAGATATTTAATGAGGACTTTGCCAGATACGCATGAGAGCCGTCTCATGCCACTGGTTAGGGGGTATCCCCTAAAACCCCTTCATTTTACGCAATGCTATTACTTTTTCATAGCATTTTACCTTAGTGCTATTAACTTTTCATAGCAAAGTATCGAAATGCTGCTATTTTTTCATAGCACTCCTTCAGAAAAATCAAACCCACCTCATGTTAAAATACATTCATGCTATGACTTTTTCATAGCATTTTGCCACTTGCTATTAATTCTTCATAGCATTTAGGGTGAATGCTATTACATTTTCATAGCATGTCAGAATTTTTATAATTAAATCATTTTTTATATCATTTTAATAATTATACAATAATACTCCGTTTAAAATATCAAGTCGCCACGAAACAGGTCAGAGGGTATCTGAAATATAAAATTTCTATGTTAGGAAGGTGTATACAATATCAGAAACTGTTATCGCATTTTCAAAAAGTACTGAATACGTTTGCCCATAATTTGTTGTCTGTCTATAATGCATGTTAAATCAACCTATTTTGCGGCTCGCTAATATTTTAAAATGGATAAAATCTGTTGAAATTTTTAAAGACTGATTTGATTGATGAGGTGATTTCTAAATCATAAGTTTTTTGCATCTTAAACAAGCTTTATTGTCATACTACAGTAATATTTGCTGAGAATTAGAAATGGTTACTGATCACAAGTCAATGATTGATATCAGTTAAGCCCCGATTGTAACGGTAATTCCCATAAAGGTTTTATCTATGAGACGTGACTTTGTTCAATATGACAAAATCCATATCAAAAATCATCACTTTCATAAAGTAATTAATAATATTTTCCAAATACACTTGTCAGAATTGTTCATATCATGATATGATATACATTATTTACCAATTTATTATTAATTCAATACCACTATACGATATAACTAAATAAATATATTTACTATATTTACTATATTCAGTCTACCAGATTATTACAATATTGAATTTTCAAGATGCATAATAAAAATTTATTCACTATGTTTAAGTACTTAAATATAATTAGTAAATTCAATTGGGTTTTGAAAGCGCCTGAATACTAAAATTGATAATCTTTTTCTGCGAAAAAATCATCAATTACCAAGACATTCAGCTTTGGGAGGTGATTAAGAAGATGTGATAAAGAAGTATATTTAAGAGTAGCAAGAAGAGTCAACAAAAGAAGAGCCAAGGAGGAATTAAACAACTCTTTAAAGAGGACGATGGTAAAAGCGCTTGTTACACCACCCATTGGGTGGACATGCACCCATCCCCAATAGGGCTAATACTGTTAGTGGTGGTTGCTTACTAATTAAAACATTATAAAGGGTAAAGGAGAAAGAAAGAAGTGAAAAAATCAAGGAACAAACTTATACTTGGAATAATATGTGTTGCTATAATTATGATAGCAAGCATATCTAAAATGGTTAATTTAAATGAAACAAATCAATACATTGTAATTACTGAAGATGGAAAAAAGCATAATGTGGATACATATAATATTACTTCAACAGAAGCAAAACGATTACTAAATAGTGGAAAAGCATTAATTGTTGAAAAAGATGGTATTGTATATGGGAGTAGTAATAGTTCAAAGACGACCATTCAAAAAATTAAACATAATAAAACTGTTGAAAAACGTTCGTTTAAAGAATCCGATAAAGAATGGAATATGCAAACTATCAAAGCGACCACTATTACGAATGTTTCTACTAACAAAGTTAAAGTTGCCCTTATTGATTCAGGCATTGATTATACAGAAGATATTAATGTTTATATGAGAAAAAATTTTATACCTGGTGAGGATAATGTATCCGTTGTCTATGAAGACAGTTGTGGGCACGGAACAAGTGTTGCTGGTATAATCGCTGCAAAGGATAATGATGATGGTATTACAGGTATCAATCCTAATGTTGAATTATATTCTGCTAGAGTTCTGGATGAAAATAATTCTGCGCCTATTAGTCGTGTTATTGAAGCTATTTATTGGGCTATTGATAATAACGTAAATATATTAAATATCAGTTTTGGAACTTCAACTAATTCTGAAGCTTTACATATAGCTATTCAAGATGCTTATAATGCAGGAATTTTAATTATAGCTGCAGCAGGTAATAATGGCAATATTGAGTATCCTGCAGCATATGACGAGGTAATTGCTGTTGGATCAGTAGATTCTAAGGGTGATCATAGTGATTTTAGCGCAACAGGTGAAAAATTGGAATTGGTTGCTCCAGGTGAAGATATAGTTTCAACAGGAGATTTTGGTGGAGTTTCTGTATCATGTGGAACTAGTATGGCTGCTCCTCATGTTGTTGGTGTTGCTTCGGTCTTATGGCAAAAGGATTTATCATGTAACAGTGACTTTATTCGTAAATTACTTGACTTTTCAGCAAATGAATACGGTGATAGCATTGAATACGGATATGGTCTAATTGATTTGGAAAATGCCTTAAACCAATACGATAAATTTAAAGGTGTGTATGCTAATACTTCCTCCACATTACAATCTGCTATTGATGAGTCAGTAGAAAACAATATATTGTTAAATAACACAAATAATATAATAGTTTTCGACAATGTAGATTATGTTGAAGGATCGTGGGCAACAACAAGACATCAATTTTATGCCGGATTAGGCACTTTATCACCGGGCGCTTTGGAAGTAGTAAAATTAGGAGCAGAAGCAAATGATATTTATACAACTTTAAAAGATATGGGGCCACATCCGCAATGGCATGGATACGGTTTTCTATGTACATATAATGGTGTAAATTATTATCCTAACTATATGGCAAACTATATTCTAATTACTAACATTGCACTAGGGTATCCAAAGACCGATACAAATTCTAATACATTTACTATGCCTTCAAAACCTTCTTATATGTCTTCATATGATTATGATAGTATAAATGGTGTTGCAACTGCAACAACAATTGCAGGAACACAATGGTCTGTCGCATTGGGAAGTAATAGTTTAACTGATAGAAATAAACGTTTGTTTATGTATGGTATGGCCTTACATACGGTTACTGATGTATTTGCGCATCAAGCATATGTGACCAGTTCTGGAGCTTATATTGATCACTGCGCTCCCAATCATCCAGATGCAGATAGTTATTCAAGTTCTGATTATCCAAATAGAGATGCATGTGCTCAAGCGATGGCTAAATTAGTTATTGGACATATTCTTGGGTATACTCCTGGTAATCTTTCTGATTTTTATAATATTATTGAAGACTATACATACAATGCATCCTTTAAAATGACTAATTATTCTGAGAAGGCAAATTTGATAGATTCAAATACGTATACTACTCATCAACGTGCTTTTGATTCAATGACAAATGGAACTGTATATTAATATATTTTTCATTAAGGTATTTACTGGCAACATATCATGATGGTGTGCAAATACACACCCTTACAGATTAATAGGTTGTCCCAAATAGTATATTATTTTTTGAGGACAACCTATTAATTTCTATCAGGGATTAGTTTGCTCAATAGTCTGGTTTTCCTTTAAACAGGAGCTATCAGTGTAAAACAGGGAGGACATATGGTAAATCCAAAAAATAATATTATTAGATACAATTCTAAAAACTTAATTAAAAAATTAATTTTTATATCTATATTGATTTTAAGTCTATTTAAATCAAAAGAATCATATGCAGCAGAAAATGACTTTGATATTATTGATGGGAAATTAATTTCCTATCATGGAAATGAAAGTAATGTCATACTTCCGGATACGATAACTAGTATTGGGGAGAATGCTTTTCGGGGATGTAAATCGTTAACGAATATTACTATCCCGGATTCAGTAAAAAGTATTGGAAGTGGGGCTTTTTATAATTGTATTAATTTGGTTGAAATTAATCTTTCGAAATCAATAACTGAGATTAGTGCATCAACTTTCTGCAATTGTAAAAACTTAAATAGAATCGTGTTGCCAGATTCGATTACTGTTATAAATGAAGTAGCATTTGCTAAATGCACACGACTTGAACATATCACACTACCAAAATCATTAGTTAATATTGGTCGTAAAGCATTTTATGAATGTAACAGTCTTAAATGCATATCAATTCCTGATTCGTGTAAGACAATAGACTATGCCGCTTTTTATAAAACTGGTTTAATTACAATTAATATTCCTAAATCTTTAACTGATATTGACGGTGACGTTTTTGTTCAGACCCCCTGGTTAGATACCCAGAGAAAGAATAATTCTCTCGTTATTATTAATAACATCCTAATTGATGGAAGGAACTGCAAAGGAAATATATCAATTCCAAATACGGTTATAAAAATCTCGGATAAAGCTTTTTTCAATTGTAAAGGTATTACCGGTGTGAAGATCCCATCCAAAATAGATAAGATTAGTATTTCGGCGTTTCAAGGCTGTATCAACTTAAAGAATGTAACTCTTCCAGATACATTAGTCAGTATTGAAGGAAATGCTTTTTCCACGTGCCAGAGTTTAACTAGTTTAACTCTTCCAAAAAAGATAAGTAGCATAGGGGATGGAGCTTTTAGTGGTTGTGTTAATTTACAGAGGATTGTACTGCCAGATAAAATAACAGCCATAAGCGATAATTTGTTTAATGGATGTACGACCTTATCATCTATTAAGATTCCAAATTCAGTAACTGCAATCGGTCAGTATGCTTTTTATGGGACAGGGATTAATAGTATAACTATTCCAGATTCGATAATTTACATAGGTGAATATGCATTCAGCGAATGCAGTAATCTAAAGAGTATTGATATTCCAGATTCAATCACTAGTATCAGTGATTATTTACTTAGCAACGATAAAAAACTCACACAAATAGTACTGCCAAATACTGTTAGCAGTATAGGAAGATTTGCCTTTAGCGAATGTAACAATCTCGAAAGTATTAGCATTCCAAATTCTGTTACAATTATTAACGAGGGTCTTTTCATGAATAACACGAAACTTACTAAGATAAAGTTACCAAATAAATTAACTAAAATAGAAAAATGGGCATTTGCTGGGTGTAGTAGCATGGCAAAAATATCAATCCCAGAATCAGTAACATCAATTGGAGCTTATGCTTTTGAAAATTGCATAGGCTTGGCAGATATTGTAATTCCGAAATCAGTAAGTTCTTTTGGGGCTGGCTCATTTTGGAAAACTCCATGGTTAAAGACTGAACAAGGAAAAAATGCTTTGGTAATAATAAACCATATCATAATTGATGGAACAAAATGTAAAGGAAAAGTAACTATCCCAGAAACAGTTACAAGTATTGCTGATAATGCATTTTGTCGTAATGGCAATCTAACAGGAGTTATACTGCAGAATTCGGTTATTAAAATTGGGGAGAATGCCTTTCTCTCTTGTAGCAATCTAAAAAGCATAAAAATTCCATCATCTGTTACCACCATAGGAAGTAATTCTTTATTGCATTGTAATAAAGAATTAGTCATTCTTGGTTCATCTGGTTCTTATGCCGAGAAGTATGCTAATATTAATCATATAAATTTTCAGGTATCAGAGTAATCTTCGGTAACTAAAAAAATCCCGGAATAAAACTCCGTTATCACCTGATCAAAAATCATTTCATTTCGCATAATATATTGTTTTCTAATTTTACTTTTTATCAAAGTTTTGTCAAAGTGAATTTATTTTTTCATGATATTTTATGATACAAATTCCAGCAAGTAAACCACACAAAACATCGTAAAATCAATAATTTCCCGTGTTTATCCTATCATAACCATCACCCTTTATCGCCTTGCCAAGGCGAGGGTCGCGGGTTCGAATCCCGTCTCGCGCTTAACTTAATTCGTCAGAAGTTCTTTATTTAAAAGGCTTCTGGCGATTTTTCATTTCTGGAGTTTTGAGTACCCATGAGTACGTCGCTTCCATTCATCTCTGAAAGAGCGTTTACAATTTGTTTTGATGTCTTCTGCTTTCCTTGGTTATTCAGTATGTAGGTACGAGTGGTAGCTTCATCATTGTGACCAAGATACCATTGTATGTCTTCGATTTCCACTTTTTTTCTTCTCATTTCAGATGCTACTGTTCTACGAATATCATGGGCTGATTTTACTTCAATTCCTGCACGCACGCACTGCGCACGGATGCAGTTATCGACCTCACGAATCTTGGTTCTACCCACTTTATCGCAGAATATAAAATCCCCGTCTGAATAGCCTGCTTCCTCATTAATACCCTTAACCGTCTGAAACAGATTAATTTCATAATCGCTTAAAGGGAGATACCGGTCTCCGGCTGGACTTTTCTTCTTGGTGTACTCACAGATAGTCACTTTGAGTTTCCCATTCTCATCCTCAACAAGGCTTTCCATCCGATGGATATGTATTTCTCGGGTTTCCCAATCAATATCTGACCATTTAAGTGCAACTGCCTCACCAATCCTGAGACCAAGCTTAAAGAGAAGAAATACCACATAGGAATCGGTTTCGTATGGCATCTGCATTAACCGCTTGTTCAGCTGACGAAAAAGCTTCTCCTTTTCCTCTGGGAGATAGACCCTGCTTTCATCCTTGGGGTTATTCGGCGGTTTACAACCATTCACCTTGATTTCGATATCATCATACGGATTGGATAAAATCAAGCCTTTCTTCTTCGCATACTTCATTAAATCCTTGAAAATCAGCTTCATATTATCCAAATCTTTTTTAGTCATATCATAATCACTGATACAACTGTGAAAGAAATCTTCGATATCCTCAACTGTGATTCTGTCGATAGATTTTCTGACGATTTTTGTATTATTGTAATACTTCTCCCAATGATTGCGGTTTCTTTGAATCGTCCTGCTACTCAAATTCATTCCCTTACGTTTCTCTACCCATAGCGGATACAGAATTTCCAAGGTTTCTTTCTTTACCGGAAAATAAATCTTGTATAGTTTCTGATATATCCCATCCTCGGTGTAGGAAGTTATTTTAACCCTCTTATTCACCTCTGTATCTTGGATATAGGTCATCCAGCGTCCCCCATCCTTAACTGGTGGCGTTATCTGATATGGATGCTTCTGTAATACTTTTTCTTTCTTCATTTCTTTCACTATACTTTCCAGCTCATCCGACTTCATTGTACCGCAGGTAAAGTATTCTTGCAAAAGTTTTTTCTCTTCCAGATTGATTTGTTTCATAAAAATGCCTCGCTTTAGAATAAGATGGCATTTTTGTTTGTTATGATTTTTAAAATTTTGTTTGTTATTTTTGTTTCTATGCCTCACTTTTAATATGCAAGATTATTTTGAAAACAAGGAATTATTTAGGTAATGTTCGGCAATCACGCTGATTCTGTTATGCCCAAGTGTCTTTGATGTGAGTTTCATCGCTTCTTTGTCATACCAGACGCCTTTCTTATCTTTCCGGCAATAATAGCGGTCATATTTCGGTATCTGGTCAAGCGGTCTTGCATTCGCAAGATAAATAGCGGTTGCATAATCACCACGATAAGAATGAATATCCGCTGCATTATGTATCTTATCCCAGACCTTTTTATCCCCTGACTCATTCATTTTCCGGACTACCAAATCAATATGCCCTATTACTGGAACTTCACGGTATTTCCCACCTTTAGAACCGGAACGGACGATGATATAATACTTCCTATCCTCTTCTTTCAGACAGTTTCCCATCAAGGCAGAAAGTTCAGCACGTCTCAATCCTGTGGCACGGCAGAATTCTACCAGTTCCTTATTCTTTGTTTCAGAAAAATGTGCATCCCGTTTCTTGGTTCCACGACTTCTTTTGATATTCGCTCTTAACCGCTCATCTGTTTTTTTAAATTCAGCGGTAGAACATCCAAAGATCTTGGCGAGGGAGCTAGCTTCTAACTTCTGTGTACTTGCAGAGAGTGCTTTCCTACTTTCTAGCCACTCATCAACATGGCTTCTACACTGTTCTAAGGTTTTACAACGATAATTTTCTTTGCACCAGAGAACGAAATAACAACCGTGCTTCAGATAACTACGATACGTCTCCCAGCTATAAATATAATTCGATGTAATTTCTTTTCTCTCATTTTCAGAAAGCTTATCCTGATGTTTGGAACGACCAATCGCAAGCTTACTGTCCAAAGATTGCTTTACTTGGTCAACTAGAGATTTTTTGTTCTTGTGTGACATAACGTTCCTTTCTCACATATTTGGTGAATAAAAACATAAACAATGGGTATCTGTTAAAGCTAAGCACAACCCACTCTTATTTATACAATCTTATGGACGATTGTTTTTGCCACGAAACACTCTGTGTTCTAGAAAGAAATTTAATAAAGGGTTCTTTCATTCCCTACCATGCTTCTTTGGCGGAGTCGCATGGTGAAATCTCCTTTTGAGATAATTTTAAGTACAAGGATGTTTCTTCCATCCTTCAACTCATTTTGTTTTGTTAATTTAAATTAACAAAACTCAATTTGTTTGTTTCTCCTTTCGTCTTTGATGCTAAGAATATGATTGAATCACTTGCTCGATATATGAAAAAAT
>Ga0207834_1000522_pt1 | contig 13658 bp, 6 predicted proteins | sample LuqExpMetagenom5_FD_187763 | JGI IMG/M metagenome (GOLD analysis project Ga0207834, IMG submission 187763) | Tropical forest soil microbial communities from Luquillo Experimental Forest, Puerto Rico - Sample 5 (SPAdes) | ecosystem: Environmental > Terrestrial > Soil > Tropical forest ...
GGTCAGAACATGCCAGTCTACTATGGCATACATGTCGTTCCTTATTGCCATGTCAATGCCGTCGATGACCTTCTGCTTGAGGCCGGGGTCTGTCGCATAGCCGTTCTCGCCTACATACAGTGCCAGACGGACCACGTTTGCACCCCAATCATTTGAGAGAGCTGCAAAGGCATTGTCATTCAGTATCTCAGGGAACCACTGCAGGCCGTGGGTACTCATGCCACGCAGCTGTACGGGATTGCCGTCCTTGTCGCACAGAGTTTTTATGCCGCTTTTGTCAAGCACCTGCAGTGCGCCTGCAACTGAGGGTTTTTTAACGTTGGCATTGCCCAGGAGGTCTGCTGCTTCCTGCTCCGCCGGCGCCAGTACAGCCGGTGCTGCGACGACAGCCCCCGAAGTCGTGGTTGTTGTCGATGCCGCTTTATCTGTATTTGCCGAGACACATGCCGTGACAATGGTCAGTTGCAGTGCAAGAACTGTCAGAACTGCCAGTAAACGCTTAGTCATACCTGGTTTCACTTTAGAAGCCCTCCTCGCATCTATATGTTATTCTCATTGTTTCTTTGATTGTCTTATCTGTTTTTATTCCGGATTTTTGAAAAACGATCGGCTTATTTTATATAAACAGGGCAAAACATTAGTGCTATAGATGTTTTGCAAACTTTCTAGATTATACCATATTGCCTTTTCTGTTACAATAAATACCGATCACATTATCAAATGCCTCAAAGATTCTTTGTTAAACCGGGTAAATAAGGAGCCCGCTTACCGGTGGTAAAGCGGGCTCCTTGTCAATATGAGCGGGGATCAGTTAGTTATTCAATGTTATTGCATTAAGCATTCTATTAACATAGCAATCATTTTTGCGGTTTCAGCTCTCGTCGCGTTTGCACGCGGGTCGAATGCATTACCCTGCCTGCCGCTTGCAATACCTGCCTTTTGTACTGTTTTTACCGCGTCGATAGCCCAGGCGCTGATTTTGGAATTGTCAGCAAAGCTTATTTCCGTTACTGATGCAGGTAACTTGAAACCCATATATCCAGCAAACCGCAGAATCATTACAGCCATCTGTTCACGCGTTACCGGCGCGTCAGGATTAAACCTGCCGTTGCCGACTCCGTCCACAATGCCTTTTTCTGCAGCCCATTCAACGCTCGAAGCGTACCATTGGTTAATGGGAACATCGACAAAACGGGATGTAGTATATTTGCTTAAATCAACCCCTGCCATAACTACCAGCATTCTTGCAAATTGCGCCCGTGTGGTTATCTCCTGCGGTGCATATTTGTTTTTACCATAGCCATCGACTATTCCGCGTACAGCCAGAGAGGAAATAAAATTCTTAGCCCAGTGGCCGTCAGTATCGGAAAAGCTTACTGCATTGTTTTTGATACCGAATACGCCCAGGTGATTCGTAAGAAGCCGCAGTTCCTTGTTCTTTTGATCGAAATCGGACAACGGGAATAAAGCCACACTGCCGTCCGAGCCCGGGTATGCACCGATCAGTGAGTTTACATCGCTTACAGCACCTGTATATTTCAAGAACAAAATGGCATAATTGTTTCCGAAAGACGTTATAATATGCCCGTTTAGCTTTAAGACGGATTCATACGCAGCGAGCACATTTTTAAAGGGCTTGTCAGGCGGTTTTATGGAGAATTCCAGACTGTCGCCATCTTTCAGTCCAAGCGACAGATAAGTAGCTTTCGGCAGTACAATACGTCCATTTGCTACAGATATAACCGCAAAGCCCTTTTCCTCAATTTGCCTGTCCAGATAGGCTTTACTGACGGATATGTCATCCGGTTCTTTCACAGGCGCCGCAGTTACAGTTGAAGGATTTGCAGCCGGAGGTACGGCTTCAAAGCCCGCTTTAATAGTAGTTCCGTTCGCAGGCATTGTAAATTTGGTAATTGCGCTGCTTGCATTTGCAAACACACCGCCATTGGAAGAGCTCCACTTGACGAAGCGGTAACCATTATTTGCAGTTGCAGCAATATCAATTGCCGCTCCTTCTTCATACAGCCCGCTTATACCGGTTGTAACAGCGCCCCCGGTTTCAGAGGTAATATTCAATTGATATTTTGCTGTTTTCGTTACGGTTACAGTTATGGAATGGCTATACCCACCGTCATTAGTAACAACTGTGATACGTGCCGTACCTTCATTCACGCCTGTTATTTTCCCCTGGTTGTCTATCGTTACGACGGATACTACTCCGGAATCGTCCGAATACCATACGACTTCCTTGTTTACTGCATCTACCGGCGTAATCGTTGCACTTAAGGTTGCCGACCCGCCGACAGAAATTGAAAGCGAGTCCTGATCAATGGTTATACCGCTTACTCCTTTGGATGTACCGGTTACGTTTACAGTTGCAGTGTCGGTAATTGTGCCGTCGGAGCCGGATATTGCAGTAATAACGGCGGTACCGTTCGACAATCCCGTAACTTCACCGTCAACGACAGAAGCAATACTTAGATTGTCGCTGTGCCAGGTAACATCTCTTCCGCCCGCATTTGCAGGAGTTATGGAATAACCGATCTTTGATTTTTCTCCAACTGCAATTGCAAGCTCGTGCTTATCCAATGTTATACCGGTAACCGGTAAAGGAGCCAGGAGTACGCTCCTGTCATTATTGCTGAGTATATGCTCATTTTCCGTAGCAGCTTTTACTATAAATCGTTTATAGTCATACTCACTTCTGGCGATTAATGCACTTTCAGGTATTTCAAAGATTAATGTACTTTCTGCGCCTGGATCGAGCGGTATAATTTCTTTGCTTCCAAAAGAATTTGAATCTTCATCAGATACCTCGACCGTTATTTTACCTGCCTGCGCATAGCCGGCATTCCTGACGGTCGCTGTGACAGCGGCTCCTGTCGCCGTTCGTTCAATTGCCGCGTTAACGACCTCCACATCAGGCGAGGCGCCAAACTCAAATGATGCAACTTTATTTGAAGCTCCTAATACTGCGCCAGGGTCAACACCGGCAATTTCAATTTTGAGTTTATGTGAAGAATTCAATACAGCAGGCAGTGTCATCGGCACTAGAAGCTCTATTTCATTGCCCGCTTTGATTGATGAAATCAGTTCCTTTTCGTCAAACGTGGATTTATCCTTTGGTATGGTATAGAGAGTGCTGATCGTTTGCGGCGAACCGGAATCCAATGTCATTATTGCCTTAAGTTCGGGAGTATCGGTAGCCCCATTGTTTTTTAAATAGACGGAAACATAGGTTTCGTTATTGGGAGCAACTTCACTCAGCGGGAAATATGCCCCTTCGTCGACCACTAAAGCAGGAGCGCTTTTTTCATAACCGGCAACGACCAGATCGCTGACAGCTCCATCGAAGCTATTGTCCATCGGCGTTACCTGGTTGAATGCAAGATATATCTTATCGGTTTCATTCAGGAAGCCTGAAACGGAATGTATGCTTTTATTGTAATTGGTGATCTTTACCGGATTTGTCCAGCCGTCCGCTGATTTGTACAAAGCGCAGATTTCATTGGTAATACCTTGCGTAAGTGTAACTATAGCCGTATTTTCGCCATGTTTCAGAACCTTGAAATTATCTGCCGCAAAATTATTAACCAGTGAAATTTCAGGCGAATTAACATCCGCCGTTGTTTTTATCCCTTCAGTGTCCGACCAGTAAAGAGCGCCGCCGACAAACTGCAGACCGTTTATTTTGCCGGGATCTGCGCTTTCATCAGAAGAAACGCCTGTATCAATTCGTGATCCTTCTGCGATATCTCCAGCCAGGTAAATATCCGGGTTTTCAACCAAAGAACCGTCATCACCGCTGAAGCTGCCTGTTGTATAAGCCACGACATTATGGGTGCTGTCGGTATATCCTGCAGTAATTCCGGTGACATAGGCAAGTTCCTGCGAAATGATTTCAGGTGACTGTATTTCGCCGTCTTCTATTTTTACACGGCAGATTTTACTTGTTCCGTTAAGGAGCAATGGATCATTTTCACTATTCTCCAGCCAGACAACAGAGACTGAGTCTCCGCAGGCTGATACGCCTGGAGCTGCTTCGTATACCTTATCAGTTGTACCTGTAATTGTCTTTTCAGCACCAGCGATCATACCGTCTTTATCGAAGCTGATATAAGCGATATCCACCGATTCAGTATATGTGGTTAAATCCACACCTTCATCACTGAATTTCCTGTTGCAGTCCTGCCATACCAAATGAACTGAACCGTCATCGGCTTTGAATAAGGACGGATTGAAATCCGCCGTGCCGTCATCCGCTACCAATACGGGCGTAGTCCAGGCCGTACCGTCATACAGGGAATAGTATAATGCGGAGGTATCTGCTATACCTCGCGAAGTGTCGGCGCCCAGCCAGACAAGCAGTAAATTGCCATTGTCAAGCTGAACCAGCTGAGGTGCGCCGCTATCATATACATTGGCGTCGTAACGTATGAATTCCGGAGGGATAGCGGAAGACAGCACTGGAGCTTTGCCGGGACCCTGTATCAGTTTACCGTCGTCTCTATTCACCGTCGCAAGTATTCTCCTGGATGAAGTAAACGGGTATATCTGTATTCCATCACCCCAGGATTGTTCACCGCTGAATTTTAGTGGCCCTATTTTTGCTTCCCAGACCCAGTAACCCAGCAGTTTCATTGTGAACCGATCAGGGAACACACCGGGAATCGTAAGCTTGGATTCCAATTTGCCACTAACACCACCGCCGATATATAAAACCTTTTCCATGCCAAGATTTAAGGTTGCCGCCAGGCTCGGAGTGACTGAAAGTTCGCCTGAACAGGTAAGCGCTGCTTTTCCGGCTGAGCTAACCTTTATAATGGCCAGCTTCAATTTAGCGTCGATATTTATCTCCATCTTGAGAAAAACATAAGGCGCCGGAGGAATCGGGTATGAAAATTCAATCGGTTTTTCCAGTTTGGCTGCCACAACCATTCCGCCCTCATATTTCCAATCACCCGTGGCATAGCTTGCATCCAAGTACCCGGCAACATTCATTGTAATAGGGATCAGCAATTTGGATTTATTTTTAATCTGCCCCTTCAGTCTCGTAAAATCAGTCATGATTTCCCTTGGAGTCTTACTGGTAAAAGTTTGCACGAAATTTTTATACAAACCGTAATCCAGCCAGTATCGTCCTTTTACGCTTTCATCGGCGCCAATAATTGCACTGAATTTTTTGCCTTCCTTATCGTGTTCAATGGTAATGTTAGCCTTATCAAAAAATTTTAATTCAAGAGATGTAGGCAGATTTATCAAATTGAACTGTTTCCCGAAAATACTTACCGTGGGTGCGGAGATTTGCGTATTACCTGATGGCGGATTTATAAACACATCGGAAGTGAATGCCGGAGTTCCGTCGGCTCCGGTTTCGGCTCCGCCTGTCAGCTTTATTGGAATGGTCATATTGTTCGCCAGAGTTATCGCCGTTTGGCTATAGGTTTGATATCCCACCTTATATATTTCAAAATTCTTAACAGGGTTCACCCTGCTTGTAAGAACAGCTATACCGTTACTCCCGGTATCTGCGCTTCCGCCAACAAATGAAATATGCGCTCCTTCGACAGGCAGGCCGGTTACGGCGTCCGTGATTTTGACACTGTAGGAAACAGGTGCTGCCGTCGCTGTAGATACGACAGCATCGGCATAACTCTTTAAAATATTGGAGAAGTTATCGTTCAGGCTGGCGAGAATACCTCCTGTATTTATAGCAAGGTCTGTGTATAAAGGTTGGTAATAGGGAACAGTTATGACAGAGGTATAGATATTTCTGTCGGAGAGTCGTTTTGCAATATCCTGTAAATCCGCTATGCCGTGACGGTTGTCTGTTTTAAAGTTCGCGTCGGTTATCAGCACTGCGAATTTGTAGGCATCCGTGCTCCAAAGCATGGATGAATCATCCGTCAAATAGCCAAGCGCGTCGATCGGGGTTTCGGGTTCATCACCGCCGCCATCGGCAGTAACTGTTTTCAGTTGTTCGATAAAATCCGTGAAGGTTGTAATCCAGGGCGAATATTCCTGCTTATGTACTACCGTAGAATTCATTCCGTCACATGTAATATCTTTATAATCGATAAGCCCCAATCGCAGGATCAGGCCTTTGTTGAAAAGATATTCTGCGAACTGGGCAATATATTCTTTAACGCCGCTGATCGCGCCGGACATAGAGCCTGTAGAATCTATGACAAAAACCACGTCAGCTTTTGCTTTCGGCGCAGCAGAAAGGCTCCTCATTACCTGTGAAGAAGACAAGGATCCATTCCTGCCTGATAAAATCTTATCCAGAACCTCATTGCTGGTGTCGATATATCCCTCCGGCAAAGCGTTTGAAAGTTCTTCACGAGCGTTGTCAACACTCCCGTCAGTTTCCGTATTCTCGAACCCAACAGCTGCAGCAGTGGTCATGGAGTCTACGATTTTTTCCAAAGACTGCTCTGATAACTTATACTCGTACCCGCCATCTGTTGAAACAGGTGTGGGAGCTTCGCCAAACACTTGTGATACTACACTGTCCGCCAATTCCTGCGTAACTGTAAAATCTCCGCCCAAATCAGATATACCGGCGGAATTTTCCGATTTGACGGGGTTTTCCTGTTCATAAGCAAAACTAATCAAATTGATGTTTAATACTGAAAAAACAATTAAGACTGCCATTAGCAAAGAAATAAATCTTTTAAGCATACAAACAACTCCTCGGAATTGATTTTTTAATGATCCGGTCTATTCATCTCGTCAATCGCCAAATATACAGCCAGAACCAGACACAAACACATAAACTCTTTCTCTTTGTCATAAATTTTAATGAAAAAACGATTTTGATCGGTCTCCAAATCGGGATAGAACTCCATAATCAGATTGTCGCGGCAGTCTATCAGTCTGAATTTATATTCCAGATATCTTTTTTCGAGTATCGTTGAACGTTTTCTTCCGTACCCTGCTTTTGTAACTTGCCTTTCATCCTTCTCACCAACCAGACGCAGATCCAGTTCAGCAATAGTAAATGAAATTCGTGTCGTATCAAAAGTTCTTTTTAATGCCGCAATGCGCTTATCATTTATCGTGAGGGTATATGTAAGCTTGATAGCCCAGTACTTACGCCTTACGGCTGCTATTTTCTCTCCCTCACTCGTAATAATGTGAACACAATCCGCAAAATCAAATTTTCTTCTCAAGCCCCGGTAAATTTCCGTTCCTTTTTCATTGCTGAAGATAAAACTTGATTCAGGGGATTTTTGCACCTTTTTAAGAACCCAGCTTGCAACATTATTATTTTCAGCGGCATTCTCAGCACTTGACAACGAAACACCTCCTGACCTGTTCCGAGGACTCATAAAGAATTTATAATATTTCCCATATTTTAACAAACCAAACTTTAATTTCCCCGGATCGGGTATGAGACGGCTAACGCCCCGACCTCAGGAAAAGAGGCAGAGCAATAAGCCTTATACTACAGGAGCTAAAACAAAGACCTGCCGGAGAAATCCGGCAGGTCCTTTTGATCTGTGCGTTGATCAATATGGTAAACGTTTACCTTAATCGCAAACGCAACATGTTCCAGGACGCTTTGGGAAGGGTAAACGAGATTACGCGCTCTGTGACAATTGCGCCCTTATGGCGTTTTGGGCGCACACCGGCCCGTTCCGCGGTATTTACATCATCAGGCGCAAATCCGCTTAGAATAACCCACTCAATTACACTGTCGCAGGATAAACCCGATAGACATGTTTTACACCGGATATCCTCCTCAAGGTTCTTGTTTACAATAAACAGAATAACTTCCTTCCCGTCTTCCGAAAGGACTGCGGCACAATCGACGTACGGTACGGCATCACCGACGCTGCAGGCATACGTCGGAGTATCCAGTTCAGCTTTTAATGCAGTACCACGGCCGTTTACAGAGGTATAAAGAAAAGGATAATATATGGTCTGCACCCACGACCGGCCCTGCGGTTCGGTCATTATTGGCGCTATAGTATTGATAAGCTGCGCCAGGCAGGCTATTTTTACAGTATCCGAATTGTTGATGAGGGTGATCAGCATGCTGCCGACCAGCAAGGCATCGGTAAAGTCATAAACCTCTTCTTCGATTGGACGGGCATTGATCTATGAGGCTCTTTGTACCCGTGGGTAATCAGTAGATCGCTATAGTAGGTGCCTCCGGGAAAATTGCAGTACTCAAGCAGATTGACCGCATCCTCTGCCCCCCTGGTGCCAAGATTGACAGCCAGCATTGGTTTTGCGCCGACCAGCTTGAGAAAATCCATAAACTCGTTCGTACCTACCTGATTGGGCTCCATGGCAAACCAGGCCAATTCCGGCCGGATCGGCCGGGAGTCCTTCGGACCGACACCATCTTCCCAACGGTAGCCCGAAACAAAGTTTCATAATACTCCCTCAAGTTTATTATTCTCTATGCGGCGGGCATCAGGTCGATTCACGTTCAATTACGGAACAGGCAAGCATCAGTTTCTGTCCACACGGAATATGGTTTCCGGCAAGCATATCCAGAAGAAGGTGAGTGGCTGTTTGCCCAATCTCGAATAATGGCAGCGACACTGTGGTCAGAGTCGGGCGGCATACCGTACTGATTTCCCGGTTGTCGAAACCGATCAGGGCAAGGTCCTTCCCGACCTGTATGCCATTTTTATTACAATAGTCGATAACGCCTGTCGCCATTAAGTCGTTGTGTGCAAATACGGCTGTAACACCGGACTTTATCAGTTTGTCGGCCAATTCAAATCCTTTATCCCGCTCCCAATCGCCATGCAGGGTGAAATTGGGGTTATACGGTATCTTGCTGGCATAAAGCGCTTCCTGGTAACCAAGGATACGGTTGGCGGCGTGCATGCTTCCATTCGGACCCGCAATCACCCCAATGTCGCGGTGTCCCTTTTCTATTAACAGCTGAGTGGCTTCAAAAGCCGCCTTTTGATCGTCATACATCACCGAAGGTATATTGGGGTCGGTGCTGTAGCAATAGGCATACACAAAAGGAATCTCTTTGCTGATATGCAGCGGGGTAACGGCACGGTTGTGGTAGCCTATGTAGACAATACCGTCCACCTGCTTTGAAAGCATTGTATCCACCAGAGAATCAACAAGCCCGGTACACTCCCTGGGATCCAGCTGATTTCCGAAACGCTTGTTGAAACGCAGATTGCCCAATATGTAATGGTAACCGTTGCTTTCACAATATGCGTCGATACCGTCTACGATATCAGGGGTATTGAATACGGTCAGATCTTCCGTGATAACACCCAGCGTACGGCTTTGCCCTTTTTTGAGGCTGCGTGCCGTCAGGTTGGGACGATAATTCAAGTCGCGTACGACGGCCATTACATTATCGATCGTTTCCTTGCTGACGCCGCGTTGGCCGTTCAAAACCTTGGAAACCGTTGCAATCGATACGTTGGCCTTTTCAGATATTTCACGTATAGTTACCATTTTATTCCTTCTTTCATAGAACCTATCAAAACAATAGCACAAAAACGTTTAACACACAAGACGGGAATTAGGCGCAGAATACATTAAATTTACAAAATTACTGAGTGCATGTCAATTTAGAAGCATATTTAGGATAACGTTCAATATGTATGATCTGCACAAAAAGGATACTAATAATGTATATAAATATAACAATTTTGCATAAATTGTAGATAAATAATTGTCAAAACGCATCTTTACAAACAGGTATTTTCGTATTATAGTTAAATTATTTGTAAACGTTTACCATCATAAGTGTACATTGCAAAGGAGTATTGTATGTTTTCAACTGCAGAACTTCCTGATCTCAGTAAGATAAAAATAAACGATCCCCTGTGGAGCAAATACACCAATATGGTTGCCGATGTCATCATCCCTTACCAATGGGATATACTGAACGACCGTATACCGGACGCCGAACCTTCTCATTGTCTCGATAACTTCCGCATAGCCGCCGGGGAGATGAAGGGAGAACACAAGGGAGTCGTATTCATCGATACGGATGTTTATAAATGGTTGGAATCAGTGGCATATTCTATTCACAATGGTTTAGGAACACGCTTTGAGTCCGTTGCAGACGACGTTATCGGTTTGATTGGCCGTGCACAGCAAAGTGACGGTTACCTGAACACATATTATACGATCGCCGAACCGAACTCTCGTTGGAGCAATCTTGTTGAAGGGCATGAATTGTACAGTGCCGGCCATCTTATAGAAGCTGCAGTCGCCTATTATGAGGCTACCGGCAAGGGAAAACTGCTGAAGGTCGCGCGCCGATTCGCTGATCTGATCTGCAAGGTATTTGGTCCGGAAGAAAACCAGATGAAAGGATATCCCGGGCATCAGGAAATAGAGCTGGCATTGGTTAAATTATACCGCTGTACCGGTGAAAAAAGGTATCTGTCATGCGCAAAATTCTTTATTGAGGAACGCGGCAAGACCCCGAGTTATTTTGATGCGGAGATAAAGAAACGCAACGGCCGCATGTTGTTCCCGGAATTAAGGGGTTACAGATTGATCTATTCCCAATCGCATATGCCCGTCAGAGAACAGCGGACGGCTGAGGGACATGCGGTAAGGGCAACATACATGTATTGCGCCATGTCGGATATTGCTTCGGAATATGGAGATCAAGAATTGCTTGACGTATGCAGGGCCTTGTGGCAGAACATAACGCAGCGGCGCATGTACATAACGGGAGGTATCGGGTCTTCAGGCGTTTTTGAGCGCTTTACGACAGACTACCATCTTCCGAACGATTCAGCATATTGTGAAACCTGCGCATCCATAGGACTTGCGCTTTTCGGACGCAGGCTTTCGTTGATCGAGCGGGATGCCGGATATTACGACGTGGTTGAGCGTGCTTTGTACAATACGGTGTTGGCCGGCATCGGCGTGGAAGGTGACCGGTATTTTTACGTAAATCCTCTTGAGGTAAAGCCTGAGGCATGCATGGAGGCAACATCACTCAGCCATGTCAAACCGGTGCGCCAGCGTTGGTTCACTGTGGCGTGCTGCCCTACCAACATAGCGCGGACACTCGCCTCGCTGGGCCGATACATCTATTCCCAGGATAAAAAATCCGTCTATATCAACATGTTTATTTCATCCTCCTTCGACGCAGCCATTGCAGGCAGGAAGGCTGAGATCGCCATGGAAGCCGACCTGATGGGCAGCGGCGAAGTAACGGTTACCATAAAAGCATTGGAATGTTCTGATTTCAACATTGCGATCCGTATACCGGAATATGCTGTAACGCCGGATTTCTTTATAAACAATACACGGTTTCAGCCGAATGTCGAGAAGGGCTATGCCATTATTCCATGCAGTAATTCGGATATTTTTGTAATAAAAATCAATCTGCACGTCAAACCCAGATGGATCATGGCGGATCCTTTGGTTTGGAAGAATGCGGGCAAGGTTGCTCTGACGAAGGGACCGTTCGTATACTGCCTTGAGGAAACCGATAACGGCGGAAATCTCGCATCGGTGTTTGCAAACACCGACGAGGAAGTAGAGGAGAATTTCGATATCGGTCTGCCCGGAGGTTTGCCGGCCCTGGTCTACAAGGGAAACCGGTTATCCCGCCGCGGCTGCGATGGAATCAGGTTGTACAGCGATGCACATTTCGAAATGGAGCCCACCGCATTGATAGCTGTCCCATACTGTGTGTGGGGAAACCGGACGCCCGGTGAGATGCTTGTCTGGCAAAAAGCAATAATGAGGTGATTTCCAGTTCTTGGTTTATACTCAACGTCAGTTGTTGTATAATAAAAAATACAAGTAAAGGAAGTGTTAGATTTGGAGAGAACGAGAAAAATCCTGGTTATTTTGCTATGTGCTCTGATGATTCTTGGTGTAGCCGGCTGTGGCGCAACCGGTACACAGGGAGGCGCCCCATCCCAGAGTACAGCGTCTTCACAGGAAGCGACCCCGGCTTCTACCCAAGAAGCGACCCCTGCACAAAGTTCCGGAGAAAAGGTCAATATCACCTATGCTTGCTGGGGCACCATTGAAGAAAATAAAGCGGTGCAAGATGCACTTGACAAGTTCAATGCATCCCAGGACAAGACCAAGGTGGAGCTCAAGCTGATCCCCTGGGAAGGCTATGTGGCCTCGCTTAACACAATGGCTGCCGCGAACAATCTGCCTGACACTGCGAATATGCAGGAACCTATGGTTATGGATTGGGTAAAGCAGGGCATGCTTGCTGATATCAGCGACATGTATGCCGGCAGCGACTCCAAGCCACTGGACTGCATTACGTACAAGGCCGATGGCAAGCCTGTCGCCTACGGCGTTGCTGCCGAGACAGTAGTGATGTATTACAACAAAAGCATGTTTGATAAAGCAGGCGTAGCTTATCCCCCGTCTACCCTTGACAAGGCCTGGACATGGGACGAATTCGTCGCCAACGCCAAGAAGCTGACCCTTGACAAGAACGGCAAGCACCCCGACGAAGCGGGATTTGACGCACAGAACATCACACAGTACGGATGCCTGGTAGAAAACCTGGCGTGGCAGCTTGAATGGCCCATCCTCTCCAACGGCGGCGGCTTCTACTCCGCCGACGGCTCCAAAGTCACCATCGGTGACCCCGCAGCTACCGAGGCCATCCAGAAAGTCGCCGACCTTTACCTGAAGGACCATGTCGCCCCCTTGTCTATCGGCAGCACCGATGACGGCGTGCAGCGCGGGCTTATCGCCGGGACCGTCGCCATGACGACGAACGGCACATGGAACGTAGGCACCTGCCTTAATACGGCAAAGGAGCAAGGCCTGAACTACGGTATAGCAGTACTCCCCAAAATGAAGCAGTCTGCGACGCTGGCCACCGCCGGTACCAACGTCGTATTCAATCAGTCCAAGCATCAGAAGGAAGCCATAGAGTGGATCAAGTGGTATGCCAATATTGATAACGGCTGGCCGCTTATCTCAGCGGGCATATGGCCGCCGATATTCGAGAACTACTATACTGATGAGACCCTCACGCACAAATGGCTTGACAACCCCAATTTCCCGCCGTACGCCGACTATAAGGCTGCAGCAGTGGATCCCATGCTCGACAAGAATTACGTTCACTCCGCCTCCTGGTTCTATGTGAACCATGCGGCCGACTTCAACAACCTCCTGACTTCCATATTGGGTGATGTATGGTCAGGCAAGGCCACCGCACAGGATATCATAACCAAGAACCTGGATAAATTCAACGCGATATTCAATGGCACAGCCAATTAATTTCCGCTCGCAGTCATGAAGGGCGTCCGTACTCGTGTCCGATGCGCGGGCGCCCCTATTCTCCTGTAGAGGTGCTATCATGATTAACGTAATTCAAAAGGCCCTATACACAAGAAGCATAAAGAGTACAAATATGGCAAGGCAAGAGAGCAGGGCTGCATACCTTTTCCTGATCCCAGCGTTCCTGGGCCTGGCCTTCATCACATACCTGCCGCTTGCGAGTGTATTCGGGCTAAGCCTGTTCAAATGGAATGCGTTGACGCCGCCGGTCTTTAACGGCTTCAACAATTATATCAGTCTGTTTACGAAGGATCCTTATTTCCTCGATTCAATCAAAGCCACGGTTTATTTTTCAGTGATCGCCGTGGTCGGCAGCCTGGTATATTCACTGGCCGTGGCGATGCTTCTGAACCGGAGGATACCCGCTCGCGGAT
>Ga0207834_1000525_pt1 | contig 13633 bp, 11 predicted proteins | sample LuqExpMetagenom5_FD_187763 | JGI IMG/M metagenome (GOLD analysis project Ga0207834, IMG submission 187763) | Tropical forest soil microbial communities from Luquillo Experimental Forest, Puerto Rico - Sample 5 (SPAdes) | ecosystem: Environmental > Terrestrial > Soil > Tropical forest ...
GTATCAGAGAGGATTTAAAAATCTTCAAAAATGTTTCTTTGAAAAGGATGAAAGAGATGGCCATTGAATATAAAAATTTCCCTTTATTTAGTTCTTGGTCTACACTTGCAAACGCACTTTCACCTCAAGTACCTACCTTTTTGCTTACATATTATTATGGAACAAGTGTTGTTGGATATTTTTCACTTGCAAACCAAGTAGTAAATATGCCCATGGGACTTTTAGGGAACGCTATAGAGCAAGTCTTTTTCCAGAAAGTTAGTGAGGCAAAAAATGGAAAGCACCCTGATCAAATAAAAATTATAGTTGAAGAGGTTTACAAAAAACTAATTTTGATAGGGGTGTTCCCGATGATGCTCCTTATGATCCTTGGGGAAGAAATGTTTTCATTTATTTTCGGAAAAAACTGGTATATCTCAGGTATATATGTAAAGATTCTTATTCCATGGATTTTTCTTGTCTTCTTGTCCTTACCTATATCAGCTCTTTACATGGTGTTCGATAAACAGGAAGTCTGGTTTACGTTCAGTATAATTCTCTTAATTTCAAGAGTTGTGTCATTGGTTATAGGAGGAACTTATGGAGGTCCAGAGTTTGCTCTTGGCCTTTTCAGTTTGACAGGAATTTTATTCTGGCTATGGAACAATGCATATTTATTGAATCTTGCAGGGATCAACAAGAGGGAAAGTGTTGAAGTACTTCTTAAGTATACAACAATAGGTCTGATTGTTTCGAGTCCATTAATTCTTCTTAAAATGTTCTCAATAGATTTTCGTATAACTCTTCTCATAACAGTAATCCTAACGCCGATTTATTATATCATAACCTTACATAATGATCCAATATTTAAAAGAACGTTTTCTACCTTTCTTGGAAATATAAAAAACAGAGTCTGAAAGGAAATATGCTCTTTAGAACAGATTCACAAGTTTGCGTTTCACCAATCCACGAACTTTAACTAGGTTCATCTGCTCCTTTTATTTTTCTCACGATACTTTTTTAATATTATTTTTGTTTTTCTCTTCTTCGTATAATTTATTATTTAGACTTATAGCCGAATCTAACTATAAGTAACGAATGTTGAAAAGTTACAATAGGCCTGTTATATCATAGTAGCCGCTCAGATTCTTCTATTGTATATTGTAAAAATTATAGAAGGTAATCACTTCTCGGATAGCCTCTAAATAGGTAGCTCTGGAGGCTCTTTATTTTCTGCAGTGAATCTACTAAAAAATTTTTTAAAATAATTGGGAAGATCACTCAGTTCTATAATACTATCAAGAGATATCCAGGTATATTCCGTATGTTCTTCACTCAATTTTACATCAGTAATCATATATCCCCCATCATATACTACGGCAATTACCTTTTTCTCGGGTAGCTCAAAGGTGGCATATCCTGCAATTTCTCCAGGTACAATTGAGACTCCTGTTTCCTCCCAGACTTCACGCACAATACCTTCTTCAAGGTTTTCTCCACTGATCAGTTTTCCTCCTGGAAGATCCCATTTTCCGGGATTGCTGTGAGAATTTTCCGATCGCCTGAGAAGAAGGAATTCGCCTTTCTCGTTCCGAAGGATGGTGTATACAGAGACGATGTAAGGTTTCTCTAGATTCATACAATAATATGTGAGTTTTCCCTGTCTTAAAGGCTGGCTCCTTAAGATCTTTAAGATATGATTGCTCTCTAAGTAAGGTAAAAGAGTGGTCCACTAATGTCAGTTGATATTTTCCAAAGGATTCACACATTTGCATTTCGCTCTCTATTCCTGCTTCATGTGCATTCAATTTCCTGTATGTAGGCAAGCTTAGAAAACAAATGCAATTAAGCAAAAATATTCAAAGATAATATATCAACAACCTAATAACGCACTACCGATAAAAATTGAAACCTTGAAAAAGGTCTGATAAGAGATAGTTTAAGAGAAAAATTAATTCCGAAAATAGTAATAATCGAAATAAGACGGATTTAATAAACTCTTGGTAACTACTTGAGAAAAGTACTCTATTAAAAAAACAAAAAAACAAACGATAAGAGGAAAATATGACTGAATGGATAGGAAAAACAATATATGTAGACCTTGAATCTGAATCAGTAAATATCTTCAGGACTGATAAAGAATTAATTCGAAAATACTTGGGCGGCAGAGGGCTGGGAGTAAAATTGCTTTTAGAATTTACAGATGCTAATATTGATCCTCTTGGCTCGAAAAATCCCTTAATATTCACTTCTGGGCCTCTTTCAGGCCTTGCTCCAATGGCTTCAGGGGCGGTTCTCACATCAAAGTCACCTTTGACAGGCACAATATTTAGCTGGAATATGGGTGGGAGTTTTGGGAGAGAACTTAAGAAAGCTGGAATTGATGCTCTGGTCATCATAGGAAAGGCAAAAAAGCCTTCATATGTAAAAATAACGGATGAAAGCGTTGAAATCGTGCCAGCAGGGTATCTTTGGAGAACGAATATTAGAACTTGTACCAAAGCCCTTGAAAGTAACGGAAGCGTTGCCTGCATTGGCAGGGCAGGAGAAAATCAGGTTCTTATTTCTTCTTTTGTTGTTGATTCTATACATGGCGGAAGAGGAGGTCTGGGTGCAGTTGCCGGCTCAAAAATGCTCAAAGCCGTAGTTGTAAAAGGAGACAAAGAACTTTTACCTTCCGATCCTGAGAAATTCCAGAAACTTGAAATGAAAGTTTTGAAGCTTTTTGACGCAAGCCCTATGCTTTCCAAAGGACTTGCAAATTACGGCACTTCTGCGCTTGTAAAATTGCTGGATTATATGAATCTCATCCCCACTAGAAACTTTTCCGGAAATAAGATTTCTTTTGCAGATGCACTCTCAGGAGAGCATATCAAATCCACTTTCAAGCTTGAAAACGAGAGCTGTCCCGGCTGTCCCCTAGGTTGTAATAAGAGAATTAAAGAAACAGGGCAGATTTTGCCTGATTATGATTCCCTCTGGGCCTTCGGATTTAACCTTGATAACTCTGATCTCACTTCTGTGCTTAAGGCTGACAGGATGTGCAAGGATTACGGGCTAGATCCAATCTCTGCAGGCTCCGTGCTCGGTGCGTGCGCCGAACTCAAACCTGGAGTAATCGAAGCCAATGGCCTGGAATCTCTACTATCGGAAATTGGAGAAGGAGGAAAACTCGGAAATGGAGCCAGGAAATATCTTTCAAGCATTGGGAGAAAAGACTTGAGCATGGATGTGAAAGGGCTCGAACTTGGAGGTTTTGATCCGCGCAGGATAAGAGGACAGGCTCTGGCTTATGCTACATCCAGCCATGGTGGGGACTACCTGACTGCTTTTATGGTCGGTCCTGAGGTGCTTGGAAAGCCTGTGGGTATTGATCGCCTAAACCTTAAAGGAAAAGCAGGTATTCTCCAGGTCTTTGAAAACCTGATTGCCGTCCTGGATTCTTTTGTGTTCTGCCCATTATCGATCTTTGCTCTTAGTGAAGAACTCTGTTCAGCTCTATTGTTATCGGCCGCAGATATGGAGACATCGCCTGCGGAGCTTTTGAAAATCGGAGAAAGAATCTATAATCTTGAGAGAATTTATAATCTTAAAGCAGGTTTCACCTGGGAAGATGATACCCTTCCGGAGAGGCTGTTTATAAACGAAGGAGATAATGAAGGACACGGGTTTCTAAGGCAAGAGTTTGAAGCTGCAATCCAGGAATACTATCATTACCGTGGCTGGGATAAAGAAGGAGTCCCCACGCCAGAAAAATTAAAGGAACTTGGGCTTATCTGTTAAGATAAAATTTAAAAACAATAATAAGGAAGGTATAAACTATAGAAAATAAATTTATGGAGCCGGTTCAAGAAAATAATGGAAAGATCGCAGAAAAGAAATCCAGAAGATCTACTATATCATAAGATTCTCAAAAGCAATAAATTGTGCAGGTTAAAGGATTTTTCTCTTTGAAATTCAATATATAAATCCAAGATTTAGTTTAGCTTGTGGATTTTTTCCGGTTTTTCAGGTAGTTTTCCCCTAAGTCCGGTCTAAAGACACAAAATCTCGCACAAGCGTTATATAGTCAAGGATAATTAATCGTATTAGTTCTCGATATGTAAATTGATTCTGCAGGTACTCCAAGTCCGAAATATTTTCCAGTTTTTCCATGCAGGACAATTAAGCAATGCATGGACAAAATAAGAGGCAGACTTAAAAATTAGGAAAGCCTTCTTATACTACTTCACCGGAACCGCGGAAAATTTTCCGACAAATCCGGGATGGCGTTCACAACTTATTTATAACCATCTTTAAAAACTTATGGGAGAATTGTTATGAAACAGCAGGTAGAAGTAAAAGAACTTAAAGAAGGAAAATACGTAATCATAGATGACGAAGCATGTGTCATAAAGAGTATTACCAAATCCAAGCCGGGAAAGCACGGAGCTGCGAAGGCAAGGGTAGAGGCTATCGGCCTTTTTGACGGCCAGAAGCGTTCCTTCATAGGTTCAGTTGCAACCAAAGTATATGTCCCGATTGTGGAAAGAAAGAGTGCACAAGTAATATCGATTACCGGTGACATTGCCCAGCTCATGGACATGGGGGATTTCTCAACCTTTGAGATCGTAATTCCTGATGAGTACAAGGAGAAGGTCAAAGAGGGCGAAGAGATTTCTTACATTACAGCCCTTAGCAAGGTCAAGCTCGATATACGGACATAAATTTTCGAAATTAATGTGAAAACTCAGGTTAAGAGCCTGAGTCATTCTTTTTTAGTAAATAGTTTCATATCAGGTTAAATTATGTTTTTACCTAATTCCTTTATAGATGCTCTTGCAGACTATGAATCTGCACGTTATGTTATCTTCGGCGTTCCTTTTGATAATACCTCTTCTTACAGGGCAGGTAGCCGCTGGGCTCCTGACTCCATGCGACAGGTCTCTGCTAATTTTGAGAGTTATAACTCGACTTTCGACATAGATCTTGTGGACCTGCCGATCTATGATGCCGGAAATCTAGAAACTTCAGCCTTGGTTGATGAAACTCTCCATAGTCTGTACGAAGCTACAAAAGATCTTCTGAATGATGGAAAACTTCCCATTATGCTTGGCGGAGAGCATTCACTGACTTTCGCTATGGTGAAGGCCTGTGCCGAACTTGCAGGAGAGGACTTTGGAGTCCTTGTTCTGGATGCTCATTTTGACCTCAGGGAAGAGTACAGGGGGTTTAAGCATAATCATGCCTGTGTATCTCGAAATATTCTCAATGAGGTTACGAAAAATTTGGTTTCTATAGGCATCAGAAGTGGCCCGGAAGAAGAGTGGGTTTTTGCTAAGGAAAATAACCTGAAGTATTATACAGCTGATGATGTGGAATCCATAGGTATTGTAGAGATCCTCAAAGAATCTCTTGAGTGGCTTGATTGCAGCCAGTTATACCTTTCTCTTGATATGGATGCCATAGACCCGGCTTATGCCCCTGGTCTCGGAACACCTGAGCCCTTCGGGCTGAGCGCTCGGGATGTAAGGACTGCAATAAGGACGCTTGCTCCTTTCTCAATGGCTTTTGATGTTGTAGAAATTGCTCCTGAATACGATTCCGGGCAAACAGCCATGCTCGGGGCAAAACTGATGAGGGAGTTTATCGCTTCCCACGCAAAAAGCCGCAGAAAAGCATAAACTACGAAAACAGAAGAATAACCCCTATATACAAAACTCTCAATTGATAGCAGTTTCAGTCTTTTGCGAGTCCAAAAACTACTGGAAAAGGGCGAAGTGTTAAAACTTCGGAACTTTTCCATTACTTAATATATTGCTTGTCCACAAATTTTAGTAGATATTATTATACGCGCCATATAGCTATAATCTTATCAATTGACATGTGCGTATACTTTTTGTTCTCCTCAAGAGTGAGGACATTGTCTGCGCAGGCTTCTACCCTTCCGTGAAAAACATCAGGGCCTCCGCAGTAAACATCTACGGTCTCACCGAGAAGGTGTTCTACTATAAAAGATTGCATTCTTCGCACCTCATATATATTCCCATTAATATAACGATTTTAAAATCTAAAATTTTGAGCTTATTGGCTCCATAGGGCTATTATTTTATCAATGGCTATATGGGTAAGTTTCTCTTCGTTCTTGAGTGTCAGAACATTATCAGCGCAGGCTTCTACATTTCCCCTGAAAACGTCAGGCCCACCGCAGTAAACATCTACGTCCTTGTTGAGATAATGTTCCACTATAAAAGATTGTATCATAGATTTCCTCCTGCTTATTTTCTCTGTCACTTAATTATTTACCTGTTGTTAGGCTGATTGATGACCTAAATTAGTGGTCTTTAAATACTCAAATCTCCGTTAATTGTAACTATCCTTTCATTTCATATAAATATATTTAAAAACTAAAATTGCTTTTTGGAGTGCAATGCCGTTAATTTCGGAAAGGAAAATCCGCTTACTTACTCAGGGACTGCATAGTTCTCAGTTCTCGTTTTCCAGAATATAAAATATGGCTATATGGTTTCATTTCTCCGGGTTTACTTGCTCAGGGTATTCGAGAAAGCTAGGTTTATCTGGAGAAATCTTGTGAACCCGACTTTTAATGAAAATGAGTTACATTCAAAACTATCTGGCAAATTTTAATGAAAAAGTTTCTCAATTTTAAACTAGTAAGTTCTTTATCTCAGAATCAAGCAAATTAACCTTTTCTTACAGAATTCCTGGCTTTACGGTTCTTCATAGAGGAAAATATCCTCAATACGGATACCAAAAAGCCTGGCAAGTTTGAATGCAAGTTCAAGCGAGGGATCATATTTACCTTTTTCAATTGCATGTATAGTTTGCCTTGTCACCCCTATTTTTTCAGCCAGACTTTCCTGAGTAAGATCATACATTGCCCTGTAAACTTTAATGTTGTTCTTCATTGAAAGCTCCATTTTCAATAAGTAGTTGTAAATTGGATGCCTGACAAAGTACTCCAGTAACTTGTATTCCAGTAACTTGGAAATTTATGAAATCCGATCGTTAATTCAGCCTCCGGATTCCTTGTTAAAATACATATAAAAGATAGAGTAAAGCACAAGAATCGCGCAAGTTGCATATGACATGAAAAAACCAATATCTGTATATTTGGGTTAAGTATCCTTCATTGCTACAAGGACTGTCCCCCCCAATAGCAAAGCTGAGAGCTATAAACTGAAGTGTAATCCCAGAAGCTTTTTGATTTATCTGATGAATTCTCTCATCTTCCACAATATCTTCCAGTCTATGTTTAGAGAGATACATAATAGCTATGCCACCAAAAAAGAAGCTACAGCAAGTGCAGGATTTCTTATTGAAATTGAAAAATTGATGACAACTGCCATAACCATTGCAGTAAGAAAGGTAATTATTTTGAATTGCTTGCTTTTCATTTATACAATCTCCATAAATAAGGAATTTTCAATGAAAACCAAATAATTTCAGCATGATTATGTATTGAGAAGTGTACAAATTGTTCGCCATTTTGAACAAAATGTAATGTTGACTTTATATAATGTTAATAGATTATTACAACAATAGAAAGTTGTCGAAAAATAGTAACTAGTGAAGCAATCCTAAGCGTCTGAATCGTATTCTGAAAAATTTCTCGTTACTCACATTTTGATTCTTGCTCACGATATTCAGATTAAGAACAAATTTGACGAGAATTTTTTTCACTCTGGATGAAGTCTTTTTATACACTAATCCCAAAAATAATATAAAAAGAAGCTGACATTAAATCATCGGCTAGAAACCTCATCTAGGATTATACTTGTATATATTGTTATTAAGCATCATTCTGACTACCCTCAAAAAGCTTTCTAACCTCATCAAAATTTTCTGGTGGACTTATCACAAGCAAAATGTCATCTGAGCGAATTTCAGTTTTAGCTTCCGGCCCGGGAATTATTTTATGAGAACGTGAGATCGCAAGCGCAGATACTCCATAATTTTTCCGGAGATTAAGGTCTTCAAGAGTCATTCCTGCAGCTTTGGAATGTTTTCCTATCCTGATACTCCTGATCTCTACATCTGCAAAATCAAGATCCAGATCACAGAATTTCTTCCGTGGAATGTCAGGACTCCGGAGCATTTTATAATGATCTGCACGTAATGTTGAAGTCAAGGAATATATTTCACTACTGGGAACTAAGTATCTGTGAAGTACCCTTGTAAAAAGCTCTATTGAACTTTCAAACTCATCAGAAATTACTTCGTTTGCCCCAAAAGCATAAAATTTATCCAACTCACTAAGGAAATGTGTTCTGGCGATGATATGAATTCCAGGGTTTAACCTCTGAGCAGCTTCGATTATTCTTTTTGCGCTAGCCGGATCAACTGCGGTCACAACAACGGCTTTTGCAGTTTGGATACCTGCATGTTCCAGGACGGCATTTTGAGCAGCATCCCCGTAAAAAATATGCTCTTCTTTCAGTCTTTCTATCCGTACGACTTCAGGATTCATGTCTATTACTATATAGGGGATTGAAGCTGCCTTTGCGGCAGTCACCACGTTTTTACCGTTTATCCCAAAGCCTACTATTATTACATGGTTTTCGGGCTTCTCTTCAGATTCATTTTCTTTAAATTTACTGTACCATCCATGTTTCAATATTGGAGGGACAGGTAGCAACTCCGCAAAAGTAGTGGTTCTATATCCTATACTCATAAAAAAAGGAGTAAGTACCATGGAAAGTACTGCTACATCTAAAAATTCTTGGTACACAAGAGAAGAGATCAAACCGCTTGTAAAGCCTACTTTTGCAAGAATAAAGGAAAATTCTCCAACCTGTGAAAGGGCAAATCCAACCAGAATCATTGTATGCAAAGGAAAGCCTATGAGAAAGGTGCTCAAACTATTTGCCAGGACTTTCAGGAGCAGTATAGCCAGGGTAGCAGCTAAGATCAGGAGAAGATGTTGTTTTAATATTTCAAGATCAAGCAGCATCCCTATAGAAATGAAAAAAATACTCATGAACATGTCTCTAAATGGGATTAAATTCCCAAGGGCCTGAACCGAATACTCAGATTCTGAAATTATCAGGCCAGCAAGAAAGGCCCCTAGCGCCAGAGAGAGTCCAACCATAGAAGTTAGCCATGCAACAGAGAGACCTATTACTACAACACTTAGGAGAAAAAGCTCATTATTCCGCGTCTTTGCCACATGATACATAATGAAAGGAACTACATATCTGGCGCTTAGAAGAGTAAATATAATGAGCCCTAAACCTTGTAAGATAAGCTCAAAAAAAGATTTTCCTGTTTCTGGGACGCCCGCAAGAACCGGAATTATGAGAATAATTAACACAGCGGCAATGTCCTGGAAAATCAGTATTCCTAAAGAAGTTCGCCCATGAAGGCTATATATTTCTCCTTTTTCTTGTAATAGTTTAAGGACAATTGCCGTACTGCTTAATGCTACTAAAAACCCAATAAAAATCGAAGATTCTCTGGAATTGCCAAGCCAGAGGAATATAAGAGCAACAAGAATTGTAGTTATGGAAAGCTGTAATCCCCCTCCAAAAATTACGATTCTGCGTAGCTGCAAAAGGTCACGCAGTGAAAATTCCATACCTATCGTAAAAAGCAGAAGTACAACTCCGATTTCTGCTAAAAGTTCAATGCTTTCCATCTCTTGAATCAGTCCAAAACCGAAAGGCCCAGCAAGGATACCCGCAAGTAGAAAGCCAATAAGTGGAGCTATTTTTAATTTTGAAAAAGTAAAAACTACAGGAATCGAAAGACCGAAGATTATCAAGAGATCGGTTAAAAGATGCGCTGCCATCAATATAAATTTATTTTTTGATAATATATATGTTATTATACAGCAAAGTGTCAAGAAACATAGATACTAAGTAACAACGATGGTAAATCAAAGATTTGAATCTCAAAGTTCCAGAATAAAATCTGACATTTTAAACCTACAGTAGTACAGCAATATCAAAATGATGTTTTTAAGATAGCACCTTGCCTAAAATCTGCTTTGCTTAATCTTTATTGAACACTTGAATGACTTTTCTTTCTAGACAGTGAGAATCGATAATCGGTCAGATTCTCTTTTTGATTACCTGAGTTACTTTTTTTCCTATTTTGAACTATATCCTTCAGAGGAATGCTAATTCTCTTATCTAGAAGCTGCTTTTATGCTCTTTCTCGCAACTTCAAGAAGGAATATGTTTCGACCCTTAAGGTTAATATTTAACATGGGGTGGTAAAGATATTCAGAGATTATAAACACGACCTCTGAATGTAGTAAATCTCGTTTCATTTCAATAACTTAAACATCCTTCAGTTCAAAAATTCCAACTTATTTCATCTCAAAACTTTAGACTTATATTCTCTAAAAATTTAAATTTACCTTAATTTTTTACAGCTTTTTGATTGATATTCCAGGAGTCCTTAAACTGCAATTCTCCTGTTGGAATCATATTTTTATTTGAGTATCAAATACTGGAAGATAACTGATATAAAGGATTTATTTAGCTGACTTTTATATTTGCTCAATTAATGTTTTTAGTATCTTTTAGAAAGGATTAGAATCCAGTCACTTTTGCTAAAAAAGCCACTTTTGCTGAAGGAAGAATGAATACAGGCCATACTGCTGCTTGCACACTCAGTCTGAGCCTGTATTAATACTCAAAGTGGTCCGCCTGTTAAACATCTAACATCTACTTCACCTGAGGAACCATACATAGGCAGGAACTCGCGGACCGCTGAGATATATCAGTTTAAATCTTATTATCTGTATAAGTATAGTTATTTTTGTATAACTCAAATAGAAAAACATTGTAAATCCCTCCACTCTTGGAATTTTTTCCTTTATCGTTCAAATTGATAATTTTCTGCCAATTAAATTCATTTTAGGATTGTTTTTGATAGTATGTTTTCGCTAACCCCCCCAGAGATTTCTTTCTATATGTACTCCCAAGTCATATCTCAAAGATTTATATTTTGAATTATAAATCTAAATAATCTTGAAGATTTCCAGCTAAAAGACTTAAGGATTTTAAAGGGCCTTAAATCAGTTACCTGGGCAATTTATCCTTATCGGGAGTTATGCCATATAGCCCACGTCTACTTAAAATCTAACATATTAATTTTAAGTCCTGTCGGAGCATTAATCTTAAAGTGTAATCTGAATTTACATATAATGTAAAGAACGACAACTCCTTACAAATAATAGTCTTTTATTATTTAGAGGTAGAATCCTTTGCTACAATAATTAAATAGGATGTCCATACCTCTTGTTTTTAAATTTCCATTATAGTTTTTCTGACGAAAATATCCTTTAAGGAAAGCCATAAACTTAAAAAAATATTATACTATCCCAAGTTTTGCGTTTCTAAAATCAATTTCAAATTTTACGCTGTTTATTATCTAATATTTAAAAGAGTATATCCCAGATTGTAGAAGTCTTCAAAAGACCAAATATTAGGTAAATAAAAGGAGAGTAAAAAAGTGGCAGAATTATATTTCTTTTGTAAAGAAGAAGTTGCCCAAAAAGCAGGCAACTTCATATATTCTTTCAGTTTTTAATCAGCGTTCCTATTTAATCGCAGTAGAAGAATTTGAAGACTTCACATGCATAGTTATAATTGATCAGTTGATAGAAAATGCTGTAGGTCATTATGATTTCCTCCAATCTTTTTCTAAGTTTGTTCATTCTCGTTATACCCAGCTTCCTGCAACCAGGAAATATAAGACCTTGTGGTCATTCCTTGCAGAAACCGTTTAATTTACAGCTCAATTAGCGTTCCTGTTTAATCGCAGTAGAAGAATTTGAAGACTTCACTGCAATAGTTATAATTGATCAGTTGATAGAAAATTGCGTACTGCATACCATTTCCTCCGATCTTTTCCCTGAGTTTGTTCATCCCCATTATACCCAGCTTTCTGCAATCAGGAAATATAAGACCTTATGATCATTCCCTGTAGAAGCCGTTTAGTTTACAGCTTAATTAGCAATCCTGTTTAATCGCAGTAGAAAAATTTGAAGACTTCAGATGCATAGCTATATTTTATTAATTGATAGAAAATGCTGTAGGTCATTATGATTTCCTCCAATCTTTTCCTGATTTTGTTTATCCTTCGTTATACTCTCAGTCTTCTGCAATTTGAAAGTATAAGACCCGATGGTCATTTCCTGCAGATATTTCTTACACTTCTGCTTTAGAAATTCATTTAACAGAACTTGAAGAAAAAGCCGAAGTTATTTGCAAATGTAAATAACTGGTTAAGGTTGAAGCCAAAGATAAGTTCAGGCATATTTATTCCCTCCATATTTTATAAGGTTCAATACCGATACTTGCATACTATAGATAGCACGCTTATCTGCAACGACTGTTCAGCATTGATATAATTTTCGTCTATCAAGCCTCCAAATTACAAGGCTACTGTCAGCAACTTGATAAGATTCATTTGATGGGTTTTCTCTTATTTCGGGATTTACCATTGGAAATTTTAGCTAACAGTAACTGTATATAGCTATATATACCAAATTATATAAGCTCAATAGAATTTCATCTCCTTATAAATAATACTTTTTAAATGTTTAGAGTATATATTCCTTCTACATATATATATTTTTTAGACTTATGGTAGGTTTGAAAGTGCTAACTTTATTTTCACTCTTATCTAAATATCTAAATGTCTTCCTTGAATTTAATCAGAGTTTTTGTAAATGATGTTGTAGCAATTTCAACTCCGTCATCAACTCTTCGGAAAATATCTATATAGAGAACAGTACAAGTTTGTGAAGGAAAATTTCGAACTGGGGGTATAAATATTCTAAAAAGAGGCTTATCTTTCACGAAATACTCGTAGCTATCTGTTCTTACTGTCTATATTTTAGCGGACTCGGTTTGCAACGATTTTTAGAATAACATTTCATTATATAATATTCAATTCTATTAAAACTTCTAAATAATTAATTAGAGATTCTATCTTGACAACCCAATCTCAAACTCCTGCTCTCAAAGTTCAGAACCAGTATCCATATACAATTTAATCGAATCTTTAGTCGAAAATTGAAAAAGCATAAGTTAAAATGGACTGTTTTACATAATAAGTAAAAACATTGGATAATTTCAATGTAATTATTTCTATCACATTTTAGTATATTTGGGAAAGGGGGATGTAAATATTATCAAAAATAGTTTGCCTGAAGATGGATTTTCTATTGTCGGAGTTTCCAATGTCAGGAAAAGCTATGTACTTGGAAGTCTAGAAAGTCACGTTCTCTCAGATGTTAATCTTAAAATTGAACGAGAAGAATTTCTAGCTATAAATAACTCATCAAGCTCAGGAAAAAATACTTCTGTTAACCTTATAGGTTGTCTTGGTAGATATGCTGAAGGACATGTTCTTGTAAGGTATATAGATTTTAATAGAATGCCAGATCTAAAATTTTCCAAACTTCGGAATCTGATAATAAGTTTTGTTTTTCGGCGTTTTAATCTTGCTCCGCGTCTGACTGCCATTCAAAATATTTTGCTATCTACCTTTGCTAGTTTAAGAATCAGCATTGATCCAAAAAAGCGCGCAAGGAAATATTTTGAAATTATGGAGCTTCATGACCACACACATCAAAGATCAAGAGAACTTTCAGAAGTTCAGTCCGAGAGGATCTCAATAACAAATACGCTAAGTA
>Ga0207834_1000528_pt1 | contig 13611 bp, 9 predicted proteins | sample LuqExpMetagenom5_FD_187763 | JGI IMG/M metagenome (GOLD analysis project Ga0207834, IMG submission 187763) | Tropical forest soil microbial communities from Luquillo Experimental Forest, Puerto Rico - Sample 5 (SPAdes) | ecosystem: Environmental > Terrestrial > Soil > Tropical forest ...
ACGATGATCGCTCACCTGCGCGGCAAACTCATTGAAAAGCAACCCGGCCAGGCCATCCTGGAGGCCGCGGGCGTCGGCTACGACGTGACTATCTCGGTACCCACCTTCACGGCTCTGCCCCCGGCAGGCCAGGAGGTGGCGCTGCACATCCATACCCAGGTGAGCGAGGACCAGATTGCCCTCTACGGCTTCCTGGACCGCGAGGAAAAGCGCCTCTTCCTCCGCCTGATCAGCGTCTCCTCCGTCGGGCCCAAGCTGGCCATCAAGATTCTGAGCGGGCTATCCATTGATCGCACCGTGCAGGCCATCCGCGGCCAGGACCACGCCCAGCTCACCCGCATTCCCGGCGTAGGCAAGAAAATGGCCGAGCGGCTGGTGGTGGAACTCAAGGACAAGCTGGATGATTTTGCCGTGGCTCCGGCTGCCGCCGTGGCAGGCGTCAAGGGTGCCGCTGTGGACGATGTGCTCTCCGCCCTGGTGAATCTGGGTTACCAGCATGCCTCAGCCCAAAAGGCCATCGAACAGGCCGTGGCCAAGGAAAAAGAGCTGGCCGAAAATTTCGACGAGCTCTTCCGTGGCGCTCTAAAGGTCATCCGCTAGCCGGAATCTTTAGAGCTTCTCCAGATTTGCGAATTTCTCCATCAGCTTCTTCATCCCATGGCGGGTGAACATGATGGTGAGCTTCGCGTCTTCTCCCTCGCCCTCGCGGATCAGCACTGTGCCGTCTCCGTATTTGGAGTGACGCACGCGCTGGCCCTTCTGCAGGTTTTTGGCCCCCTTGGACGGCGGCACAACCACCACCGCAGGCTGCGCCAGCGCACCGGGCTTGGGCATCGACCCCTTGGCGCCAAAGAAGCGCGCAATGTTGTCAATCGAGCCCTCGTCCGCGCCCCCTGCGCCAGCGGCAGGAGCAGGGGTTGGAGCAGCGGCCGGCGTACTCTTCGGCGGCTTCATCCAGGAGGCCACAAATGGCTTGGATGGATCCGAACGGCGCGTGGAGTTGGCGCTGGTCGCCTTACCCGGCTGATATTCCTGGCTTTCGTCCTCGTAGTTGAAGTGGCGGCCTTCGGAATCGCCTGAGAAGTTACCCCGCTTACGCGCAGCCCATCCGCCGTAGCCGCCGTTCGCTCCCGCTCCATAGCCGGAACTGTACGACGAAGAATAAGCCGGATTCTGGGGACTCAGATTCTCCACCAACTGGCTCGGCACCTCTTCCAGAAAGCGCGAAGGCAGGGTGCGTTCCGGCGCTTCGTTGCCGTAGCGGCGGCGATATTCGGCACGGGTCAGAATCAGCGTCGTCATGGCACGCGTCATGCCCACGTAGCAGAGACGGCGCTCCTCTTCCAGCTCCTCCGGATTCTGCAAGGTACGCGAATGCGGGAACAGGCCTTCTTCAAGCCCGGCCAAAAACACCAGCGGAAATTCCAGGCCCTTGGCCGCATGCAAGGTCATCAGCGTCACGCGCGCATTCGGATCGATCTGGTCGGTATCGCTCGCCAGCGCTGCGTGATCCAGGAAGTCCGCCAGCGATTCGCCCCGCGCCTCAGCATCGTGCGCGGCATTGGCCAGTTCCTTCAGGTTTTCAATGCGGCTCACTGCCTCTGGCGTGCCTTCAGCTTCCAGCGACTTGATATATCCCGAACGGTCGATCAGGAAGCGGATCAACTCCGGCAGCGTGGCTGCGTCGCCCGGCGCGCGGAAGCCTTCCACGCGTTCCTGGCCTTCCTGCGCCTCCGGATTCATCAGCTCGCGGGCTGCTTCTTCGGCCTTGGTCAAACGTGGCGTAGCCGGCTTTTTTGCCTCATCCTGCTTCACCTTTTGCAGAAAGGGCCGCTTGGGCTCATCGGCAAAAGGATTGAAGCTGGCAAAGTTCAGCAGCGGCATCTGGTCCTGATGCCCACCAAAGTCAAAGCTGACATTCTCTTCCTCAGCGGCAGAAGCTCCGGCATCCGCCGTGCCCTGCATCTCGTCTGAACCCTCTTCCGCCGCGCCAAAGCTGAAGCCGGTATCGGCATCCTCGTCCTCTGCCACGCTGGCCGAGAGTTTGCCGGCAAAGTCCGGGTCCATCATGGCCTGCGCGTCCAGAATCAACTGGCGGAAGCCTTCCACCGCGTTCAGCGCGCGGCTGGGCAGCAAGCGGTTCTTGATCGCTTCACCCAGTACATCCCAGGTGGAGCGGCCCGTCTCAAGCGCCAGCCGTTCCAGCGTCTCCAGAGAGGTTTTGCCAATTCCGCGCGTGGGCACATTGATGACGCGGTTGAGCGCCATGGAGTCATGCGGATTCCGCACCAGGCGCAGATACGCCAGCAGGTCCTTGATTTCAGCGCGCTCGTAAAAGCTAAAACCGCCCACCATGGTGTAGGCAATGTTGTAGCGGCGCAACGCCTCTTCCACCAGTCGCGACTGCGAGTTGGTGCGATACAGCACGGCGCAATGCTGGCTGCCTGCCTCCACATTTTCACTCGACGACGTCTGCTGGCGCAGATAAGCCTGAATGCGATCCGCGATGAACAGCGCTTCGTTCTCACCGTCGGGGGCTTCATAGTAGCCCACCAGCGATCCGCCCTGGCGATCGGTCCAGAGCTTCTTGCCCTTGCGGCGCAGGTTGTTCGCCACCACTGCTCCGGCGGCCTCCAGAATCACCTGCGTGGAGCGGTAGTTTTGCTCCAGGCGGATGATGCGGGCATTGGGAAAGTCCTGCTCAAAACCGAGAATGTTGTTGATGTCGGCGCCGCGCCACGAGTAGATGCTCTGGTCCTCATCGCCCACCGCACACACGTTCTTGCGGTCCCCGGCCAGCAGCTTCATCATTTCGTACTGCGGCTTGTTCGTGTCCTGGTACTCGTCCACCAGAAGATAGTGATAGCGCCGCTGATAGCGCTCACGCACCGCCGCCACTGACTTGAGCAATCGCACCGCTTCCAGCAGCAGATCGTCGAAATCCATGGCGTTGTTCTTGCCCAACTCCACCTGGTAGCTCTTGAAGATGTGGGCAATGCGCTCGCTGTTCGGATCCTTGGAAGCCAGAAAATATTCCTGCGGATCGACCATGTGATTCTTGGCCCAGGAGATGCGCCCCAGCACTGTGCGCGGCGTCAATTGCTTGGTGTCCAGCCCCATCCGCCGCATGATCTGCTTGACGATGTTCTGCTGATCGCTCTCGTCGAAAATGGCAAACGAACGCGTCAAGCCCTTGTCGCCAATGCGCATCGCCTCAATGTCGCGGCGCAAGATGCGCACGCAGAGCGAGTGGAAGGTGGCAATCAGCGGCTTGGCGAGCGACCCGTGGCCCAACAGCTTCTCCACACGCTCGCCCATCTCCTTGGAGGCCTTGTTGGTAAAGGTAACGGCCAGAATCGAGTCAGCCGCCACACCTTTTTCCTGGATGAGCCAGGCAATGCGGTTGGTGATGACGCGGGTTTTACCCGATCCGGCGCCCGCAAGAATCAGCAGGGGCCCTTCCGTGGTTTCAACGGCAGCGCGCTGTTCAGAGTTCAACTTGGCAATGAGAGGATGCAATGCGATGGTCCGTAGAGGAAGGCTTCCTCCTTCAGTTTACCCTCACTGGGGTTGCACGCCCCGCCTGGCGCGGATGGGTATGTGCGCGGTCAACAGAAGGCGTCTCAAAGCCTGCCGGTAAGGGCCCGTACAATAAAAAGGATGGTGGATATTCTGCGCGGAAGCCTCCTGCTGGTGGCCTTCCTCTTCCTCGGTCAAGGTGCGCACCGGCTTGGACTTCCGATTCCAGGCAGCGTGGCCGGCCTCCTGTTTCTGTTTCTCGCCATGACAGCCGGAGTGGTCAAGCTCCGCTGGGTGGAGCGGGCAGCGGGCCTGTTCCTGCACCATATGGTGCTATTGTTTGTGCCGGTTACGGTCGGATTGATGGAAGTGGGTCCGCTCCTGAAAGCGTCCGGCGTGGCCATTGCCGCCAGCCTCGTCGTCAGCCTTCTGGCCACCCTCATTGCCACCGCTCTGCTCTCCCGCTGGCTGCTGCCTTACGACGTGAATTCGGTCGTCGATGCCGGCCCCGACATGCTGAACGAACAGGACGATTTCGAATGAGCCCAGCAGCCCTTCTTGCTCTGCCACCGGTCAGTGTGGCCTTCACGCTTGCCGCCTACACCATCGGGCACCGCCTGCATCTGCGCTGGCGCTGGATTCCGTCCATCGTGGTTGCCGCCGCCCTGCTCATCTTTCTGTTGCAGGCACTCCACGAGCCCTTCGCCGTCTTCGACCAGGGCGGTGCCTGGATCACCTGGCTGCTGGGCCCCGGCACGGTGGCTCTGGCCATTCCCATGTTCCGCAATAGCGTAGCTCTGCGCGCTTCCCTGCCTCGCCTGGCAGTGGTGGTTTTTGCCGGAGCCATGGTGGGAATGATTACAGCCGGCCTTACCGCATGGCTGCTGGGCGCTCCGCATGAAGTGGTGATGTCGACCTTGCCCAAGTCTGTCACCACTCCCATCGCCATTGAAGTTTCGAAAGAGCTGGGTGGGGTTCCGGCCATCACCATCGCCATGGTGATCCTGACCGGTGTGTTGGGAGCCAGCTTCGGCGTCCCCATCATCCATGCTCTGCGCATCGGCGGTGCGCGAGCCACCGGCGCGGCGGTGGGAACGGCCTCCCACGGTGTGGGAACCGCCAGCCTGATTCGCCGCTCCGAACGCGAAGCCGCGGTAGCCAGTTGGGCCATGGCGGCGGCAGGCATCTTCACCTCCATAGCGGCCGCTGTTCTCAAGTACTTTCTCCACTAGAAAGTGCCTGCCCGGCACGCAGCGCATCGATACATGCAAAACCTTGGCGCGATCTATGCCCTCCCGTTAGGACGCATCTACCCGGCCCCGCTATGCTGGAAAGGTGATGACAGAACAATCCAGAAAGCGTGTGGCGGTGTATTGCGGATCGGCCTCAGGCAGCCGTGAGGAGTTTCGCGCCGAAGCAGCGGCTCTCGGCAAGGCAATTGCCGCAGCAGGGTTCGATCTTGTGTACGGCGGAGCCAGCGTTGGCCTCATGGGAACCGTGGCGGATGCGGTGCTAGAGGGGGGCCAGCAAGCGGTTGGCGTTCTGCCCGCCGTGCTGGCCAACAAGGAAATTGCTCATGCGGGACTTACCCGCCTGGAATACGTGCCCACCATGCATGCGCGCAAAGCCAGAATGGTGGAACTGGCGGATGCTTTCCTGATCCTGCCCGGCGGCTACGGCACGCTGGACGAACTGATGGAAGTTATTACCTGGGCGCAGTTGCGCATGCATAGCAAGCCCTGCATCCTGGTAAACTCCACCGGTTACTGGGACGGCATGCTCGCCTTTCTGGCAACCGCCGTGGAAGCCGGTTTTGTGAAACCAGAAAACATGGTTTTGCTGCAAGTAGCCAACACGTCAGAGGAAGCTGTGGCCATGGCGGTTGAGGCTATTCAGGTCGCCCAATAGAGCTTCGAGCACGCTCCCTGTCCGGCATCCGACCGGTTGTATCATCGTCGCATGGCAAACAAGCTGCGTTTCGGCGTTCTCAGCACGGCCAACATCGGATTGAAGAAGGTTCTGCCCGCCATGATGCGGGGCGAGCGGACCACAGTAACCGCGATTGCCTCGCGCAATCTGGGCAAGGCGCAGGAAGCTGCCCGCACTCTGGGAATTCCCAAGGCCTATGGCTCCTATGAGGAGTTACTGGCCGACCCAGAGATCGACGCCATCTACAATCCCCTGCCCAACCAGTTACACGTTCCTTTAACCATTCAGGCTGCCCAAGCCGGCAAGCATGTATTGTGCGAGAAACCGGTAGGACTCTCCTGCGCGGAAGTTAAAGAATTGATTGCCGTCCGCGACCGGACCGGTGTGCAGATAGCAGAAGCCTTCATGATTCGCTGCCACCCGCAATGGTTACGCACCCGCCAGTTGCTGGATGAGGGGCGGATTGGCCAACTGCGCGCGGTAACCGGTGTCTTTAGTTATTTCAATGCCAACCCAGCCAACATTCGCAACCATGTGGAATACGGCGGCGGCGGCATATACGACATTGGTTGCTATCTAATTCAAGCTTCACGTTTTGGTTTCGGCGCTGAGCCGCAAAAAGTGGTGTCCCTGATCGATCGCGATCCTGAGATGAAGATCGACCGGCTGGCATCCGTGTTGATGGAGTTTACGGGCGGACAAGCGGCGTGGATCTCCAGCACGCAGATGATTCCCTATCAGCGCGTAACTTTTCTGGGAACGAAGGGACGCATCGAAATCGAGATACCGTTCAATGCGCTTCCCGACCGGGAAACGCGGATCTTCGTGGATTCCAGCGGTGATCTAAGTGGAAGTGGAGTCACAACGGAAAGCTTCCCCGCAGTCGATCAATACACATTGCAAGGCGATAGCTTTGCCAAGGCAGTTGAAGGCAAGGGAGCGGTTCCCGTATCTCTGGAAGATGCCTTGGGCAACATGGCGGTTATTGAAGCCATCTTCCGTTCGGCAGAAACAAATGGCTGGGAAAAACCTTCAAGCTAGTCAAAGAGTTAAGAAGGGAAAGTAACCATTTACATTTCTTCTCGCATTTGCGTTTTTACAAAACTTTACAAAGTTTTACGAAATTACAGGCGGGGAGTTTCAAAAACCTGACAAAAAGACTACCGGCGAGGGCATAAGCTCCTCGCCGGCAGGGTATCTCTATAGATTGTTTACTTGCTAGAAGAAGCGGCTTTACGCTGGGCTTCCCAACGCCGCTTAACGGCTTCAGCAATGCGCTTGCGGCCTTCCGGGGTCAAGTTTCTCTTCTTCTTCTTTGCTGCCTTGGGGGCTGCCGATACGCCTTCTTTTCTAGGCCTGCCGGCTTTTTTCTTCGACCCAATTGTGCCGGTTTCGGCAAGGAGGGTGCGTGCCTGTTGCAGCAGGGCAATCTCTCGATCAATCGACGCCAGAATCTCCGCGACTCCCATTGTTTCTCCCTTCAATTACTGGGGTGTGACCTCTTGGCGGCTAAGTGCTCGCTTCTCAATTATTCCCCAGTTCAGAATCAAGATAATAGTTAATTATCTATTTTGCAAATACAAACAGTCATACCTCTGAGCCGGACATGGACCAAAAGTACACAATATTCCATTTAATTCTTCTGTGAAGAAAAAATGATCGTCTTGGGGTGGCATTTTCGCCCCCCAAGACTCATACGCGTAACCTACGGTTGTATAAATAGTTAACCTAACATCCAAATATTAAAGCCAACTAGGATGCCGCGGCTACTTCTTCCAGGTCTTTGCTAAATGCGTCAATTCGCTTAAGATCGCAATCCCATGAAAACATGAATCGGGCCGCGCCACCTATAAAGGTGTAGAACTTCCAGCCGCGCGCATGCATGGCATCCAGTATCTTCTCGGAGGCCTCTAGAAACACGGCATTGGCTTCTGCCGGTCCAGTAAGACGCACACCTGGGATAGCTTCCACCTTTTGCGCAAAGTAACGGGCGCAGTGATTGGCATGGGCCGCATTGCGCAGCCAGGCTCCGCTTTCCAGCATGCCAACCCAGGGCGCGGAAAGAAAACGCATTTTGGAAGCTAACTGCCCGGCTTGCTTGCAGCGGTAATCAAAGTCTTGCGAGAGCTGCCGGTCAAAAAACAAAACTGCTTCGCCTGCAGCCATGCCGTTCTTTGTGCCGCCAAAGCAAAGTACATCCACACCCGTCTTCCAGCTCAACTCCGCGGGACTAACATTGAGCGCCGCGCAGGCATTGGCAAAGCGCGCACCGTCCATGTGCACGTGGAGCCCGTGAGCCTTGGCTGTAGCGGAGATTGCATGCAGCTCGTCGAGCGTATAGACACGCCCTGTCTCCGTGGATTGCGTAAGAGTCACCACACGCGGCTTGGGATAGTGGATATCCTGGCGCTTGGTTGCAAGCTCGCGGATAGAGTCAGGACACAGCTTTCCACCTACACTCTGAGCTACCAAAAGCTTTGAGCCATTGGAAAAGAACTCCGGTGCTCCACACTCATCGGTTTCCACGTGCGATTGATCGCAACAAATTACGCCGTGATAGGACTGGCACAGCGACGCCAAAGCAAGCGAATTAGCCGACGTGCCATTGAAGACAAAATAGACATCGCAGTCCGTCTCAAAGAGTCCACGAAACAGATCGGATGCCTTGGCAGTCCAAGGATCTTCACCGTAGGACGAGACGTGGCCGTGATTGGCAGCTTCCATGGCCTGCCAGGCTTCAGGGCAAACGCCAGCATAATTATCCGACGCAAACTGCTGCGTAAGATCATTCGAATCGATCATGGTCATAGCTGATTCCTTTGTCAGTAAGGGAGAAGGGTTCCGGATGCAAGTTTGCAGGCATGAACCGGGTTATGAAGGAAACCCATCAGGATAAATACTCTCGCATCTCGCACGGGGGAATGCGACATACATACAGGCTATAGCGGTTTCAGGATTGCTGTACCCACGAAGTGAAGCTGCTCAGTCGCCCCGACCCCAAGGAGGGGCGGCATCGGAAGCACTCGGATTGGGTATACCTATCCTGAAACCGCTCGAATTACCTGTTTATTATGCACCTCGAGGGCAGGGCAGGACCAAGCCAGGGGGCCAGGCATGAAGTACGTTCGATGTACATAGGCCCAACCTTTTATTGACAGCGGCTCGTCCGGACCTTAAGGTTTCAAGCGGTAATTTGTTGCTGCTGGAAAATCTTAAAATGCGGAAAGGAGCTCCTTCCATGACGCGAAAGAGCACCGCGCTTGTTGCACTTGTGTTGTCCTCGGTTTGTGCCGTCTCAGCGCAGGAGAAGCCCAAACCTGCCTCGGCTCCACCGCCTCCGGCTGAAATCGCCGGCATTGCGGTGAACTATGACGAAGCAAAAGTTGGCGCGTACACGCTACCCGACCCGTTGGTTCTGGCCAACGGCAAAACGGTGCGCGATGCCAAAACCTGGCGCACGCAACGTCGTCCTGAGTTAATCAAGCTGTTTGAAACCGAGCAATACGGACGCGCTCCGGGACGCCCTTCCGAATTGAGTTTTGAGCTGACCGGTAAAGCTTCGCCCGCACTCAACGGGAAGGCCATCCGCAAGCAGATCACCATCCACTTCTCCAAAGATCCGACCTGGCCTGTGCTCCACCTGTTGGAATATCTTCCCGCCAACGCCAAGAAGCCTGTGCCGATGCTGCTCTCCATCAACTTTGGAGCCATCCAGAATGCCGTGGATGATCCCGGCATTACTCCGATTACCGTGTGGGATCCCAAGACCCACCAGCGTAGTCTTCCGCCCGCCGGGCGCGGCTTTGGCCGGATCAATGTGGAAGCGTTCTTGAATGCCGGCATCGGCGTGGCCACCTTCTATTACGGCGACGTGGATCCGGACTACGCTGATGGCTTCAAGGATGGCATTCGCGCCCGTTATCTGAAGCCGGGCCAGACAGAGCGCGCCGCCGATGAGTGGGGTACGATCGGCGCGTGGGCCTGGGCCATGAGCCGCGTTGAAGATTACTTTGAAACCGATCCTGATGTGGACGCAAAGCGGGTAGCTATCCACGGCGTTTCGCGATTGGGCAAGACGGTGATGTGGGCCGGCGCGCACGATGAGCGTTTTGCCGCCGTCATTGCCAGTTGCTCCGGCGAGGGCGGCGCGGCTCTCAGCCATCGCAACTACGGCGAGACCATTGCGCATCTGGCAGCCCCGTCGCGTTTCCCCTATCAATTTGCTCTGAACTACGGCAAATGGAGTGGCTTCCCAGACAAAGCTCCGTTCGATGCCAATCTGCTGGTTGCTTTGATTGCTCCACGTCCGCTGCTGTTGCAAACCGGCAACACCGATTACTGGTCCGATCCCAAAGGTGAATTTCTGTCGGCTGTTTCCGCCGGTCCTGTGTACAAGCTGCTTGGCAAAGAAGCTCTCGGAACCGATGTTTGGCCCGGCGCGAACCAACCCATCCTGCATGACCTGAGCTACTTTATGCACGATGGCGGCCACGGCATGGTTCCAGGTGATTGGGATGTGTACGTCGAATTCCTGAAGAAGCATCTGCACCCTGGCCAGTAGATCGAAACCTGAGCCTGTTTTCCGCCGGCGTGGCGATCCGCACTGGCCTGAGCGGATCGCCTGCGGAAAGCAGGCATTCTCGTTTCGCTGCAGGGCCAAGAACACGAGGAGGCAAGCGATGCGGAGTTTGATCCGGCTCGCGGGATTGTGTCTGGCAACGGCCAGCACGGCGATGATGTGTGCGCAAACGGGTGAGGGTGGACTGGCCAAGGGCTTCAAGACTCCGCCCGCATCGGCACAACCACGTACATGGTGGCACTGGACCAACGGCAACGTAACGGAAGAAGGCATTACCAAGGACCTGGAGTGGATGAAGCGCTCCGGTATTGGAGGCTTTCAGTTGGCCGATGTGTCCGCGGGCGGTGGCCAGACCGTGGAGAAGAAGATTCACTTCGGCACGCCCGAGTGGTACCACGCCGTGCATCACACCGCCATGGAAGCCAAGCGGCTGGGTCTTGAGATGACTATCTTCAGCTCGCCTGGATGGAGTGAGGCGGGTGGCCCATGGGTAAAGCCCGAACAGGCCATGAAGCGGCTGGTGTGGAGTGAAACCGCGGTTGAAGGCGGCAAACAGGTGAACGTGAAGCTGGCCGAGCCGCCCAGCAATCAGGGGCCAGTGCGCGACCTGATAGCAGGTGCAAAACCGGACGCACCGCACTTCTATCGCGACAGTATCGTCATTGCTTACCGCACGCCGGAAGCAGCGCTGCAGGCCACACAAGCTGCGCCAAAGGCCAGCACAAATGCGGGCCCTCTGGACGCAACGGCCTTGCTGGATGGCAGCCTGAACACCAGCGTGGTGCTGCGTCCTGTGAAAGCGGGAGAAGCCGTATGGATGCAGTATGAGTTCCCTGCCCCTTTCACCGCACGCGCACTTACGCTGGGCGCACGAAGCCGCATCCCCGTGGGCACGCTTTGCGCGAGCAGCGATGGAATCAACTTCCATGAGGTGGTTCGCTTCCCTGGCCCGCAAGGCTATCACGGAGCAGCCGTGCGCACCTTCGCGTTTCCTGCGGTCACGGCGCGCTTTTTCCGCATCCAGCTCGATGGCGCAGGCTTCACTCCGGCTGAAGTTATCCATGGCGGCGTGCCCCAACCTGCGGCGCAATACACGCTGACGGAAGCAATCCTTTCTCCCGATGCGCGCGTAAATCGCTGGGAAGACAAGGCCGCCTTCGGCAGCTTGATGGATAACTATGAGGTCGCGCCAACACGAAGAGCCACTTCTGACGCAGTAATTGCGACGAAGGACGTCGTGGACCTGACCGGCAAGATGGAAGCGGATGGCACGCTCAACTGGCAAGCACCTGAAGGCCACTGGACCGTGCTGCGTATGGGCTATGCACTGACTGGCGCGATGAATCGTCCATCAGTTCCCGCAGGCAGCGGGCTTGAAGTGGACAAGCTGGATGCGGCTGCCGTACGCAGCTACTTCCATGGGTACATGGAGCCCATTCAGAAAGAACTGGGACCGCTGGCTGGCACAACACTGACCCACATGATGATGGACAGTTGGGAAGCAGGCATGCAGAATTGGACGCCTGCAATGCTCAGCCAGTTCAAAACACGTCGTCACTATGATCCGACGCCCTGGTTGCCGGTACTTACCGGGCACGTGGTCAGAAGCCCAGAGGCAAGCGACCGCTTCCTGTGGGACTTCCGCCAAACCCTGGCCGAGATGTTTGCCAGTGAGTTTTACGAAACCATGATGGACGAACTGCACAAGGCGGGCATGAAGGGTTACGCCGAGGCCAGCGGCGTGGCGCTGGAGATTCCCGAAGACACTCTCATGAATAAGCGCTCCATCGACATTCCCATGGGTGAGTTCTGGGTACATGCTCTGCATCCGGAGTCGATGTACTTTGTCGATATTCGCGGTGCGGCTTCAGCGGCGCATGTGTGGGGACGCCCCGTGGTTGCGGCGGAAGCCTTCACCGGCGGCAGCTATGAGTCGCCTGCAACGCTGAAGAAGATTGCCGATTTCTGGTTTGCGCAGGGTGTGAACCGACTGGTCTTTCACACCTCGGCCCAACAGCCGCTCGATACCAAGCCGGGCAACACCATGGTGGGTGCGCACATCAATCGCAACATCACCTGGGCTGGGCAAGCGCGTGGCTTGATGGATTACTTCAGCCGGGTGGAATGGATGCTGCAGCAAGGCAGCCCGGTTGCAGACGTGGCGGTTCTTCTTCCAGAAGGAGGCCCCTCAACAATGCCCTTTTGGGGTATAGGCATGCAGCCCTACATCCCTGATGGATTTGACTACGACTATGTCAACGCCGATCTGATGCTGCACCACACAAGCGTTACGGCCGATGGGCGTATTCGCGTGGAGGGTTCGGCCGAAATGCCGGACGGTATGAGCTATCGCGCGCTCATGCTGCCGGAGTCTGCACGCATGACGCCGGAGCTGGCCGCGAAGTTGGTCGAGCTGGTCACAGCCGGTGCCACAATCGTTGGCCCAAGACCCTATAACTCGCCAACCCTTTCTGAAGCTGCTACTTCCGATGACAAGATGCAGGAGAGTGCTGAACTGCTGTGGGCCGACATGGACGGGATGACCTACACGCAGCATGCGACAGGCAAGGGCATGACCTACTGGGGTCAGTCGCTGGACGAAATCATGAGCCGCCTGAAATTGCAGCCGGACTTTCAGTCGAGCCGCGGACTGGGCCGCGCACCGGCATGGATTCATCGTTCAACACCTGATGCGGAAATCTACTTCATCGCCAACCAGACCGATGAACCAGCCCAACTCGATGCGCGCTTCCGCGTGGCAGGCCGCACAGCCGAACTGTGGCGGCCGTTGACCGGCGCACGCACGCGGCTAACAGTAACAGAGACGGCTTTGGTCGAAGACCGCAGCGGAAACAAGCAACCCGGGCTTGAGCCTGCAGCTTACGTTGCCGCCAACGGCCTCTCCACTATCGCACTCAACCTGGAAGCGCGCGAAGCGGTCTTTGTTGTCTTCCCCAAAACGGCTGACGCCCAGCTTGCCGCAGAAAAGCCGCGCACCACGCTGCAGTTGGCGAAGCTCAGCGGGCCGTGGACGGTAAGTTTTCCGCCGCACTGGGGCGCACCTGCAAGCATCCAGCTCAATAAGCTTGCACCCTGGACCGATAACGCAAACGAGGGCGTGAGATATTTTTCGGGAACAGCGGCATACACCAAGGAAATCACGGTGGATGTGGCATGGCTGAAGAAGGGTCGGCGCATCATGCTCGATCTTGGCCAGGTGCGCGATCTTGCCGAAGTTGTGCTCAACGGCAAACCCTGCGGCACCGTATGGACTGCACCCTTCCGCGTGGATGTGACCGATGCGCTGAAGGCAGGAAGCAACAGGCTCGAGATCCGCATCACCAACGAGTGGACCAACCGCATTGTTGGCGATCGCAAGGTTGCAGCGGAGAACCGCGTTATTCCCGCGGAGAATTTACCGCCGGCGATGGGGCAATTTGGCGGACCCCAGGAGCCGCAAACCGCAGGGCTCCTGGGACCAGTCCGCTTGGTAACTACTTTGCCAGAGCCTGCGAACCGTTGACCGTAAAGGCGGCCTCGGAGATGGCTTTGGTTTCGCCAGGCTGAGCGCCGCCAATCCACAG
>Ga0207834_1000534_pt1 | contig 13555 bp, 10 predicted proteins | sample LuqExpMetagenom5_FD_187763 | JGI IMG/M metagenome (GOLD analysis project Ga0207834, IMG submission 187763) | Tropical forest soil microbial communities from Luquillo Experimental Forest, Puerto Rico - Sample 5 (SPAdes) | ecosystem: Environmental > Terrestrial > Soil > Tropical forest ...
GTTCCAGCCGTATGATATTGGTATCCCTGGGTTTCCAGCGTTGTGGTAATCAGCTTGCGAATCGCCTTGTCGTCCTCCACCACAAGAATCAAGGGCTTATTCATGAGCATTCACCTCCTCAGCCTGCAGGGTAAAGCAAAATATCGTACCCTGTGGGTTATTATCTTTTACATAGATTTTACCTTCATGGGCGTCAATAATTGCTTTACATAAGTAAAGACCCAGGCCAAGGCCGCGTCGTCCATCCCCACGGGTATTATTGGCTGTATAGAACATGTCGAATAGTTTGGCCTTCACTTCGTTTGATATGCCAGGACCATCATCGGAAATTTCTACAAGAACCATCTGTGTTTCATGTCTTGCCGAAATTGTGATATGAGACCCGGGCGGCGTATATTTTATAGCATTGTCCACAATATTGATCAGAACCTGAATAATCAACCGGGAATCCATTTTTGCCATTAAAAGCTCGTCATCCAGAACAGTCTCTATTTTATGCTCCACGCTGTTCCGATTAATATGAAGCAATGCCTCGGCAATGACCTCCTCCAGAAGCTCTGGTTGCATATTCAAATTCAGAGTGCCATTATCGATCCGGGTAATAGAAAGTAGGTTTTCCACGAGATTGATTAGCCACATGGAATCATCGTATATATCCGTATACAGACCTTTTTTCTGTTCTTCGCTTAAAACTGTGGAATTTCCCATGAGAATTCCGGCGCTACCGGAAATACTGGTGAGCGGAGTGCGGAGATCATGGGAAATTGCGCGGAGTATATTGGCGCGTAGTTGTTCCTGCTGTACCTGAATGGATATTTGCTTTTGCACTTCGTTTAGCCGTTCTTTTTCAAGCGCCAATGCGCACTCTCCAAGCATTGCAATCATGAGGTTTTTTTCGAAAGCCTCCAAAGGAGCCTCTCTGTCCATGACAATTGACGCTACAGCGAATACCGTATCGCCTCCGCGCACCGCAAGATATAAGCATTTTGCGGCAGAAAGAGTGTTTGTTGTGGCTCCCGCCCGTTTGTTATTCTTATATACCCACTCAGCTACCGCGCGTTCATCCACCCCAAGATAAGCCTGCGGATCAACCGGTGAATTTTTTTTGGGGAAAATCAGCGGTTCGGATTGGGTATTCGCCTGTTTGGAATAAAAGATCACGGTTCTATCCAGCAGTTTGACCATCTGCCGCGCCGTTTCGCCCAGGATATCCGCTTCATCCTTTGCCTGCTGTAATATACGGCTTGTCTCTAAAAGCACCTCTGTGCGGTAAGCCTTTTGCGCCGATTGGCGAGCCTGCTCCTTTACTCTTTTCGTAAGTGTGCTGGTGATTAAGGAGGCCGCCAGCATAACTAAGAATGTCACTGGATAACCCAGATCATATGCCTGAAAAGAAAAGCGTGGCTCAGTGAAGAAATAGTTAAACAACAGTACGCTTAATACCGACGATATAGCACTGTATATCCGGCCTTTCGTAACAATTGCATTCACCAGGACCCCCAAAATATAAACCATAATAATGTTTGCTATACTAAAACTTAAAGAGTAAAACCAAAATCCAATCAATGAACAGATAACTAAAATCCCTATGGATTTGGCTGTATCTGCCGGAGAAATTTCAGAAGGCTTTACGAATTTTGGAAGTCGCATATGGTATGACGACTGCTCATCGGGAATAATGTAAATGTCAAGGTTTGGGGCAAACGCAGCCAGCCTGTCTACAAAATTGAATTTCTTAAACCACCTTTTCATATGGCTGGATCGACCTATGACTATTTTTGAAACACGGCTGGCTTTTGCATATTCTGCAATCTGTCCGGGAATATCCTCTCCGTACACGGTTGCAATTTGTGCACCAAGCTGCTCAGCCAGCCTCAGATTTTCTCTCAATGCCGTCCTGCTTTTATCATCCAGTTCATGTGTTTCTGGTGTCTCCACAAACAATGCCGTAAGCGCACCATGAAAAGCATCCGCCATCCTCGCCGCTGTGCGAATGACCTTGGCATTGGACGGGGCTGATGAAAGACAGACTAAAATATGCTCGTTGGTATAGGGCTTCTCGTCTTTTGACAGCTCGCTATATAGCACCGAGATCCTGCTGACCTGATCTGCAGTGCGGCGTAATGCGATTTCACGCAGGGCAACCAGTTTCTCTTTTGTAAAGAAATTTGTTAACGCCCGTTGTGCCTGTTCTTCACGATAGACTTTCCCTTTGTTTAAACGGTCTATCAGATCGTCCGGTTCAATATCAACCAACTCAATTTGATCGGCGCTGTCGAATACGCTATCCGGAATACGTTCACGTACAGAAACGCCGGTAATAGAAGCAACAACATCGTTCAGACTTTCGATATGCTGGACATTAATGGTGGTATAGACATCAATTCCCGCGTACAGCAGTTCCTCCACGTCCTGATATCTTTTCTTGTGGCGGCAACCTTCAGCGTTCGTATGCGCCAGTTCATCCACCAAAACAAGTCCCGGTCTTCTCCGGATGGCGTTGTCCAAATCAAACTCTTTTAATATGACGCCTTTATATGAAATTTCCAAAGAGGGCAGGATTTCCAACCCTTCTATGAGTGCCATCGTTTCTGTCCGGGCGTGGGGTTCAATGTAGCCAGCGATTACATCAATGCCGTCTTTTTTTGCCTCATGGGCGTCATTCAACATGGCACAGGTTTTACCGACACCTGCTGCGTAACCGAAGTAAATCCTCAGCTTACCGCGTCTTTTTTCTGCAGGTATAGTGGAAAGCTGCTCAAGCAGAAATGCTGAATCCGTTTGCTTGATTGCCATTTAAGCACGCCCTTTTCTTAGTAAAAATCTGTCTTTTTTTCAGTATAACACAAAAAAAATCAACACAGCGTTATAGTTTTGCTCATTGTATAAAGATTATATTAAGATGATATCGGGCTAAAGAAAAATCTGAAGGTGGGAGAACGGGTAAAGAGATACTCAAGAACAGCGGTACTGGAAATTATAATCCACTACCGCGACATCAGCGTCATCGGTGCCTTCGCTGAAGAAGCTTACTCTTATTTCTTGTTTATAAATATTGTAACGGTTACAAAATCGGAGTCCAGCCTGATAGTTTCAATCTGGTCGTCCAATTCTTCCTTCGTTTTCTTCAACTCATTGATTGTATCGGCGTTTTTTGCGCTGTCCCGTTGAAGCTTCTGGATTTGGGCGTCAATCCCGTCCGACTGTTTCATTTTATCATTGATCGTTCCAGTAAGATCCTCCGTTACCAACGCGCCTGACTGTACGTTTGCAGCGCCGAAAGTGCTGTGTATCGAACTGATGAATTTATTGTAATTGGCGTTCGGAATGACATAATAGAGGGTCTGAGCCGCTCCATCACTCGTGACCGTTGGCGCAGACGCTTCCCCACTGCCTGTTCCTGCATACTGTTCATCGAAAGTCGATTTTACACCGGTTTTGTGTAAAGGTTGTTCCTTGATACCGCCATTGTTTTCCAATGCCAGGGCTTTTATTTTTTCTGCAGCGGCTTCAGGCTTATTATCCGTTATAGTTATCGTAGAAACCTTATTGCTCACAGTCTCGTCGACCGGCAGTGAAGATGCGTAAGCCGAAGCTGTGACGCGACCGTTTGAACCGACTGAACGGTCTGTTATAGTGACATTCGGCGATGCCGCCGATTCGCTGAAACTTATTATCCCCTGTACAGCGTCCGCCGTTTCGGGAGAAACAGCATTTTCCGCAGCTGTGCCATTATCCGCCGATCCGTCGTACTGCGCTTTTGCGGAAGGCTGGACTGGTGCTTGCATAGCCGACATTGCCGCATTCTGTCCGGTTTGTGCCAGCTTGCCCGATTGTAAAAATCCGTACTTTATAAGACTGCCCGTCAGGAAGATCAGAAGCAAGCCGGCAGCTACGGAAGATATCATTTTTATATATCTGATCCTTTTGGATCTGTCGATGCCGATCACATTATTTTTCTGTTTGTCGGCTACCGCCAGCAGCTTTTCGTGGAGCTCCGCCCTGAATCCGTCAGGCAGCTCCTGCTGCGGCAGGCTTGTACACAGCCCGATGATCTCGCTCATTGCATCGAGCTCCTGCTTGCACGCCATGCAGCTTTCAATGTGTTCTTCAAACCTGCGCCTGTCTTCCGGGCTCAGCTCATTGTCCAGATAGGCGCAGATATTTTCTTTTTCAGCCATGCAGCTTGTCATTTCCAACCCTCCTTTCGTTTTATTTGACGTAATCCTCACTCAAAAGTTCCCTCTTGTCGTATAATACATTTTTAAGAGCCTGCCGCGCTCTGCTTATCCTGGATTTTACCGTGCCTCCCGGACAATCCAGTATCTTTGATATCTCTTCATAACTTAGTCCCTGGATATCCCGCAGTGTAATCACCAGCCTCTGATCCTCCGGCAGGCTTTTTATCGCATCGTCGATCAAGCTGCGCAGTTCTTCTCTTTCCATCATTTCATCCGGCTGCGGATCGTCGCTCATGATCTGGCGCTTTACTTCGCCGTCTTCCATACGAATTTCATCATCAAGTGAAAGCACCCTGGTATTTTTCTTTTTCCTGATTTCATCGAGGCAAACGTTGGTCGTGATCCTGTAGATCCACGTCGAAAAAGACGATTGCTCCCTGAAGTTCGCAATCGACCTGAATATCCTTATCAAAGCTTCCTGCGCCAAGTCGGCAGCATCATCGTAATTTCCAACGATCCTGAAGGCAAGATTGAATATTTTTTTCTGATATGCTTCTATCAGTTCCTCAAAAGCGGCGACATCCCCCGCCTTCGACCTCTCAAGCAGATGTTGTTCATTTTGGCTCATCTGTATTGTTTTACCCCCCGTATCGGATACGGTAAATGAAATGATTTGTACACCTTTTGATTATATAATATTTGTACGCTTAAACATAGTAAAAGATTTTTGCCCGATAAGTTACGCACGCACCCGGGTAGCTTATAGTCACTTTGCCGCACCTGGCCAGCATGGGTCCCATGAATATTATGGATGAGCGCATTTCAGCCGCCAGTTCCACCGGAATCAAAGTTTCCCTGATGTTCGCAGAATTGATCGTTATCACATCGTCTTCCAGTTTAGCACGACAGCCTATCTTTTTTAATATTTCAATCATTACCTCCACGTCTCTTAATCTGGGACAATTCTTTATAATACTTTCCCCGCCGTTGAGCAAGGATGCCGCCAGTATTGGCAAAACAGCATTCTTGGAGCCTTCTACCGAAATCTCGCCGTCTAGTTTGGCTCCTCCCGTTATTACTAATTTGCTCATAAAAACACCTCGCACACAGTTTATTTTATGCGAGGCAAATGTAATGTGTTCAGATTCTTTCGTAGTTGGAATAACGGGAGACATTCAGCAGGATGCCTGCTTCCACCATGAAAAAGACGAGCGAGGAGCCGCCCGAGCTGAAAAACGGCAGCGATACGCCTGTCGGCGGGATACTGTTCGTTACGACGGCTACATTGAACAGGCTCTGGACCGCTATCAGTGCGGTAATCCCTATAGCTATCAGGCTCCCATAGGTGTCGGGTGCATGTACGGCAATTTTGATCCCTCTCCAGATGAATATCATGAAAAGCAGCAATACTGCCGCAACACCGACAAATCCGAGCTCTTCCGCCAGTATTGAAAAAATGTAATCATTCTGTGGTTCAGGAACGTAAAGGAATTTCTGCATGCTCTGGCCAAGACCCCTCCCGAAGAGCCCGCCCGAACCGATGGCATACAGCGACTGTATCGTCTGGTAGCCGTCCCCCTTGGGGTCGAGCCATGGATTAAGCCATGTATTGATACGTGTCGTCATATAGTCTGTAAAGGATATCACTGCAACCAAAATAGCTGCGACAGGCGCCACAAGGTAGACGAAATGCCTTATCTTTGCTCCTGCCGCGAACAGGATTATCATAACCAGCGAAATCATTATTACGGTCGCGCTGAGGTGAGGCTCCAAAAGTAGCAGTAACGATATTATGCCGATTACGAAAAGATATGGCATCAGATCACTGATAAATGATTTGAGTGGTTTTTTTCGTTTTGACAGGTAGTATGAATAAAACAATATGATCGCCAATTTGGCAAGTTCAGAGGGCTGAAACGGTATTGACCCGAAATAGATCCACCTCCGTGAATAGTTGATTTCACGTCCGATGCCAGGGATAAGCACAAGTATAAGAAAAATCACAGAAGCGCCCATAAGCAGAAGGACCGATTTCCTGCCGTATTTATGATAATCGTAATTCGCTGCAAGCAGCATGGCGATCATCCCTATGACTGCAAAGCCAAGCTGTTTCTTGATAAAATAGTATATATCATTCTGATATTTCTCAGCCGCCGGAGCGCTTGCGCTGAACACCATTACAAGCCCGAGTGAAAGCAGTATCAATATGGTCGCAAACAGCAGAAAGTCAAACGGCTTTTTATCCTTCATAGAAACCTCCGAGTTTCCCTAGAAAAATTTAAACCCAAGCGTAACAAAGCCTAAGATGCATAGTACTATCGTAATGGACCAGAAAATTTCGACGACCTTGGTCTCCTTCCAGCCCGACAGTTCAAAGTGATGGTGAATGGGAGCCATTTTAAAAACCCTCTTCCCCCGCATCTTGAACGATGTTACCTGTATAAACACGGATAAGCTTTCAACAGCATAGATCCCGCCTACGACCAGCAGTATCCACGGCATTTTCATCACTACTGCCGCCGCTCCCACAACACCGCCCAGCGCAAGTGATCCCGTATCGCCCATTATTACTTTTGCCGGGTAGATGTTAAATACGAGAAAGCCGAGACAACCTCCCGCCGTGATCGAGCAGATAAGTGTTACGTAATCCCACTCGGGCCTGAACATAGCCACGATCGTAAAAAACACCGTTACTATTAGAGTAACTCCTGCCGCAAGGCCATCCACCCCATCCGTCATGTTAACCGAATTCGTTATCAGGTACATTACGATTATAACCAGCGGTATGAACAGCCAAACGGGCATTTCCACAACCGCATCCATTCCAAGGAACGGAATGATCATACCTGTGCCCAGCTTTGGCTCGAATGCCACATAAAAGGCGAAAAGGGCTGATATGAAGATCTGTCCGAAGGATTTCTGTCTTGGAGTAAGACCGTCACTGTTTTTCTTAAGGACCTTTATCATATCGTCTATAAAGCCAATAATCCCGAACCCGACAGCTACCAGCAGCACGGGTAGGATACCGGGATATGAAGGCGCGAAGAACAGGGTTGTCAGGATCATGGGTATTATGAAGATAAGGCCTCCGATAGTTGGTATGCCCATCTTCTTAAGATGCGTGGCCGGGCCGTCTTCCCTTACTGTCTGCCCGAATTTCAAACGTCTCAGCAGAGGTATTATAAGCGGTCCCGCAATAAGTGCTAGTATGAATGTCCCGGCAAAAGCCACGACTTCCGGTGATTTCAGTAAATTGAATTCCAATGTCATTCCCCCGTCGAACAGTATTTTATTCCGAAACCAGTTTCTGGACTATCTCTTCCATCTTCATACCGCGCGAGCCTTTGACCAAAACGCCGTCCCCCGGTTCAAGAATTCGCTCCAGGAAGCCCAAAGCTTCATCGTTGGTAGAAAAGGATACTGCACGGTCAGCCGGAAATCCTGCTCCGGCAGCTCCCTTTACAATATAGGCCGCATCAGCCCCGACCGTAACTATGTAATCGAGCCTGCAGGATGCCGCATCGGCGCCTGTCTGGGTATGCGCCTGTTCGGACCATTTGCCGAGTTCCAGCATATCACCCAGTACAGCTATCCTTCGGCTGCATTCCAGCTCGTTCAGTACGTCGAGCGCAGCTTTGACCGACTGGGGACTGGCGTTATATACGTCGTTTATCACTGTCAGCCCGTTGGCGCTGATGATGTCCATTCGCATCCTGCCCGTCCTGAACTGTGCTATGCCGTCGATAATATCCTTCATCGGCACTGATAGCTCCAGCCCCGCAGCAATTGCGGCAAGGGCGTTGTAAACATTGTGAATGCCGGGCGCAGGCACATGTACGGTATATTCACCCGTATGGACCCGTATATCGAAATCGATGCCGCTGATCCCACGGGAACAGACATTTACCGCCTGGTAATCCACGCCTTCGTTCAAGCCGTAGGAAACTGTCCTTACTTTAAGCAAGTCCTTTACTCCGCTCAGCAGGGAATCATCCCCGTTCAGTATCAGCAGCCCGCCGGGCTGAAGGCCTTCGAGTATCTCCAGCTTTGCCTTCAGAATATTCTGCCTGGAGCCCAATTTCTCTATATGTGAAATACCTATATTTGTAATTATTGCCACACTTGGCTTTACAATAGACGTAAGCGCGCTGATTTCTCCGAAACCGCTCATGCCCATTTCGACTACAGCAGCTTCATGGCTTCCGTCGAGACGGAACACAGTGAGCGGGACGCCTATTTCATTATTGAGATTGCCCTCGTTCTTCAGTACATTGTACCGCGTGCCAAGCGCGCAGGCAACCATTTCCTTGGTGCTTGTCTTGCCCACGCTGCCGGTGATGCCTGTAAAAGGTATGGAGAACCTGCTCCTGTACCTTTCCGCCAAGTCCTGAAGTGCCTTTAACGTATTATCGACCGATATCACGACCCTATCCGGAAGATTTGAAACCGGCTTCTGCGATAAAGCTGCCGCAGCCCCGTTCTCAAACGCGCTGGCTATGTAATTGTGACCGTCGAAATTCTCCCCTATCAAAGGTATGAAAAGGTCGCCGGGCTTGATCTTCCTCGAATCGGTCGATATGCCCGATACGATCATGTCACCAGAAGCCCTGAAAGCTTCCGCACCTGCGTAAGCTGTGCCGGGCGCCCCACCTGACAGGATAACCTTGCCACCCGTTGTCTCTATTATTTCCCTGATGCTGATTTGAAGCATGCTTTAGCTCCTTTTGTCTTCCGACATTTCATAAAGTATTTCCCTTACGATCTCTCTTTCGTCAAAATGTATCGTCCTGTCGCCGAAGGTCTGATAGGTCTCATGTCCTTTACCCGCAAGCACGACCACATCCTTCGGTCCGGCAGTGATAAGCGCATATCTGATGGCTTCTCTCCGGTCGGTGATACAGCAGTATTTCCCGCCCGTATCCTTTATGCCCTCTTCTATTTGTGCAATTATAGCCGCGGGGTCCTCTGTCCTTGGATTGTCTGAGGTGATCACGGTATAGTCGGCTATCCTTCCGGATATCGCCCCCATCATCGGACGTTTCGTCCTGTCCCTGTCCCCTCCGCACCCGAAAACACAGATCACGGCTCCCGCCGCATAATCCTTTACTGTACCAAGTATATTCTCCAGGCTGTCCGGGGTATGCGCATAATCTATTATAACACTGAAGTCCCTGCCTGTATCCACCGATTCTGCCCGTCCCGGAACCTGTACGCGTTCCAGACCCGCCTTTACGGCGCCCGGCGATATCCCAAGCAAACCGCAAACGCCTGCGGCTGCCAGCGCGTTATATATACTGAACAGCCCGGGTATATTGACCCTGAGCCTTTCGGCATACCATGGCGACTCGATGTCAAACTCCACACAGTTTGGCAGCTTTGCAATATTTTTGGCGCATATGTCCGCCTCGCTGTCAATGCCGAAGGTCATCATTTCACATTCAGCCTGTTCCATCACCCTGGCCGCATAACCGCTGTCCAGGTTTACCAGTCCGTTTCTGCACATTTTGAACAGCATGCATTTCGCCAGCAGGTACTCCTCCATGGATGCATGCTCCCTGGAACTTATGTGATCGCGCGAAAGGTTGGTGAAAACCCCCGTGTCGAAATCACAGCAGCATACCCTTTGCAGCGCCAGGCCCTGTGATGAGACCTCCATCACTACATCGTCAACGCCCTCCTCAACCATCTGAGAAAAGAGCTCCTGCAGGTCGAGCGACTCAGGCGTGGTTCTTTCGGAATACAGGACCCGATCGCCTATACGCGTGCCAAGGGTGCCGATGAGCCCCACCTTTCTGCCTGAAGCCTCCAGTATGGATTTTATCATGAACGTTGTTGTAGTCTTTCCTTTCGTACCTGTTATACCTATCAGATCGAAACGTTCGGACAGGTGTCCGTAAAAACGGTCGGAGACCTGTGCCAGCGCCTTTCTGGTATCGTCAGTCCTGATTACCGGCGCATTTGTTTCGATTGCTATATCCCTTTGTGCTATAATTGCCGCAGCTCCGTTTTTTAAAGCCTCCCCGGCAAATTCATGCCCATCCGACGCTGTTCCGTCGATACAGACAAACACGTAACCCTTGCCGACTTTTCTCGAATCGTATGCTATCCCATCTATCTCAATGTCGATGTTTCCTCTTAAGTCCAAAACATTCAGACCTTTGATCAGATCGGCCAATAGCATGGCAGCTCCCCTTTACTCTATATTATCCAGGTTCCTGAATTCGACGGCAATGACATCTCCCTTTCTCACCTGTTCTCCCGGCGCTTTGTCCTGTCTGAACACTACTCCCTTACCGTTAACCTTTATGTTTAGGCCGACTCTGTTGAGCGTATCGATCGCTTCGGATACTGTCTTGTTCGAAAGGTCCGGCATCTCGACCATCTGAACCTTATCAGGCTTATACGTGTATAAAATCACGACGGAATTTTCAGGTACCATCGCATCCGGCTTCGGAGTCTGTTCCAGTACTTTGCTGTCGGTGTTTCCGCCACCCTCGACCTTATAACTGAGGCCTGCCGATTTCAGTTCCTTTGCAGCCTCAGCGACGGTCTTGCTGCGGACGTCAGGCACGAATACCTCTTCTGTCATCGTCTTAAGATCTTCATCGGTATATTTTCTCTCGACCTGCTTGTAATTCAGTACGTCTTCGATTATCTTCCCTGCGAGCGGAGCAGCTATTGCGCCACCCATGTAGGATTCGCCCTTCGGATCGAACAGGACGACAAGGCAGATTATCTGCGGATCGTCTGCGGGTGCGAACCCACAGAAGGAAGCGATATGTACGTCCTTCTGAGTCGTCTGCGAAGTACCGGTCTTGCCGCCGATGCTGTAGCCCTTGATATATGCTCCGTTTCCGGTGCCGTTTGGAGTCGATACGACGCCCTCGAGTATACTTCTTACCGTATCGGAGGTTTTTTTCGAGATTACGGAACGGACTACTTCAGGCTCGAACCTTTTGACAACATTGCCGTCGTTATCGGTAAGCTCCTTGACGAGCCTCGGCTTCATCAGGTTACCTCCGTTCACTATGGCGGTATAACCGGTGATGAGCTGCAGCGGTGTTATCGTAAACCTCTGGCCGAAGGAGGCGACCGCCATATCGATCTCCTTGGGTTTGGTCTGGAATATGGATTTTGCCTCGCCGTTCAGCGGTATGCCTGTTTTCTCAGTAAAACCAAAGGCTTTGACATAACTGTAGAACCTGTTTATACCAAGGCTCTGGGCAACCTTTACAAAGGCGGGGTTGCATGAATTGTAAACAGCTTCCCGGAAGGTCTCAGTACCATGTTCCCTGCCCCTTCTCCAGCAATATATCGGCAGCGGCCAACCCGTTACCTTTATGGGCAGGTCGTTCGTTATCGTATCCGGTGTTACTACGCCTTCCTCTAATCCTGCCGCAGTCGTAAAGCTTTTGAAGGTCGATCCGGGTTCGTATGTGTCCGAAAGCGCCTTGTTCCTCCAGACCGACTGGCTCAGTATTTTCACGGTCTCATCGGTGCGTTTGGCCCAGGTTGACGAATCGAGCGCCGCCGTATCGATCCCTTTGAAGGTGAGATCTTTGATGTTTGACGGAAATGCAAAGGGATCGTTAAGATCATAGTCGGGTTTCGAGACCATTGAAAGAATATCGCCCGTCTTTGGGTCCATGACGATAGCGACAGCGCCCTGCTTGACTTTATTGTCCGATATGGCTTTATCGAGTGATTTGGATACAAGGTACTGTATCGTTTCATCTATCGTAAGCACAACATTCAGGCCATCCTGAGCGTCAATCCGCTTCTCTGTATCGGAAGGCACTGCGCTGCCTCTGGCATCGACCTCACTGAGTATCTTTCCGGGAGTACCCTTCAGGTACTTATCCATTACCTGCTCGATACCTCCCATGAGACCCTGGTTGTCATCCCCTGTAAAGCCAAGAATATGTGACATCAGATTGCTGTTTGGATAATACCTTTTTGAATCTTCATCTATATTGATGCCTTTGGCCTTGTTATCCTTTATCCATTTCCTGACTTTTGTTTCCGTATCCTTGTCGACCTTCCGCTTGATCGTTATGTAACCGGTTTTTTTTGTTATTATTTTATATATATCATTGCGGTCCATATTAAGGATCGGGGCCAGTCCGCCTGCTATCTCGTCCGGAGACAAATTTTTGCTGTTATCTTTGACGTCGCTGGGTCTGCAGCTTATAGTGGCCACCTGCACGCTTATCGCCAGCTTTTTTCCGTTAGTGTCAAATATCGTCCCTCTGATAGGGCTGATCGTCCTGCCGGCATTTTGCTGGACAAAAGCCTTTTTCTGCAGTTCACTGCCCTGAACGAACTGTATGAAAGCAAGCCTTCCTATCAATGCCGCAACAATAAGCGCAAATGCGGAAAGCAGTATGATCATCCTTTTTTTGATAGCCAAGCCCGGTGTAGCCAAAAAAATTCCCCCTCGGTTTTGGAATTAAAAAAGACCACAGACTGTGTAAACAAGTCTACACACATCTACAGTCCATGTTTTCTTAAGTGACCCATTTTCACTGTAACTTTACCTGCATTGACCTCGGACATATACCCCTCTGCTGCGGCCGCCTGACTTTACTCCAGAATGCTGACCAATCCCGCAAGTTTATTGATGAAGGTCTTCAGGACATTTCCGTTCCCTTTGGTTTCGTTCTTTGGATCGAGCGTTATGGTATAGTCTTCCCTTGGTACCTTTATGTACACGAGCTGGCTCTTGTCCGGCGTCTGCATCCCAAGCCTGGTTTCCGCTATTTCTTTTATATCTGTCAGGTTTGTTTCAGTTTCTATCTGGACCTTCAACAAAGCATTTTCATTTCTCAGGCTGTTGTATTCAGCTTCCTTATGGTTGATTTCATAGCTCATTTCCGTTATTATAGCATACCTGCACATCACGGCAAGTGCCGCAGCCAATATGGCAACGATTGAAAGCACTGATTTAAGCTTGACTTTTCTGTTGTTCTTGTATCGCTTTTTTTCCCTGAGTACCTTATTTTCTTCATACACATCGTACTCAAGCTGTCTTGCGGCTGAACCCTCTACGTACCCATAATCTTTCTCAATCAATTGTATTCACCTCAAAAGCGATTTATGCCCCGACAGGAAAGCTACACCGGGGACCGGTCGTTATACAGCCCCCGGCATTTTTATCTTGTGTACCTGATGACTTTTTCCCAAGTTTTTTGAATCTTTTTCTTTAGTATCTTACGCCTTTGTCTTTCGCAGCAATTTTCCAAATTTACGAGTCTTGCTACCTGTTTACCTGAAATGCTCTTTTCTTTTGTACGCTTTCTTGTGCTTTTCGTTTAAGTTTTAGTATTTTTGTTTTTTGTCTTAAGTACTTTCAGTGCTTGTCCAATTATGTAAAA
>Ga0207834_1000535_pt1 | contig 13549 bp, 12 predicted proteins | sample LuqExpMetagenom5_FD_187763 | JGI IMG/M metagenome (GOLD analysis project Ga0207834, IMG submission 187763) | Tropical forest soil microbial communities from Luquillo Experimental Forest, Puerto Rico - Sample 5 (SPAdes) | ecosystem: Environmental > Terrestrial > Soil > Tropical forest ...
TTGCTGTCCCCGGGATCTCCGGCCCCTGTATGGCCGGGCAGCAAAAGGTTCACATATCCCTGTCTTGCGATATCAAAGCTATGCCCGTTGGGGCAAAAATACTGTTTTTGCCCCTGACTCAGTGCTATAGAACAATTCGGGCATTTAAATATGGTTTTACCAATCAACGTAACGCCTCTATCCAATTATTTGTTCAATACGCTGGAAAATGCCGCCTTGGGCTTATGCTCGTCATCGAACAGTAGTGGCCAGTTCTTCCTGCCCTTTGTCGGGAAGTTGTTCAGCCAGGTTACGTCGTCTGCCGCGCCCCAGAAGGTTATCCCTGTAAAGACGCTCTTGTATTCGCGGAACAGCTCGAATATCCTGCCGTAGTACTCTTCCTGTTTTGCAAGCAGTTCGGGCAACGGTGCTTTAAGCTCCATTCCCTTGTAATCGGGTTCATACAGCGATACATCCAGTTCGGTTACCTGAAGCTTAATACCAAGCGAAGCATACTTGTCGACAGCTCGCTTGATTTCATCCAGGGTAGGTCCGTAAATGCTCCAATGGCCCTGCATTCCTATGCCATGCACCGGAACGTCCTTTTCCTTCAGGGATTTGACCAGGCGATATATCTTTTCACTTTTTTCTGCTTTGCATTCGTTATAGTCGTTATAGAAAAGTACGGCATCAGGGTCCGAATCATGAGCGTATTCGAAAGCCCTTTCAATAAAGTCCTCTCCAACCATTTCGAGCCATTTCGATTTTCTGAGGTAAATGGAAGAGGTGTCTTCCACCGCTTCGTTGACTACGTCCCAGCAATAGACCTTCGCTTTATAACGGCCGGCCACAGTGTGTATGTGTTCTTTCATCTTCTTCAGCAGAAGCTCCCTCGACGCCGGTTTGCCGGTATTGTCCGTGAAAAACCAGTCGGGCGTCTGGTTATGCCAGACAAGCGTATGCCCACGGACCTTCATGCGATTTTCCTGTGCGAATCCGACAAGAGCATCTGCATCTTCAAACCAGTATTCAGCTTCGGTTTTATGTATCAATGCCGGTTTCATTTCGTTTTCAGGTGTTATGCTGTTGAAGTGCTTTACTATGAGCCCGGTGTGGCTTTTTATGACTTTGGGATTGACCGCCGCACCTATGGGAAAATACTCCGCATATTCCTTGCACAGTGACTTGATATTGTTATCCAAAACCAACCCTCCTTTGTGTAGCCATATTTTCGGACATCCTTGATTAGGCCTTTACAATAATTATAATTGTAATATTTCAATAGTTCCATACATTTTTACAGAGGCGACTCTAATGCGTCCGTCCTGCAAATGTAGCTGCTACATCTGCCTGTTTTTGATGCTCCCGTATTTCAAGAGCTCTTTCGGCATCCTCTTCCGGATGCTGACGCCGGATTTCGTCGTGAGCAGCAAAAAGATCCACAAGCCTATTATGAAGCCCAGTGACATGGGCTTGAGATCACTTGGGATATGGATCCCTTTGGCTGACTTTGATATGCCTCCGAGATGAACGGTGACATCGAACGGGATAAAGGTGCCGATCAGCACTATTATCGTCAGGACAAAAGTGATTATGAAAAAAATGCTCCTGTTATTCAGTAATTCCCTGATACTCAAATATCTCTCCCGCTCCAGAACCGAACAGTACCTGATGGCTTTTTTGCCCGAGCCCCTGATGGATCCTTTTATCAGCAGATCGTTATGGGAAGTCCCCGATGAAAGGACGTCAATCAGGAAGCCGTCGCCCGCTTCCAGGTAATCGAATTTTATCTTGTAGTCATTGCGCCTGGTTTTAACGATCCTGACCCCGCTGCCTTCATTGCTTGCGGACAGGAGCGATACACCGTACAATTCTGTCCCTTTTACACAGGATATCGTGATAGGATTGCTCTTGGGAATATCCTCCCTGCTGATGATCTGCCTGGTGGAATTCCAGAATACCAGCCTTGTCTGCAGTATCACCCTGTCATCTTCGGCGGTTTTATAATCGTGATCCTTTATGACGTGTATCTGCGACGAAAAAGTGTGCACATATTCCAGTTTCTTTTTCTTGTGGTAGTTCAGGAAAAAGGCTAATAAAGTTATCGTAACGGACAAACCCGGTATGACATACCTGAAAGTGATATCGATAAAGCTCATCAGCCACCACTCCAATTTCATCATTAGACATGCTGCTATACAAATTATACCTATTTTTGTTATGTTTTTACAATAGGCTAAAGGTATCAGAATCGTAGGACTATGGGAATATGGAGCTGTGGGACCGTTTTTCAGGTTCCTTTTTATCAAGTCTGCATCCCCATGGATTACTCTGTTCCGGTCGGATTTTTAACTTGACATAATATTTTATTATGGTAATCTAAAATTATCCATAAAAATGGGTGGATCGCTTAAATATACCCATTCGTAGGTCGTGTCAAAGCCTTCGATCTGGACAGGGAGAAAAAGATAAACATAAAATACACGATAAAAGGATATAATGCGGATTCCTTCGGCAGAGTTGCCGCTTTTCTGTACCTTATTCCCTTCTTTGAAATAATGTATAAAGGGCATAAGGATGTCGATCAGATATCCAACAGCTTTGTCATTACTCTTGTAAGATATTTTACAATGGATATGGGTAAAGCCGAGTTTGTGCAAAATATCTGGAAGCTGCAGGAGGTATTGGGTGTGTCCGATAAACTCTACGATGGTCTCGTTGACTATTTCGGTTCGAAAATTGATGCTATAGTACTCCCTATTCTGCCGAGCCTGGAGAATTTATAAAACAATTGAGGTTACCAATAACAGCTTTAGAGCAGGAATCCATTTTATCAAGAAGACTATCAGCCTTCTCTATATCCCTTTTCGTATTCAATAAGCCAGCCTTAGTTCACAGCCGGACTTCAACCGGATCTCCTATGGTGATCTCATCCTCGCGTATCACTGAATCATAGGCCAGTATGGTCACTCCCCTGCTGCCCGCGAGTTTCAGTGCCTTTGCAAATTCGGGATCCCTGGCTTCGTGGGGAGTGAAATACTTCACCCCTTTCAACTGAACAAGAAAGAATATATATCCTTCGTATCCTTCCTCCACGGCCCTGATCATTTCGTAGATATGCTTGCAACCCCTCTCCGTAGGCGCATCGGGAAACATGACTATGCCGTCGGTTTCGAGCGTCGCTCCCTTGACTTCGACAAAACCCTTCCGTCCTGCCGATTCGAAGTACAGATCGAATCTTGAATTTCCATAGACGACTTCCCTGGACAGCTTAATAACATCGCAGATCTCATTGACTCTGCCGTCCTTTATACCTTGATATACGACGGAATTCGGCGCCTGGGAATCGATATTTATCAATACGTCCCCTTTATATGCCGCAACGAGCGAGTACCTCGTCTTCCGCTCCGGATTGCGCGACTCCTCAAGGATCACTGTGCTACCTTCCCTCAATATCTCCCTTAACCGCCCCGTGTTTTTGACATGGACCATCTCTTCCTTGCCGTCGATTGTCACATGCGCTATGAATCTGTTCTGCCGGCTGATGAACCCGGCAGTTTTGACCGAGCTGTATCTCAATGATTTATCTCCTGTATCAATGCTTAATTATACTGCCATACCCTGATCGTTTCGCCTGCAGTTATGCCGTTTTCGTTGAAACTGTCGACACAAATATAATACGTTTCATCTTTTATCACAGTTGACAGGTTGATTTCGTTCTGATCGTAGACGAGCCAGCTGTGATAAAGCCTGTCGGGCGCATTTCCGTAACGGATATTATAACCCTGGGCGTTTGCGACACTATCCCATTTGATTTTTATGTCCTGCCCGCCCTCATACCTTGCATATCTGACCTGCGCCTGCGAAGGTTTCTCGCCTTTCCCGATCCCGAATACCCGAAGTCCGGACAACGCGAACCTTTGATCGTAAGGTAGTTTGAAAGCTGTGATCCTGATATATCTTGCATTCCTGCCGTTCTCAAAAAGACACAGATTATGTGGCAGATCAGTATCCGAACTGCTTTTGTCTTCAAGAATGAACCATTCTGTCCCGTCCACGCTGCCTTCCAGCAAATACTGCGTTACCTTGCTGCCGGTATCTATGTACCTCGACGCAAAATCGGATGCCTCGCAGGATCCAACACCTATGTTGTTCAACGGCGGTATGCCCTCATCGGCAAAGTTGATCTGGACCGCATGGAAGCAGTATTCGCCGCCGAGGTCGGCCATGAGCCATTCTCCCGGCTTATTGGTATCAGCGCACCACCAGCTGCGAATATTTTCATTCAATGCATTTTCCGGACCGTGCCCGGCAAGCGAGGATGATGACACGGCTGTCTTTTTATAGGACAGGAGCATCCATTTTAGCTGAAGTGTCCGCGGGTCAAACTTACCATCGGGAACGACAATGGGATAATCGGCAAAGTTCTGATTGCAGTAGAGCGTGCCGTCTTCGTCGAAACCCGCCGGGAACAACCCTACTCGTCTTTCAAACATATGGTTTACCGAAATACGCATCGTTGCGGCATGCCACCAGTTACCATACCTGTCCTGTATCGTACTGCCATGCCCCGCTCCGGTAATGAAACCGCCGGGACAGGATGAAAAAGGATTGCTCTGCTGCGGGGTAAACGGCCCCAGAGGATAGTCGGAAACATATACGCCGTCGCTGTATGTATTCAGTTCAGTCCCGGGACAGGCATACTGAAGATAGTATTTACCATTATGCTTGTTCATAAAGGCGCCTTCTATCCAGGGACGATCGGCGCCTTTCCTTTCATAGCCGAATTTATCCGGATTGCCTGTTACTAGTATTTTTTTATCCCCTTTCGGGGTCATGTCTTTCGGATCGAGCTCCACGCCCCAGATGGGATCCTTGTCCGAGCATCCCCAGTAGAAATAGACCCTGCCGTCATCATCGCAGAACATATCCGGATCCCAGAACGCAAACGTGCAGGATACGAGTTCCCATTTGCCGCTAAGCGGATCTTCCGTCCTGAATACGGGGCAATTCTTCCCTGCGCGCGATGCCGTCAGGTAGATATATTCACCGACCTGCCTTACGTCGGGGGCATAATCATTTGTGATCTCATTGATGAATTCGTGAAATTCCCACCTGACCAGATCGTCGCTGTGCCAAAAACCCGCAGACATTGATACGAACATGTAATATCTGCCTTTGAAACTGATGAGCGTGGGATCCGCACCCTCGCGGAAAGTGTTGTATCCCTTGTCGGGCATGTGCTGATATTTGTAGGACAGATTCAAAGGATTGCAGTATACTTTCATAATCTTCCCCCGATACTTGATGTCACTATATTTATTATATCACCGGCCATCAGCCCGGGCTGAAGTTTTATTCGATATAGCCGCGGCATCCTTTGATGACGATGGTGCTGCCCGTGGAATAATGGATCAGTAGCCTGGGTCATAAGGCTCGGCAGGCACAGGTATCTTCTTTTTCGCACCGTTCCGGTCTGTGAAGGAATCGATCCACTCAGGCATCGCAGGCTGCTTGCCCTCATCGAACGATTTCTGCCATTCTTCGTCGGTCAGCCTTTTACCGCTGACAAACTCATAGTAGCTGAAGACCGCTCCCCTTGTGAGATACAGCTTGCCGCCTATAGGAACGACCGCGTATATCTCGGATGCCGGACCTATGCCTTCCTCGAGGTAATTTCCGGGAACTGTATGCACATCCGCTATCAGCGCCATGTTTTTGTCCGTTTCCGAGGTTATCTCAAACCACCTCATGCCGTTTTCAGCGAAGGAACTCGTGAGATGTTCCAATTCGCCCCCGTAGAATTGTATTCTGTCATATTCTTCTTTCGTCAGTTCTTCATTTCTTAATTCCTTGACCGAGCAATTTAGAAGGAATTGGAGAAGTTCCTCAAAGTCCTGCATCCTACTTTCGAGATCAGGCGGTAGTATCTGTCTTGCAGAAAGGTTTTCCCTGGAGTACTTTGTCAGCCACAGCAGCCTTTCATATGCGTCAATATTGGGTTCGACATAGCCTTTTATGGAAGGTGGATCATCGCCTCCGCCCATTTCGGCGCCGCTCTGCTTTCCGTACAATATCGTGTCATGCCGAAGCTCCGCCCAACTTGCCAATGCAGTGTTCAGGGATTTATCCTGCCACGCCCTGTTCGTCATGAAGGAAGGATACCCAGCGCCGGCTTCGCCCGTGAAGGATCTCAGCACCCAGAGCCAGCCATAGTACATGTTGGAACGCCAGGTCCCGTCGGGCAATACCGCGAATTTTTCTTTCAGCTCATTGAACCTTTCCGGATATTCCGGCCAGTTCTTGTCTTCCTTATACAGCCCTGTCAACAGCCCGTATGCTCTGTCGGAACCCAAAACGCCCATCACATCAAGTCCCTTCGGCATCGGTCTGACATATGGCTCAACAAGTTTTTGCAGTATCTCCGAATCGGCTATATACCTCTGCCCCATAAATCTGAACTGTGCTCCGACAGGGGTGTTCACACTGGTCCATTCTGCCTGTATCCTCGGTTTGGGCAGTTTTTTAGCCTCCTCCAGGAGTCTAGCGAGCTTATCACTGTCCGTAAACGTTTCCAGATCCGGCTCCCGACCGAATACCTTTACGATGAGATCCTTGTAATCATATATGGTCAGGTCATCGGCTTTTCCTACGTAGAACACCGTCGGGTCGTATATGTTTTCCCAGAGAGTCGTGTCGGCCTCTCCGCTTCCGTTTGTAAATATGCTGCAGGTTACGAGAAGAGCCTGCAGGGTTTCCGGTACCGACAATTCTACAACGCCGTCTTTATCTATCAGCAGCGGGAATGGCACCTGTCCATACCACATCATAGCCTTGAAGAATCTTTCAAAATCATGGTTCCTGGTATAATGGCCCCTTGGAGTGTATTGGCTATAATCCATTTTGAAACCGAAGATCGGCGATTCCGCAAAGCCCTTCTGCTCCTCAACAAGCCCGAACTCAGCTTCCGCAAGCTTCAGGGCTTCTTTTGGCATATCGGACGGCAGCTGCTTTTCCAGAACTTTCTGCGCCATCGCAAAATACGCGGCGTTCTTTAAGGCGGCTGCCTTGACGTCGGGATTTTTTATATCTTCATAAAGCCTGACGGATTTTTTGAGCATGCTGTCCGTCAGCTGTTCGAGGTCCTCCAGCAGGTATTCATATTCAAGCGTCCTGAGAGAATAATCGAAGAACACGTGGTATACCTGAAGCACGGAATCGGCGGTGATTAAGCTCGGGAGCTTCAGATACTGGTTGTTTTCATAGATATAAAACAGCTGCTGCTCCTTGGCTGGCACCACGAAGAAACCGTTGCCGGACAACATCTGCTTCTGTTTTGCCGAGAAAACCCCGAACTGCGACAGGTTTGTCACGTTGGACAGGGTGGGGGTGACTTTATATGAGGCTACTTTTTTATCGTAGATCAAAGGCTTCCATTCCACGTCGATATATTTTCTCTCCTTTTCGGGGGCGAATACGAGCCTTGCTCCGGTATCGGCGCTTTCCGAGGCTTGTATCCCGCCTGCTGAAGTCTGCGTCCCGCCTTCCGTACTTCCAGCGGACAGTGAAGGCGTGCCGCCCGGATCGACAGAGCCATTGCCCGAGCAGGCGCTCAAGACCGCCATCAGTGAAATGGTATAAAATATGACAAAGGCCCGGATAAATAAACGTTTCCCAGACATAGGGACACCATCCTTTCAACTATTGCACTTCTACGAGCGTACCGTTTACATAATGCAACGCGATCCATTTGCTGCGTCCGTCTGCCACAGCGTTGATTTCTATTGCGTGTCCTGTTGTTTTCCTTATCTCAAGAATATCTCTATAGCTTCCGCTCCCGCCTGTACTTTCAAAACCGAAGCCTTTCCAGCCATATGTGTTTACCGCTTTGCTTCCGTCGGCAAGAAGCTCCGTTGATATAAGTTCATCCCTCCCGTCGGAGTTGATATCGCTGAAGACGTAATCATCAAATGGCCTGGCGAGCCTTGAGCCAAGCCATTTCGGACACATTTGCCCGTCGGTCCAGTTGTATATGAAGGGCCGCTTTGCCATTACGGGATGGAATACGGCTTTCTTGTATACGCCCACTGATATCTCCTTGTTTCCGTCGCCGTCCACATCGCAGGTCTGGACTTTCCAGGGGTTTATTTCACTCATGTCGAACCTGTATATCTGCTTAAGGCCTGGCGCGGTTTGGGTATCACCAGCGGCATGAGACCACGCATCGGCGCCTCCGGTAAGCGGCTTCAATATCAGAAGATATTCCCCGTATTCGTTTTTATCCTTCCCGAGCACAAGCAAAAGCTCATCGGTGCCGTCAGCATCGAGATCTGAAATACAGCTGCTGAAAATCTTACTTTCGCTGTCCCCGACTTTATACCCGCATATTTTTTTGCCGGTCTGCGTGTAAACATTGATCATGTTTTTATCGAAGCCGACAGAGCAGATTTGACCATGATCGATCAGTATGCCTGTCCTTGCGGTATCCCCGGTATGGATCGAGACTAACAAAATCAAAGAAAGGCAGGATAACACTGCCGCCATGGTTAGCAAGACCGATAGCCTGACTATTCCCCTAAGCATTTTTTACCTTCCTGAATTATGATATATTGGATTAGACTTATTATAAGGAAGTCTGTTCCATTAAAATGTAACTTAATGGCAAAATAAAGGCCAGATCATTTTCATGCCGGCTTTTATCGCGACTCCTTACTATTCAGCTTCCTCCAGCGCCTTTTTCACGATCTCCCTGAACTTGCCATTTGTCCATGTAGCGCCGCTCACAGCGTCGACCTCGTCTGGATCCTGAGTCTCTATAAGCTTGGGCCCATACGTCCTCGAGCCCTTCCAGTCGCTCCTGCTCTGTTCGGTGAAATACTCGTTGCCTGTAAAAACCACCTCATACTTTTCGTCAAAAGGTTTGTCGTTCCTGTTCGCATCGTAAATAGTCCAGTCGACTGCGGTTGTTTTCCCGTCCTTTACGGTAACCTCCGCTTTCGTATAATAACCTTCGTAATCGGGCTCGGTCTGTGCCTTGTAAGTGCCGTCCCTGTATGTTTTAGCGTCTGTCCCTGCGGTTGTTTCCATAGCAGTTGTCTCAATGACGGTACCTCCCGCCGATTCAGTACCGGCTACTGCCGATATTTCAGCGTCTGCAGTTCCCTGTCCGAAAGTGCTGCTGTCAGCAGTCGTACCGGAGCTGCATCCTATCATCAATGTCAAAGGGAGTAATACGAGTATCGTTATGATATTTTTAAGTCTCTTCATGTTTTGATACCTCACAATCATTGAAATCGTTAAAATTATACCATATTTAACCACATCCCAAAAACATTCATATTCGGTTTCAGGTATCATAAACTGCACAATTTGCCGTACAGGCGATCAAGGTCCTTTTCAAGCTCCGATCTTTCAAGGTACAGGGCATTCAATTTGCCGTAATCGCTTGCGAATTGCTCCATTTCCGAGATAATGGTCCTGAGCCTTGATTCAGCTTCCTCTATCCGGCTTTCATAATCCAGTATTTTCTTTTGCCTGTACACTTCGGCTTTTTGTTCACTATTACGGCTGTTCCGCCCGCCTGTATCCGTATTTCCGGGGGTTGCTCCGGCCTGCGCCCGCATCCCGTCTGCAGCCGCTTCCGTGCTGCAACATGTTTCCGCCTTTTCGCCGCCCGCTTCTGCCTGCTTGCCGCCTGCTTCCGTCCTCCTGCCTGCTTCTTCCGCCGCTTTGGCAATGCTGTTTGTATTCTTCCATTCGCAGTACTCTTCATATGTTCCCATGTAGTCGGTAATACAGCCGTCCCCCAGCTCCCATATCCGGTCCCCGAATTTATTGATAAAATACCTGTCGTGTGAAATAAACAGTATAGTCCCGCCAAATTGCGACACTGCCTCCTCTATCCACTCCCTTGACGGTATATCAAGGTGGTTAGTCGGCTCATCCAGTACAAGGAAATTGACATCTCCCTGCATTAGGATGCAGACCTTGAGCCTGCTTTTTTCGCCGCCTGAAAGCGATCCGACCTTCTTCAGTATGTCCTTACCCCTGAAGTGGAATGCCGCCAGTACCGACCGCGCTCTCTCCCCATTCGTTTCAAGTGCGTAGCGAATCGTTTCAAGTACGGTGGCTTCAGGGTCGTCAAACTCGATCAGCTGAGGTACGTAAGCCATTTTTATGCTGCCTCCGATACGTACGGTGCCCGTATCCGGCGCTTCATCGCCGGTCAGCAGCTTTATCAGCGTGGATTTTCCGCAGCCGTTGTCTCCGATGAGCGCGATCCTGTCATTCCTGAGAATGCGAAGGTTTACCGAATGAAACAACCGCCTCGCGCCGTATGCTTTGGCAATATCGCTGAAAACAGCCGTCTCTTCCCCGGAAAAACCGCTTTCTCTAAATTCCGCGGACATCTTGCGCGTTTCGTTCGGCTTGTTGACACGGTCCATACGTTCGATTCTTTTCTCTATTGCAAACGCCCTCTTGTGCATGGCCGGGTTGTCAGCGTTCTTCGCCCATTCATGCATCCGTTTGGCTGCCGCCTCGAGCTGTCCTATTTTACGCTGCTGCTGTTCATACAGCTCGCTCCTGAGCTCGAACCGTCTCTTCTTTTCCTCTGCGTAATAGCTGTAGCTGCCTTCGTAAAATTCAGGTTTACCATCCACTATTTCGATGATCCTCGTCACAACATTGTCCAGGAAGCACCTGTCATGAGAGATCACTACGACCGTCCCCGCATATGACTTCAGATATTCCTCAACCCAGCGTATTGAGCCCAGGTCCAGATGATTCGTCGGTTCGTCGAGCAGCAGGATATCCGCATCGCGCAGCAATATCCTGGCAAGGTTCACACGGGTCTTCTCGCCGCCGCTCAATTCATCAAAAAACTGGCTTCGCATGGCCGGACTTATTTTCATTCCGTTACAGACCTTGTCAATCCTGCTTTCCGTTTCGTACCCCCCAAGGGCTTCGTATTCGGTCTGCAGCCTGCCATAACGGGAAAGCAGTTTATCTATGCCTCTTTCGCCGGCCTCTTGTGTATGAAGTTCGGTATTGCACCGCTGTATCTGCTCCTCCAGCGACCGCATTTCTTCCGATTTCTCAAACAGTTCCCTGAAAGCGCTGTTCAATACCTGCTCCACCGTATATCCTTCATCATAGACCGGTATCTGTTCGAGAACTTCGATTTTCATTCCCTGTGCCTTGATAACGCTGCCGCTCTCGTACCCCTCCATCCCGGAAACGACCTTGAAAAGTGTTGTTTTACCGGAGCCGTTTTTCCCGATGAGGCCCACCTTCTCACCCTTGAATATCTCGAATGAAACGCCCTTCAGCACATGGTTGCTGCCATAATATTTATTAAGATCCTGTACTGCAATATCTATCATGAATCTCCTTTCAAACCTGGGTAAACCAATAACGATCGATGTGTCCCCCCCAAAAAAACCATGGAGACAAAAAAACCGAGTCTGGCGGATCGATCCCAGAGCCCGGATTTTCACGTATGCATGTACTTCTTAACTATAAAAAAACCCGGGCCGTTAGAATCACCCAGGTATTATTTCAAAAATATTTTAAGTAAAAAGATGATCCACCAGCTCACTATCGGCAATATTCATTTTTGGACAGACTACCCCCTTTGACAGCCTTGAAATGTGCGATGCTGGCAACATAGCAGTTCAGTCTCTCCAGAATATTGTCGTGATTTGCCGATGTTTTCACCTTTTCACCTCCGTTCGGATATCATTGCCCTTTGTTATCAGAAATTATCCGGTTAAATTGTAGCACGGATTGGAATTTATTGCAACCGCAAATCTTTTATGCTAAAATACTCTATCGTTTGTTATTTCTCAGACGTGTACGGATTTAATTAAGAAGGGCTAAAGCAGGAATAAACCTGACGAACTAAGAAAAGGGGCTGTCATGACCGATCACGTTATATATCTGTTTACAATAATTGCAGCACTTGCTGTATTAAACCTTACGGGCTTTGTGCTGGTAGCATCGGACAAGCACAAAGCCCGTAAAGGCTTGTGGAGAATACCTGAAAAAACATTTTTTCTTACAGCGCTCATAGGCGGCAGCATCGGCGTTTATGCCGGCATGCTGCTGTTCAGGCATAAAACGAAGCACTGGTACTTTATGACGGGCATACCTGCGATACTAATAATGCAGATCATACTGGCATTTATCCTGACAGACCGCTTCGGTCTTCCTGATATACCATTCTGCTCCGGATATATAAGCTGATCACCAAACGCAGCAGTCCCGCATCTATGCTTCCTGTGCGGATACGCATCGCTGCTGATCCCCCAAAAAGCTTATCATCTCGCGATTTACCTCGTAAGCTTGCTCGTGATTGACTCCGTGGCCGGCATTCTTAATGATTTTGTATTTGTACCCGTCCTTATCGAGCAAATCGAAGAGCTCGCTGCGCGTTTCCATTCTCAGATCGCCGAACAGGAAATAAAACTTATCACGGATCCTGACAGACGCCTCCCTGTCATACTTCCCGACCTCATGTATGAACATAGCCTTACGATTGTGTTTTTTCATCAACAGTATCAGGTGGTCGACTATCTGGGGATGTGTATCGTAAAAGTCATTATTGGGTGACGACAGTTTGTGGATTATCCTAAGGTACGCTTTTCCCCGGCCCGCCCAGCGTATCTACCGCTATGCAGAAATAGTGTTTTGAAAGCTCTCCGATGTTGTACGGCCACATGATCGCGGAATTATCGCCCACACCACCCCCTATTTTATTTTCAAGAAGCTCAGTATCAGATCGACAGACGGGAACGGTAGGCCGGCACCGTACTGCAGCCGTGTCATTCCGAGCCCCTGCACAATTGAAAAATAAGTGATTGCCAGCACGAACGGATCTTCCTGCACTATTTCCCCAGCCTTCTGTCCTTCAATGATGACCGGGACAAGGTATTCGAAAGGCTTTCTTATTTTCTCCCTGGTGATCCTCATATCTGCTTCGGGAACCGCTTCCGCGGTGACGGACTGGAGCATGATCAGCCGCCAGTGCTGCAAAGCTATGCTATCCGGTGAAAGGAAGGCTTCGGTCATCCAATATATCCTCTGATAGGGCGTCCCCGTAAGCTCCATCGCTTCCCTGACCGAGTTCCCGGCCCCCTCTGCCGCAAGCTCACACATTTTTGTAAAGATCTCATCCTTGGATTTGAAATAGTTATACACGAAGCCCTGGCTGAAGCCGGCCTTTGCAGCTATATCGCTGATCTTTGTTCCTGCCGGTCCCTTTTTTGCGAAAACGTCTATCGCATTCAGCAGGATCTTTCGCGTTCCTTTATCGGGGATCATCTCCTCGAAGCCTTCCAGGAACTTCTTTTCAAGCGCTTTACTCTGTTCCGACATGTTCTGTACCCCAATTCTGAATGAATGTTCATTCATATTATATGAAAAAAATACCATAGAGTCAAGTATGTATCACAAACAAACTCTATGGTACTTCACGGCTGCCGTTCTTTTTCGATTATGATCTCGTTGCCCTCAAAATGGCCCTTCCCCATTCTGTGGCGCGCTTTCCTGTTCGCGACGGTATCCAGTA
>Ga0207834_1000537_pt1 | contig 13543 bp, 9 predicted proteins | sample LuqExpMetagenom5_FD_187763 | JGI IMG/M metagenome (GOLD analysis project Ga0207834, IMG submission 187763) | Tropical forest soil microbial communities from Luquillo Experimental Forest, Puerto Rico - Sample 5 (SPAdes) | ecosystem: Environmental > Terrestrial > Soil > Tropical forest ...
GTTTTCGCCCGATACCGCGCACTCCTGTATCGCGTCATCGCTTTCTGCATCGTCGCCGTTGATGATCTCCAGGAACGCCCTCATCAAGTCGTCGGGTATGTTCGTACCCATCCTGTATTTATAATAATCGCCGAACAATTCGTCTATTTTTCTGCCTTCCCTGCTTTGGAATTCTGTAATTTCTGCGTCCTCAGCCTTTATCCTGGGGCGTATGTTGATAATGCCCGGGTTCAGGCTTCTAAGGGTCTTTTGCTCCTCAGACGTGAATATGCGGTCCGTCACGATCTCAAGATCGATCCACGCATTGGCGTCACGGCCTTCCGCACACCACTGCAGGGCCTGTCCCATCCCCTTGTCTGCCAGCCATTTCCTCAAAGGCTTGCCGCAATCAAGGTAACATGAGGTCACGACAGCTTTTTCACCGGGCTTTGCGTCGATAATATACACCGCTTTTGCATAATCCGTTTCAGAGAAACTGTAGGCAAGCGGCGAACCCGCATAAAATACGGGACAGGGCGCATTCCTTATCTCCTGCGGACGATGTAGATGGCCAAGCGCTGCATAATGAGCCTTTGCAGGCATTACAGACGGATCTACGGTCATAGCTCCCCCGACCTGCAGTGTCCTTTCGGAATCTGAGGCGCTGCCGCCAAGCAGGAACAAATGTGCAACAACGAGATTTACGGTATCCTCGCGGAATTTATCTTCGAGCTTTTTGAAAATACCGCCCACTCTTTCAGAATATGCCTGCTGCAGTGCAGCCTCGTCGGCTTCACGGGTCAAAAGCTCCTCGAGCCTGGCTTCGGACGGATACGGCATCGTTATTACGACCGCATGATGCTCACAGCCCGGTATGTCCAGTTCAAGCCATCCGGGACCGGATTTCGTTATATGCACTGCAGGCAGCCTGGGTCCTGCATTGTGGCTTTCAGTATGCGCGTCCGAATGACCGTCTGTATGACCGTATGTATGAGCGCCCGTATGATCAGCTGCATTATCGTCCGTATGATCCTCGTTGTAATCCGCCCCTGCATCGCTTCCCGGATAGCCCAGAAGTATTATTCCCTTCCTGTGGGCCAGCGGGCTTGCAGCGCAAAGGCGCTCCGGATTATCGTGATTCCCCGCTATGACAACTACAGCCCTCCTGCCGTCGCCGCCAAGCCTGTCTATCGCTTCGTAAAACAGCTCCTCAGCAGCTGCCGGCGGGTTGTAGGTATCGTATATGTCGCCCGCGACAAGCACCAGTTCAATATTCTGTTCCTCAACAGTCCCGCAGAGATAATCGATAAATTCCCTCTGTTCTCCGATACGGCTTATCTGCTCGAGGTTCCTGCCCAAATGCCAGTCGGATGTGTGCAATATCCGCATTTCAACGCCCTCCGGATTCACAAGGTATATATTATATTGTACCATTGATTTATCATGGTACAATTGCGCATGTGCATTTTTTTGCACAAGCAAAAAAAATGGCACCAGTCAATACTGGTGCCAGTGCAGATGTTTTTAAATTCTCCGTAAAAAGGATATGACGAACACGCAAATCAATCTGTCAGAGCACTCTTCTTGCAGTCATGTAAGCGTTCGAATAAAATCTTGAACTGATACTCGATATCGTAACGCCCGTTCCCGTCGAAGAAGCCTGTATGAACCTGCCTCCCCCTATGTAGATACCTACATGGTTTATGTGGTTATTTCCTCCGTTCGTATCGAAGAACACCAGGTCACCCGGCTGCAGGTTCGATTTGGAAATATGCACGCCTTGCGCTGCCTGTGAAGTCGAAGTCCTGTTCAGCGCGACACCCATGTTCTTATATACATACTGGGTGAAGCCCGAGCAGTCGAATCCCTTCGGGGACGTGCCTCCCCATCTGTACCTGACCCCGACAAAGCGTTTTGCAAAGCTTATCAGTTTATCGGCTTCCGAAACGATACCCCTCGATGCTTTAACCGAAACGGCACTCTTCGATGCTATCTTAGCTTTACCGTTTGTAAGCGCTCCGATTTTTCCGATAGTCTGTTTGCCCGCAATACCGTCCTGTCCCAGGCCGTATTTCTTTTGAAATTTCTTTACTGCAGCTTCCGTGATGTCACCGTAATACCCTGTAGGGGCAATATCCATAAATCCCGATTGCTTAAGATATTTCTGGAGTTCGGTGACAGCGTCGCCCCTCATATCCTTTTTTAAAGTTGTGCCGGAGCTTGCAAAAACCATCTGCGAAGATAAAAAGACAAATAAGATAAGTACAACTGATGTGATAAGTAACTTACCAAGCCTTGACATTATATGTCCTCCTCTTTTAATAGCCTGCGAGGTTAGTTGTCGGGTTAGGTAAAAGAGTATACCCCGCCGTTTTACCGGCTTCACCCCATTTGGTGCGTCCCCCGCTCTTCATCACTGAAGATTCAGCTTCCATGACAGTTTACCATAATAATCTTAAAATAGTAACCTTTAATGATTTACACGAAATAAAAAGATATGTTTATGTTAATATTTTCTCAAAGGCTATCCTCTCGCTGTTATCAGCAAGATAAATGATCCCGCAATATGTAAACTTGTTTTTTATGAGCATTTTTTTCATCGAAGCGTTATGCCTGTGAGTATCTACCCGTATACTTTCGATGCCCCTGCTGTGACACATTGCTTCTATATTTCCGATAATCACAGAGGCCAGGCCTCTGCCCTTGTACCCTGCGTCCACTGCTATCCTGTGGATCGTGGCGTACTCACGGCTGCTTGACCAGTTGCCATCGTATATATTCGCGTAGGTTTTTTCACCGCCGAAAACCACCGTCACTGTGGCGACGACCCTGCCATTATCCCGCAGCACAAAACAGTCTTCATTTTGAATATCATTCATGACCGTTCCGGAATTCGGATAATTGTTCTGCCATTGGTTCACGCCCTGCTCCCTGAGGTATTCCTGAGCCTGTCCGATAATTTTCATTATTCTTTGCGCGTCTTCTGCCGATGCTCTGAGAAATTCCAATTCCATTTTATATGATCCGCTCCCTGCATCATCCCTCGCAGACCGATGTTCAAACTTTTTCAGGTCTTGCTTCCGCCTTTTTATCAGGCTTTTTCTGCTCTTCGCCCGCTTCCTTAATCCTGATTATTTCTATAAGCCTTTCACAGGCAAGTTTACTGCAGTAGCTTGAAATCGCAAGTGTCAGCGCAACTTCTGAAAGCGAGCCGACGTCCCAGTCCTGATCGATATGCCCGGCAGTTTCACACAAAGCTTTGTCCAGTATCGTCCTGAATTTGTCATAGAACCCTTCAGGTTTATTTTCATTAAGCTCCTTCTGAAGCAAAAAGCCGGTATCCCGCACTGACAGTACCTGTTTCAGCAATCCTATCTCAGTAAGACCTGAAAGGTGCTCCCTCGAGTATTTCTTACCATCGGCGCGGGGCAGCAGCTTATCCTTGATATAGTTGTTGATCATGGCGGAAGTTATTTGTCCGTCTTCTTCGAAATTGATCAGCTGCCTTTGCAGATAGGATACCACCTGATCCTTATAGAGGCCGATATCGGGAAATTCCGTCCATGATACCGGACGTTCCGAATTAAGCTTCGTTTTCAGCTGTATCAGCTCTTCCATACGGTCCCTCCTGTATCTTGATCTATAGACTACAGACAATATTCTACTATGATTCATCTGATAATGCAAATATCATTATATTTTAATTTTATGTGTATTGACATATGAATTATCGCGTAATATAATTTTGATTATTAAATTATAATATATTATTATTACAGAGGTGATATTTATGATAGATTCGATTTGCGCTTTCGGCGATTCTATAGTAAAAGGCGTGGTATTCGACGGTATCCGGGGCAAATATACATATCTCAGGAACAGCTTTGCAAACCTGTTCGGTACCAACACGGGGATCAAGGTCGAAAATTATGCAAAGTTCGGCTGTACTATCACCACGGGCACAAAATTGATCGAAAAACACGAAACGGAATTATCCGGCTACAAATATACCATACTGGAGTTCGGCGGGAACGATTGCGACTTTGCCTGGAAGGAAGTGTCCGAACGTCCGGATGATGAGCATTTTCCCAATACTCCACTGGATGAATTCGAAATGCTGTATTCCAACGCTATCGACAGTATAGCTGCAAGCGGCAGCAAACCGGTCATCTTTTCAATGCCCCCGCTCAATGCAAAAAAATATTTTGCCTGGATCTCAAAAAACCTGAATGCCGATAATATACTGCAATGGCTTGGCGACGTCGAGCATATTTACAGGTGGCATGAAATGTACAACCTGGCAGTCGTGAAACTTGCCGCGGCCAAGAACGTCCCGCTGATCGACATACGGAAAGCCTTCCTCGAAAGCAGAAATTATTTGAACCTTTTCTGCGAGGACGGCATTCATCCGAACGAATCAGGGCACGCCCTTATTTCGGACACGATCAGAGATTATTTGTCGAAGCAGCCCGCGCTGGTCTTTTAAGTTCGGAACAGTCATTGGGGCTTCAGGCTTCACTTTCCCGTCTGTCCCAATATGTGCAAAATTATCGATGCCCGTTTTGGTGAAGCCGTAAAAAAGATTGATTACGATCATAACGATGACATTTGCTCCGAAACTTGCTTTAAACAGCGAAGGCCTTTCCAGCCCGAAATACAGCAGAGCCCCAAGCAAGCCGAATATCGCCCCAGACGCTCCCACCCCGGCATTCGGAGAAAACATGAAACTTAATATGTTCCCGAATATTCCGGCCCATAATGGCATTTGCTTCAATATCTCAGTAAGTTACAAGCGTCCTGCCGCCGAGCTTCGCAGTGTCGACAATATCCTTATAGGCTTCGGGTACTGTGACGGTAGACGGATTGCCATCGCTGACATACTCATTCGAATGCTTTATGTTTTTCAACCACCAGGTGAGATCGGCATCCTGGGGCATTATGCCTGACGATCTGACCCTGTGCACGGACAGTGGGTTGAATTTGGTACTGAAAGGAGATTGATTGGGATCCCAGCCGACCTCCATAAGAGCCTTGTTTTCATAACTGACTCCCTCGAATTCACCTTTCAGAACATACTGTGTCAAGTTCTTCGCAGGTGCGCCGTAAGGCAGTGAGAAAGCAGTAAAGGTATAGCCGGGGATCAGTTCATACATTTTTTTCTGGTTCTCACCGATCTCCTGCTGAATCTTATCGGCCGTTCCGACTTCCTTCAAATTGATATGCGAATAGGTGTGGTTGCCTATTTCAAAACCTTCGTCTATCAGATACTTCAGCTTTTGGTCAGGTGTGCCGGCTCCGTTGAAGGTCCTGTCCCCAAGATTTACAAAGAAAGTCCCTCCCATGCCGAAATCGGGATGAGTCCTGCCGAACTCCTCCAATATCCCGACCGCGGATTCAGGATTGGCCTTCAGGGTTCCGCTTTCATCTATCAAGTTGAACTGTCCCGAAGTACCATCGTCAAATGTGAACACAATTGGCGTATAACCTGCCGGGATGTTTATATTGCCGTTCATGTAATCATTCAGGTTGATTAGCCTGTAGCCCGACGTATAGAGCGTATTCAACTGCTCCCTGAAAGCATCGAAAGTGGTCGTATATAGCTTGTCGCCTTTTTTGTATTCCTTAATGAAATTATGGAACATAACAACCATGACCTTGCCCGCTTCGTTTGGCTTGACAGCATTGACGTCAATCGCGGACGGCGTACTTGAGCTCTGTTGCTCCGATGCAGCCGTTCCGGCACTTGCAGGAGTACCCTGTGATGTATTGCCGGGCTGTCCGGAATTTGTTCCCTGGTCCTGTCCTGAAGCCTGATCCGCGGTTTGTCCTGAAAGCTCCGCAGCGCTGCCGTCCTGGGCTTGTTGTCCGGGTTGGACATTATTGTATCCCTGATTTTGCAGTTTGGGACTGGAACAACCCTGCATAAGTATGAATGGGATCAGAAAAAAAGTGAAAAGCTTCAGTAATGATGTCCTGCGCTTCATCCTGTATTGCCCCGTTTCTTTAATATTTTAATTTCCATGATCTTTCACTTCTTATATTGACATAATTATTGTCTTTCTGTTTCATGATTTACTTTATTTTAACCTTATGCAGATCGAAATATCAGTGTCTTTCTTCAGTTTCAGATACAACCTGTCGATGCCGGCGTCACCGGGCAAAACAACAGGTTCCATCGTTTCATCCCGATCTTCTCCGATGCCGACGGATAATATATCGTACGGCGTTTTCAATATGACCTCACGCTCAATTCCGGGTCTCAATTTTACAAAAATGTACTTTTCCAGCAGGTCCCACTGTAGTTTCAATATACTGGTACATCCTCTGCATAAGATTCCCGTAATACAGCCTTTGGAAAACTGCTCAGGCAGAGCGGGCAGCAGTTCGATCCGGCCCGGCTCGGAAAATACCAGCATTTCAAGGATCGCTGAAGAAAAGCCCAGGTTTGCATCCATCTGGAACAATTCGCCCTCATTGTGGCAGGTAAATAGGTTCGGGAGCAGGAATTTGCACATGATCCTCGAAAGTGCCCCGTAGACAAGCTTACTGTCCTTCAGCCTGGCGCTTATGTTGGCGAGGTGTGCAAGCCCCCAGCCCGTAATAGCTTCCAACCCGTCCGTAAGCCTCAGTTCAGCAGCCCTCAGGCATGCCGTGTAAAGCTCCGGCGTCTCCCCGGGCGTTACCTCAAAGCCCGGGAAAACGGGATACAGGTGGGATGAATGTCTATGATGGTAATCATCGCAAAGACCGGGCCAGGACCATTCGCTGACAGCGCCGTCTTCATTCACAAGATAGCCGGGAAGATCGGCGAGCATGCTTTCCCACTTCGGGACTTCACCCAAGCCTACCCCGAGATATTTGCAGGCGGCTATAAGATTGGTCAGCAATTCCCTTGCGACGGCAATATCCATAGCCGCGTTTACAGCTGCGGGGCCGTCCGAATTTAACGGTGTGTTCTCGGGAGAATAGGAAGGAATAAATATATATTTACCGTTTGGACCGCGAATAAGGAAATCCTCGTAAAACAGCGCAACTTCCTTCATATACGGGACTGCATGCTTTTCAAGAAATTCCCTGTCTCCGGTGAACTGCCAGTAGTCGTAGAACATCTGTGCCAGCCAGCCGGCTCCGGCGGTCCAGAACATCATGGGGTAATCCCTGCAAAAATGCTTGTGAAGACCGCTGGTAGTGGACCTGATGCTTGAGAATACTCCGCGGCAGCCATAAAAAAGTCTGGCATTCGTTCTCCAATCCTCAATATAAGATTCTATAAGATTGAAATAGCTTTGCGAAAGCTCCGGCAAATTTCCCGGAAGTACCTGCCACATCATCATCTGAAGATTTTCATCCAGCGTATAGTCTGAAGACCAGGGAGGATTCCAGATACCGTTCCAGACTCCCTGCAGGTTCGGCGGCAGCTTGCCGCTGCTTGATATCAGAAGATATCGGCCGAGATCGTGCATCCTTTCGGCAAAAGCATTGGATATATCGCCGCGGGCAGCTTTACGCATCAATTCTTCATTGCTCAGCAGCCGGTCTTCCCCTCCGCCCAGGTCGAGACTTACTCTTTCGAAAAGCTCCCTGTGTATTGCTGCATGCTGCCTTAGCAGAATATCATAATCGGTCTGGATCGAAGCTAGAGTAGATACTGTATCACAGGCCGACAATGCGTTATTAAAGGTCGAGGTCTGTCTGACGTCTCCTGTATGCCATGCAGCCGTGGTCGGCCTGACATCTCCTGTATGCCATGCAGCCACGTCTGAAGCATCATTGAAAGGTATGATCCTGACAGTGACAAGCGCCTCTTCGGAATCCCTGATCACAACACCCTTATCGGTCAAGTCCGCTGAGCCGCCGGAAATATGAACCCTTACAATCCCATAATATCCGCCTTTTACTTCATAAAGGCTGTAAAAAAGCAGCCAGACATCTTCGCCTTCAGCAGTTTTGATCCCGGAAGAGGCGGTCTGAGGTATTTCGGACTGAGGGATCTCGATCTGGGGTATTTCGGTTTGGGGTATTTCGGTTTGGGGTATTTCGGGCTGAGGGATCTTTGGCTGAGACTTATCGGATTGTGCCATGCTTATTTTCATCTCAAGCGCCTGCAGTAATTCCTGCGCTGAGCCGAAGACGCCTATTTCAGCAGATTTTATATATTCTCCTCCGGGCCGTTCCGACAAGCTTATACTGCAGTCGAGCCTGCCACCTGACGGAGGCGTCAGCTTTACCACTACAGCGCCGCAGTCTCTTGATACGAATAAGCGCCGTTCCGTTCTGCCGCGTTCGTCATTCCACGTTACTCCGCTCTCTCCTGTTGCAAAGTTCAGCCAGCGTCTGTAATCCGTGATCTCTCCAGCCTGCTTCATCCGAAGCTTCAGATCGAATGCAGGGTGAAAGGGATCCGTCCATATGAGTTCGTCCGGGAAGCCCCGCTCGGTTAGTTTGCGAAGGAAAAATCCGGCAGCATCGGCATATTTGCCGTCCATTATCATCTTTCGTATGACGGGGACCAGGTCGGACATATCCGGTATGGCCGAATCACGGTTTATCGGAAGCGGAAGAAAAAGCTCCTCATGATTGAATATAAGTGTTTCATCCAAAGGATCGCCCATCGCGAGCACACCGAGCGTACCGTTCCCGGAGGCATACGCTTCATCCCATTTGGCAGCCTGTTTCGTGTTATACATGCCCCGGTCGTATACCGTTTCCGGGGACCATCCTGCAGCTTCCATCCTGAATCACCCGCCTTGGTTACAATTATATGAATGGCTTCGTTATCAAGCACTTATCAATTCACCGTTGAAAAACAGGTAAAGGTATTTCTCGGTCACTTTTTTGCCGGTGACCTTTTCAAGGGCCATCGTATAATAATCCATCTGGACCTTGTAGCGCTCTTTTATGATAGCCGAACCGCCTTCAGGAACGAAATCGGTTTTATAGTCCAGCAACAAAATGCCGCTGTCCGTTTCGAACCAGCAGTCGATAACACCCTGCAAAAGCATGGTTTCGCCGCCTGCGATACCCTCGGGCAGATCCCTGTATACCTCGGAGCATCCTATGGCGATATTGAATGCGGTTTCACGATGTAAACCGCCGGACGAAAGCATGCGCATACCGATGGAGGTACGGAAAAATGCGGCAATGGCCCCGGGCCTTACTATTTTGATTTCTTCCGCCGTTAACAGCTCCTTCGCCGCCATTTGATCCAATTGAGCCCTTATTTCGCCGAGAAATGCATTGCCTGCGTTATTTGTAATGTCTGTATTGCCTGTGCTGTATGCGTTTTCCGCATTATATGCATTATATGCATTACCCGGGCCATCGGCATTGTCAGTGTCGCCCGGATCATCGGCGTTCAATGCTGCACGCAGCTTTTGCAGGTCCAGATGCTGCATTACGAAATGCATAATTGTCCCTTTCCTTGCCGCACTAATGCCCTGTTCTGTTTCCATGAACAAAGGCTTGGCCACAAGCTGCTGAGTGTAGGGCAGCGCAGTTCCGAGGTCTTCATCCTGTGAAAACCTTCTCTTGAGCTCAGTAACGGATATTTTCGCGGGAACAGAAGAAAGCCCCGTGAAAGGATACCGCCATTCCAACGCCTTGATAAGATTGTTTGAACCGGATCCGGCATGACTCGATATACTCTGGTTCGGCACGGTGGATCCCTGCCCTGTTTTGTCTGCCGTGGTAGATCCCTGCCAGGTTTTGTCTACGTCTGCGCTCATCTCCGAGGTTACCGAACCGTCAAGCCACTTTCTTATATTGTCCACTGCCTGCGCCGCTTCTTTTTTGACAGCTGCCGCTCCGGCTCCCCATAGTTTTATATCCCAGCACGAAGCTTCGTTTGTCAGCACCGGTATCTTTCCGTCCTGCAAAGCTACTTTTGACAGAAGCCCGGCTGATCCGTGCCTTGTCAGGGCAGGACCGATCCAGTCCAGATAATTCGAAGCCTGCATCATATTAAAAGGCGGTAGTTTTTCTTCAGTTGTCGCTGCCATGGAACACCATTTCGCGCAGGTTTTACGTATATCCCTGACACAGCCCGTGATGATCAGTTTTTCTCTGGCCCTCGTAAATGCGACATAAAGAATGCGCATTTCTTCCGATAGAGTTTCGAGCCTGAGTTTCTGCCTGATTGCAAACTTGGGCAAGGTCGGTATGATAGTGCGCCTGTCGGTATCCACAAGGTCCGGGCCGAATCCAAGTTCCTGATGCAGTAGTATTCCGTCGTTCAGGTCCATCATATTGAACCGCTTGCCGCAGCCGGCAACGATCACTACGGGGAATTCAAGGCCTTTGCTCTTGTGGATGCTCATTATCCTGACAACGTTGTCATTTTCGCCGAGAATCTTTGCGCTGCTCATATCCCCACCGCCGCTCCTCAATTTACCTATAAAATTGATGAAATTGAAAAGCCCCTTGTAACTGGTCTCCTCATACTGTCTGGCGCGTTCGAAAAGCATCCGCAGATTTGCCTGACGCTCCGTTCCTCCCGGCAGTATCCCGACATAACTGTAGTATCCGGTCTCTGTCATGAGCTTCCACACGAGTTCGTCGGTCGGCGTATATTGCGAAACGTCGCGCCAGCTTTCCAGACGGCTGAGGAAGCTTGCTGCTTTCAGTCTGGACGCGCTTCTCGTTTCGGTGTTTTGGCCGGACACCATGCTGCCAACCTGTACGGCTTTTTCGGAAGGCACTTCGCCCCGACCCGAAGAAACAGCATGGTCAGCCTGTCCGGCAGCTGAGTATTGCTTCATCGCTTCGTAAAATGATACCGAACGGTCGGCAAGCTTTATATCAGCCAGTTCATTTGTATCGAAGCCTCCGACAGGCGATCTGAGGACCGCCAGCATCGGTATGTCCTGCAGAGGGTTATCTATAATCTGCAGCAACGAAAGTACTGTCTCCACTTCTACGGTCTGAAAATACCCAAGGCCCGTATCGGCATATGCCGGGATCCCAAGCGCCGCAAGTTCGTCCGTAAAAACGTCGGCCCAGTTTCTGGTCGCCCTCATCAATATTACGATATCCCTGAATTCGGCCAGTCTGTATGTTTTCAATTTTCTGTCGTATACACTGAAGCCCTCGGAAGAGCCTGTTACCAGCTTTTTGATCCTGTTACCGACGATTCGCGCCTCGGCCTGGATGTTGTCAAAAGACTCTTCTTCGTCTTCACCCTGGTTTTCGCTGTCATTCCTGCTGGTGTCGCCATCCCTTGCCGTTTTTACGGCATTTGGGTCACCCATGACGCCGTTAACTGCACCTGATGGAGTACCGCTAATATCTGCGCCGCCCGAAGGAATAACGCCTGCATCCGCAGCGTCTGAAGGAATGGCACAGGCATCCGCACCTCCCGAAGAAATAGCACCGGTATCCGCAACGTCTGAGGGAATGACGCCGGCATCTGCAGCGGAATCCGGGATGATCTCATTTTCTGCTGAAGTCACATCCAAAACATGCAACTCGATCGGGCCTCCGGTGATACAACTTTCTGCAGGTTCTTCGTAAACTGCGCCAGGGTTCAGGTACTCCGATTCCGTATAATCGAGCTCTCCGACCATAGCGGACATGATCTGCCTGAAAATAAAATTGACCCCGTTTATGACTTCCGGACGGCTCCTGAAATTCTTGTACAGCTGGATCGTTCTGCTGCCATGGCCGGGCTCCCTTGGATATGACTCATACTTCGAAAGGAACAGCTCGGGCCTGGCTTGCCTGAACCTGTATATGCTCTGCTTGACGTCGCCTACCATGAATATGCTGCGATGTCCGTCAGCATTTCCGGCTACCGTTGTGAGGATCAATTCCTGTATCAGGTTGCTGTCCTGGTACTCGTCCACGAGGATCTCTTCGTAGCGTTCCCCCAGTTCCTTCGCTGCGGCTGTCGGAACGCCGTCCTCTATCAGCACCTTCAGGCAAAAATGCTCCAGATCGTTGAAATCCAGAAGATTTTTGAGCTTTTTCTTCTGGGCGTATAAAGCCTCGTACTCATTTACCATTTCAGTAAGGTATTTGAGCTGGGGATATAATTTCACAAAATCTTCTTCAATGTCTGCGGAAGAAGTATTGAAGCCGCTTTCGCAAAGCTTTCCAACCTTGTCCTTTACAAGGCTGCGCAGCGACTTGACTTCCTCCTGCGCAGTTTTATCCGCATCCTTGCCACATCTCGGAAGCCTTGCAGGCTCGTATGATGAAAATGCCGCGTTTACAGTGTCCCAATCGGCATCGGGAGCCTCGCAGACCCGCTGCAACTGCCCGAGCATGCTTATGTCCTCTTCAAGGACGCTGCAATACGGCTCCAGGCCCTGCGCCCGGCTTGCCAGTGCGGCCGCCTTATGAAGCAAGGCCGACAGGCCTTGCAGCTCGGCGGCTGCACTTTTGAGCAGCACACGCGCCCACGGGGTGCTGCTCACCCAGGCAGAAGCGCCTCCGGGCCCATAGGCTTCTGCCTGGGTGGCAAGCCACTGCTCGGGCCATGGATGGCTGCGCGTGAAACGGTGCAGCGCCGACACCAGTTCGCGCAGCCCGCTGTCGTCCCGACCGCCGCCATAGGCGTCCAAAAGCCTGTAAAACATGCTTCCTGGTTCTTCGTTCTCATATTTGTCTTCAAACAGTTCATCGAGAGCATCGAGCCTGATCAGCGTACTTTCAGTTTCGTCCGCTATCCTGAACTGCGGATCCAGATCAAGGCTGTGAAAATGGCTTTTGACTACTTCCAGGCAAAATGAATGCAGCGTCATTATGCTGGCGCGATCCAGCAGTGCCATCTGCTTCTGAAGATTTGCGTTTGAAGGCTCCGCATCGAGCGCATTTGCCAATGCATCGCCTATCCTCTCGCGCATCTCTGTGGCTGCGGCATTTGTAAAAGTAACGACCAGCAGCCTGTCGATATCGACGGGTCTGTCTTTGTCTGTAATCTTTCGAATAATCCTTTCAACAAGGACAGCCGTCTTGCCCGCTCCTGCCGCAGCAGCGACAAGCAGGTCACAATCCCGTTGGGTTATAGCATCAAGTTGTTCAGGCGTCCACTTGTCAGCCATCACTTAATCCCCCTCACCGCAGCGGCCTCGGAAACAGCCTCGGACTCTGATCCTGCTTCCCTCATCAGCTGCCACCACTCGTCATCCTTGTGATCGGCCAGCAAACGGTAACGATTGTCCCGCATCGAGGTGTCAAACTGGCATACGGAGCTGTAGCTGCAATAGGTGCAGGCCGTCATGGCTTTCTTTTTATACGGGCTTATAGCCACATTTCCATCCAGTATCCCGCTCCCTATGGAGGCAAGCGTCTTCCTGACATACCTGCGAAGCATGCTGAACTGATCCTGCGTGGCTGCCGAAGACCTTCCCAGTGTGCCGTCCTTATTGATTCTGGCGGGGATGATCAGCGAGTCGCCGTCGATCTGCCTGTCCATCTCCCTGAGCAGTTTTACGTCTGCAAGAACGAGGCCTTTCATTCTAAGCTCTTTCATTATGGCCTTTTCGATTTCTTCGTCCGTGCTTTCCCTGCCGCAGCGGATCAACGGATCGTCCAGCCTGAAATACAGTATACCGGCAGGCAGAAG
>Ga0207834_1000538_pt1 | contig 13521 bp, 14 predicted proteins | sample LuqExpMetagenom5_FD_187763 | JGI IMG/M metagenome (GOLD analysis project Ga0207834, IMG submission 187763) | Tropical forest soil microbial communities from Luquillo Experimental Forest, Puerto Rico - Sample 5 (SPAdes) | ecosystem: Environmental > Terrestrial > Soil > Tropical forest ...
CTATGCTGGGTGACATTATTCTTGCAGAACCAGGTGCATTAATCGGTTTTGCCGGACCTAGAGTTATTGAGCAGACCATCGGACAAAAGCTTCCGGAAGGCTTCCAAAGAGCGGAGTTCTTATTGGAGCATGGCTTTGTTGATCAGATCGTACCTAGAGATCAATTAAAACAGACCTTGGGAACCATTCTAAAATTACACTGAATATTCTGATGCCATTGCCGGCATCATGGAGGCAATTATGGATATTACACCATGGGAAAAAGTAAAATTAGCCCGTATGCCTGTCAGACCGACAGGTCTTGATTATATAGACCGTATTTTTGATAATTTTCTGGAAATGCACGGCGACCGTTATTTCGGGGAAGACAGAGCAATTGTAGGCGGAATTGCCTTCTTAGGAAATATACCGGTTACAGTAATTGCTCAGCAAAAAGGTAGAAATACGAAAGAGAATATTACCAGAAACTTCTCCATGCCCCATCCGGAAGGTTATCGAAAGGCCCTTCGCCTTATGAAACAGGCAGAAAAATTCCATCGCCCAATCATCTGCTTCATTGATACTCCCGGCGCCTTCTGCGGTCTGGGAGCGGAAGAAAGAGGTCAAGGTGAGGCAATCGCAATCAATCTTGCGGAAATGATGATATTAAATACTCCGATCATCTCAGTTGTCATATCCGAAGGTGGAAGTGGTGGTGCGCTTGCTCTTGGTGTGGCTGACAAGGTATATATGCTTGAGCATTCCATCTATGCCATCCTATCACCGGAAGGCTTTGCAAGTATCCTTTATAAGGATTCTTCGAAAGCCGAGCAAGCTGCAATGGATATGAAGCTGACAGCCCAGGACCTGCTTCAATTTGGCATTATTGATGGAATCATCCCTGAACCCCAAGGCGGAGCGCATAATGATTATAATCTGATGGCTCAGAGTATTAAGACTGTACTGGAAGCCGATCTTCAGAATTTGATGGAAATGCCAGTGGATGATTTACTGGAAAAGCGATATCAAAAATTTAGAAAGATGTAATCAACATTGTATTATAAATAGATAAAGAAATACTTCTTCCAACAAAAGCCTGAAATAACTGCGATTACAGTTGTTTCAGGCTTTTGCTGCAGGGGGTGTTAGTATTCCTAACTATTTATGATTATAATATAATTTATCTTTTTTCACATGAACTATGCTTGATGTAATGGTTCCGCTGTAGTTCTCCACATAATCCCGATATTCTTCGTAATTGATATAATATTGTTTTCCCCAGGAGGAGATGCGAAGCATAATGCGTCCGGCCACGTCATCCTTAATCAATCCGGTTACAGTAACATAATGGCTGTTTATATCATTGTAAATTACTTTATAATAATATGGCTTGCGTTTTTCCTTCGCTTCCTGTTGAGTATCGCTCTTTTCCTGGTACTCTATTTCCTTGCGTTCGTAAAAAGGTATGCCTTTCTTACCCCATAGGTTCGGAGTGTTAGGCCCAATCGATAGAATGACTGGTATATCATTGTTCAGCATATTTTCAATCATATCATACATATCATAATATGTTAATTTCCATTTCCAGCTTGCTTCAAGCCCCATGCGATTGGTATCGGAATAGGAATTAATAGCAGAGGCAACCTTCGGCCCTAATACCGCAATAAATCTTCGGGTCTTCGTATAATCGTCATGGATCGCACGGACATAAGGGGTGTAATTTTCATATTTTATATGGTTGGTTCCCAGAAGGGCTAGTTCGGTATGTGGGCTATGAAGATCCACGTTATGCAGGGCAAGGTAGAGAAACATATCTGCGGTTGCGATGGTTCCGCAGCCGTAATTATGAAGAATATAATCCTTACTATACCAGTATGTCTTCGGAAACCACATCTGACTTCCACCGTAAGAAATACCGGAATCCTTGATGACAGGCACATAATCAGGATTTGCTAATTCTATTATTGAGTTATTCTTTGTTGGCACAGTAGATTCTCCTAAATATATGTTCTCAATTCATTTTATTCATAGCGGTTGTTCATGTTGCTGACATTATTAGGAGGACGATCCTGCGAAATTATATTAAGTATTGACTATTAACCCAATGGTAACTTAAAGCGATTCAGTATTGGGACGAAAAGCAGGAATTTGCTGAGGAGTTTACACGATATTTAGAACGAGATATTAGCATAGGAAATGAATTTATTAATTGGAGTAAATAAATATATGAACATAAATAGAGGCATTTAGTGTGTTGGACTAAATGCCTCTGTTGCTTATTCATTCACTAAAGGTTTCTTTCTGAATTCTTCTACCAACCGTATTACTATACAGATAATAAAGGTTATGACGATAAACATTTCAATCAGGAAGGAAATGTCGTATTCCCAGCCGTAGGTCCTTGCATCGCTTGTGATAGGCACATAGCGATGTATTAATAACAATAAAGCATTGAGAACACCAAGTACTGTGCCCAGATAAGGAATCTTCTTGATTCCACCTGCAGTATACAGCATCATAAAATAGGTGATAAAGTAAATCATGGCACCATATCCGCTGCTTAATTCTTTCGTCTGGGTTGTCAGGAATACGTATACAACAATAAAGGCTCCTGTTCCGATAGCAGTATTTATAATACGTGATCTCATTCCGTCCTTCGTATAGCTGGTGATGAATACCGGAGCAACTAAGAACAGCCAGATTAGATATTTAAAAATGTCATAGGATTCCTTGCCAAGGTATAAATACACTGTACTTACAATCTGCATGATAAAGATGCCGAGCGGCAGCAGCTGTGCAATAATACGGATCCAGGTATTAAGCGCCCTATTCTTACGTATTAAATAATCAAGTGCAATTCCATAAATGATGAATGGCAGCATGGTAAGGATTAAGCTCAGCTGATTTTCGAGTATGAACTGGTCGCTTAACAGGTGCATTACCACCAGACCGAAGTAAACTACGATAAAAATAGTAACGGATAAATTACGCAAAATAAAGGATGATATTTTTTTCATACGGATCCCTTTCAATTCGGATTAAGAAAGAAAACAGCATACAATATTATTCTTCTGTTTCTCCTTCGTCTTCAGTATCAAACAGACATACCTGTCTCTTTCTTGCCATCTCATCACTATCCAGATATTCATCGTAGGTAGTAACCTTATCAATCAGATGACCATTTACGACTTCCATGATACGGTTTGCTGAAGTCTGGATGAACTGATGGTCAGGTGATGTGAAAAGAGCAACACCGGGGAATTTGATCATACCATTGTTCAGTGCGGTGATGGACTCCATATCAAGATGGTTGGTAGGCTCATCAAGAATTAATACATTTGCTCCCATGATCATCATCTTGGATAACATGACACGGACTCTTTCTCCACCGGAGAGAACCTTTACCTTCTTGGAGCCTTCTTCACCGGCAAATAACATTCTTCCCATGAAACCGCGAACATAGGTAACATCCTTTTCCGGAGAGAAGGGCATTAAGAAGTCAACGATGGTTTCCTCTCCTTTGAAAAGCTCGGTGTTATCCTTAGGGAAATAGGATACATTGGTGGTAATACCCCATTTATAAGAACCTTCGTCCGGTTCCAGCTCGCCTGATAAAATCTTAAATAAGGTAGTAGTAGCAGCCGTATTAGGGCCGACAAATGCAACCTTATCTTCTCTGCCCACGATAAAGGAAATCTTATCCAATATCTTTACACCATCAATGGTCTTGGACAGGTTTTCAACGGTTAATACCTCATTACCGATTTCTCTGCTGGGTCTGAAATCAATATAAGGATATTTTCTGCTGGAAGGTCTGATTTCGTCCAGCTCAATCTTTTCCAGAGCCTTCTTTCTGGAGGTAGCCTGCTTGGATTTGGAAGCATTCGCGCTAAAGCGCTGGATGAACTCCTGTAATTCCTTGATCTTTTCTTCCTTCTTCTTATTGGCTTCCTTCATCTGCTTCACCATCAACTGGCTTGATTCATACCAGAAATCATAGTTACCGGAGTAAAGCTGGATTTTGGCATAATCGATATCAGCAATATGGGTACATACTTTATTCAGGAAATAACGGTCATGGGATACGACGATAACCGTATTCTCAAAGTTAATTAAAAATTCCTCCAGCCAGCGGATAGCTTCCAGATCCAAATGGTTGGTAGGCTCGTCGAGAAGAAGGATATCAGGATTTCCGAACAATGCCTGGGCAAGTAATACCTTGACCTTATGACCACCATTCAGTTCTGACATCTTTTTATCATGAAGCTCTGTGTCTATTCCGAGACCATTTAAGAGGGAAGCGGCATTGGATTCTGCCTCCCAGCCGTCCATGGAGGCGAATTCACCTTCTAATTCGCTGGCACGGATACCGTCTTCCTCGGTAAAGTCTTCCTTTGCATAAATAACGTCTTTTTCCTTCATGATTTCATAAAGACGCTTGTTGCCCATGATAACTGTCTCTAATACCTCATAAGCATCATATTTGAAATGGTCCTGCTGTAAGAAGGATAATCTTTGCCCCGGGGTAATGATAACCTCACCCTTACTGGCCTCTATCTGTCCTGTTAATATTTTAAGAAACGTTGATTTACCGGCACCGTTCGCACCGATTAAACCATAGCAGTTGCCTTCGGTAAACTTAATGTTTACATCCTCGAACAAAGCACGTTTTCCTAATCTTAATGTTAAATTACTAGCCTGTATCATGTAAAACCTCCTGGAATACTTACATACAAGATGAAACAGTTAGCTGCTTCACTTGCCATGAATTATAAACAATCGCCATTTCTATTGTATCGTATATTCCTGAATTTGCAAGAGAATTTTATATACCGGTTGGTTGGAAAATGTACTAGGCAAAATTAGTAAAATTGGTATATATGGATTCACTAATCGACTCAAAAACGGCTCTTAAAATAGCAAAAAAAGAATATGACCTACAGCCGGGAGAAGGCTGGGCCATCGGTTATCATTTTACATTAGACAAAATATCCGACACTAATATAATACAAGTATTTGGAAGAGACGATTCGAAAAACTTTACCAAAATATCCATTAACGCAAAGACGAAGGAGGTAATAGCAGCAATACATAAAGTAACTCATGATGATGGTGTTACTTATGATTGGGAGATATTAAACACCATTAGAGTTAGAGAAAAGGATAACTGTATTTAAAACTGGGGCATGAAATAGATGATTGCTGTAGGTTGCAGGCATACTATTTGAAAGATTCCACGAGGGTTCTTTTACTCTATGCCAACAATCAGCTGCAATCATCTACTTTATCTGCACAATCTGGAGTTCAGCACATTGACTTTTAATTCCATCTTCGATAGAATGTAGGTAGCAAAGAATGGAGTGGGTTTATGGCAATCAATAAAGCAATGCGTCTTGCATTGAAGGCATTATCTTATCAGGAAATGGACGTGAAGAAAAACTATAAACTTAAGCGCCAGCTGACGAATGCTGTACATCCGTATATCAAGCCACTATATCAGATGTGGGATCATAAGGTTTCCCTGGAAGATCATGAGATACCGGTTCGTATTTTCTTTCCTCCGGAGGTAGGGACTGTTAATAAGATTATAATATTCTTCCATGGCGGCGGATGGGTGATAGGCAATATCGATAGTTATACGGGAGTATGCTCCCATATGGCAAAGCAGACAGGTCATATCGTAGTATCGGTGGATTACCGATTGGCACCGGAGTTCAAGTTTCCTGCTGCTTTGGAGGATTGCTATGCTGTTTCAAGGGAAATTTTTGTCGATGCAACTTTATTTGATGTCAACCCGGAGGATATTACCCTGGTTGGGGACAGCGCCGGGGGGAACCTTGCGGCTGCAGTATCTTTGATGGCCCGGGACAGGGGTGAATTCTTGCCGAAGAAGCAGATATTATTGTATCCGTCAACGGGTAGCGATCATAGTGAAAATTCACCTTATCCCTCGGTACTTACGAATGGTACTGATTATCTTCTGACCTCAAAACGAATTAATGATTATATGGATTTATATATCAGCTGTCAGGAGGATCTGCAAAACCCCTATCTCGCACCTGTTCTGTCAAAGGATTTGTCCAGGCAGCCAGACACCCTGATCATTACAGCAGAGTACGACCCGCTGAGGGATGAAGCAGAATTATATGGTAAGAAGCTATATGAGCATGGGAATCAGGTAGAGGTGTACCGTATGAAGGATGCTTTGCATGGATTTATTTCATTGCCAAAGCATTTTGTTCATGTGAAACGAAGCTATGACCTGATTAATAAATTCATAAATAAGCAGGACTAAGATTTATATTTTGGATGAAATTGCAGTCTTGCGATTAACTGAAGAAATTTACGGATAAAATCGTTATAGATACAGGAATGAGCAGCATTGCTCTGATAATGACTTGATTAGCAAGTTACGCAGGAAGGGGGAGAAGGGAGCTCTATGGCAAGAATTAGACCAGTCGAATGGACAAGACTTGATAATGCGGCCAAAATCTTTCCGCCAAATACGAATGAAAGAGACACCAGAGTTTTTCGTTTTGTCTGTGAACTGAAGGAAGAGATTGATAAGGACGTTCTTCAGCAGGCACTGGATAATACGATGGCTCTTTTTCCTATGTATAAGGTAATACTTCGACGGGGTATTTTCTGGTATTATTTTGAAAGCACGGATTTGAAACCTGAGGTTGTTGAAGAGTATAAGCTGCCTTGCAGCATGCTGTATATTCCAAGCCGAAGAAATTTGCTTTTCCAGGTTTCTTATTATAATAAGCGAATTAATGTAGAGATGTATCATGCTCTGACCGATGGAGCAGGTGCTCTGGGATTTTTGAAAACTCTGATATATTATTATATTACGATCAAGCATGAGGAGGATTTTAAAGATAATATTCCTAAACTGGATTATGACGCATCCTTCTCGCAGAAAATGGATGACAGCTTCTTAAAGCATTACAGCGGTGATAAAAAATTTGATAAAATAAAGATAAACAGAGCATATCATATCGTTGGCAGACGCCCTATCGATAACCGGCAGAAGGTTATTGAAGGGGAAATGTCAGTAAAGCAGGTTCTGGAGCTGGCTCACCGGTATGATACCACCCTGACCATTTATCTGACAGCGCTGTTTATTCAGGCAATTTATCAGGACATGCCTGCCAGAGGACGAAAATATCCGGTTGTCTTATCCGTACCGGTGAATCTTCGTACTTATTTTCCATCAGTAACGGCCAGGAACTTTTTTACGACGATTAATATCAGTTACCAATTTGGTAAGCATTCAGAGCGGTTGGAGGATATTATTCAGGCAGTGAAGGATTCCTTCACCAAGGAGCTGACGGAGGATAATCTCAGGAATCATATGAACCGTTTATCTGCACTGGAGCATAATACGTTCATTGCGATTATTCCTCTGGTGATAAAGGATTATATCCTTCGAATTGCCAATAAATTATCAGACAGAGGGGTTACGGCAACGCTTTCTAATGTTGGCAGGATTACTCTGACAAAGGAGCTGGCTCCTTATATTCAGGTATTTGATTGCTTCACCAGTGTAAGAAGGCCGCAGATAGGAATGTGTTCTTTTGGGGATCGTTTGATGGTCAGCTTTGCTTCTCCATTTACTTCAACGGATATACAGAAGAATTTCTTTCGAATGCTGACCAAAGAAGGCGTTGAGGTAAGAATTGCTTCTAATATTAAGGAAGTATAGGGGATGCAAGGATTAGATCCGCGCATTTTTATGATGTATTTATTGATTGGTTTATACGGGATATTGCTATAGAAGCTTTATTGAGTTTATGCAAGAGAGATAGGAGATGCGAGGGTGCTTAGTTGTGATAACTGTAAGGTAACACTGAAGGGAAAGCATAAGGTCTGCCCTTTGTGTGGCGGTATCATACCGGAAAATGAAGAGCAGGAGGAAGAGGTCTTTCCGTATATTCCGACGATATATCAGGAATTTAATATATTAATAAGAACGATGATATTATTATCCATATCTGCTGTTATCATCAGTTTTGCGGTAAATGCTATATTTACCAGAGAATCCAGGTGGTCCATTCTCGTGGCAGCAGGTATCCTGTGTATGTGGATCAGCTTATTCTTTATCATACGTAAGAAGAATAACATTCCTAAGACGATCGTATGGCAGGTGGCTTTAATCAGCATTCTGTCCGTACTATGGGACAAATCAATTGGGTGGCTTGGATGGTCACTGGACTTTGTAATTCCAACCGTATGCGTCGGTGCTATCATTGTTATGGCGATTGCTGCCAAATTACTGAAAATTGGAGTCAGAGATTTGATTATTTATCTTTTTGTGGATGTTATTTTTGGATTTGTACCAATCATTTTTCTATTGCTCGGCTGGTTACACATCCTTTTTCCGTCCATCATCTGCGTCGCGGCAAGCGCCATCAGTTTATCTGCACTGATACTCTTTGAAGGGGATAATATGAAGACAGAATTGAATAAGAGAATGCATATATAATTAAGAAAGGATAAATCCTATGAGTACGTTTACTTTAAAAATGATCGCAATCATTGCCATGCTGATTGACCATATTGGCGCAATCTTTATATCACCATCAGCACATCCGGAGCTGTATGTTCTGTTTCGGGGAATCGGAAGATTAGCATTTCCAATCTTCGTATTCATGGTAGTGGAAGGTTATTATCATACCAGGGACGTTAAAAAATATTTGAAAAGACTTGGTATTTTCGCTTTGATTTCTGAGATACCCTTTGATCTGGCATTTTATCAAGTTCATTTTAATACTAATGTCATTACAGATATCAGGAAGGTATTTGATGGTGGTTATCATGAAGCTAGATTAGAAGCTTTACTGGGACGTTTCAATCAGGATCAGAATGTCTTCTTTACCTTATTCATCGGTTTGCTACTCATCTATCTGATGAGTATGGTTGAGACGAAATATGCAAACAAGTTCCTGATCAGTAATCTTATTGATGCTGCACTTACTGTCGGAGCCTGTGCAATTGCTTACCTTTTGCGTACTGATTACAGTATCGCCGGAATATTAATCTTTGTGTCCTTCTATCTGTTCCGCGGCAGTAAGATTATGATATCCATCTGCTTATTTATCATATGCGGAACAGTTTTAAGTAGTATTAAAGATTTTCAGGAGACCGGCGATTTCTTAGCAATTATCAGTATGCTGGCTACCTTTGCCATGATACCGATTGCATTTTATAACGGAAAAAAGGGCAAAAATGCAAAATATATTTTTTACATCTTTTACCCTGCACATCTGCTCTTATTATTTGTGATAAAACAATTTATTTGAAAAGTACAAAGCTTTCCGAATCTGCTGATGCCTGACTGGTTCTTGCTTCCTGACGGATGTTTTCGCCAGAGGCATAAGGTTTGTCCGGAAAATAATATTTAGAGTCCATTTCATGGATGCTGTTTACAGAAGGGAAGCGATAATAAGTTTTTCTTGAAGGTTCAAAATACATGTTTACAATCCTCCTACTGATGTTACTTTAATAATATTGTTCTTCAAACACCATCGAACTATACTAGGAATTAGATTGAGAATTTACATTTTTTAGAATTTGATAAATCGAATTGTATGATTTTCAAGGTGAAAGCCGTATCGGTGTTTTAAATCTTTGCCAAAAGGATTTTGCCACGGAGATTATCATACCGGGAACATGTTACCAAGATAAGTGAAGAAGAGATTCGCCATATCTATGACTTTATTGCAATAAGACATTATGAGGTGCAGGCTACCATTATTGAGAATTTAGGATTACAATGTGTAGACAAGGACTTTATTGACAGCCAATTCGATTGGCTTATGAGATGGGATAAGCTTGGTGAAACAAGAATAAGATAATGGAAGGTAAGATCAAAAATGGCAAGCACGGATGAAATCCTTAATTCATTATTACATAGCATATCCCAAATGGATGAAGTACAATCAATTGGGATCAGCGGTATTATAAATCCGTTACCTAAGGCAGGTGAGGGGGACATTGATGTTTTTATTTATTGCGATCAGATACCTGATGCCAAGAGACGCAATTCTATATTAACCGAATTTGGTGATCGATTGCAGGAAGGCAAAATCAACGTATTTGAAAAGGGACGCTGGGGAACCGGTGATTATGTACTGATTAACGGTGTTGAAACCTGGTTAATGTACTTCACTATAACGGAAACCCTGCAATGGATTTAGCCATAGACCATTTCCTTCAATTATTATTTGCCATGAATAAAGTATATTTTCCGAGTCGTAAAAGAACACTTGAATTAATAGGGCATTTCGAGATAAAACCGCATAATTGCATCGAGAATTTATTAGAAATAGTGCGTTTGGGCGGTTACTCAGAAACCCTGGACCATTCGTATGAATTATGGTGCAGAATGGTGAACGATCTTATGGATGCCACATCAGGCATCATGGAGGCTAATTAATATGATTTCATTGAATATTCCAGAAGTTAAAGCATTTATGTCAAAGCTTCTGATGAATGCAACTTTTGATCAGTATCTTCTTAAGGAAATGGAACTTCAGACCTTTACCGGGTTTACGATTACAGGGCAATTAAACGAAGCCTTCTTCACGAAGGAAGAACTGGAAGAGCGTTCCGAATGCAAATCCATTCTCTGGAGTGAGGTTCGCCAGGTCGTATTCTCGATGATTAAGGGAAATAAGACGCCGCTTTCACTGAAGATCATCTTCCAGCTCCCGAAGGATCAATGTGAGCTTATGGTTAATCGGTTGGGAGGAAAAATTCGCGTCGAAGAGGTCGGGGGTCTGTATATGAATGTTCGGTTTGAGAAGGGGGAACTTCGTATCATTTCCGGAACAGCAATCAAGACCTTTACCCTGGATAAAACCCTGGAGCAGGAATGGGATCTGCAGGTAAAGACATTCTTAGAAGAACAGGGAATTATATGTGAAGAAAATGAATAGTAATATAAGTAGTAAAATAAGTAGTAATATAATTGTTGGTGAATTGAAAAGTTAATATAATTGTTAGCACTCTTGTTTAAAGAGTGCTAATTTTGTCTTGACAATTTAATTTGCCCGTATTATCATATCCTTTGTAGGAAATTTAACCAATCCAATCAGCGTTCATAAAATCAAAATGATACCAGGTGGTTTTTATCGAACGTTATATTTTTAACGCGGCAGGCGAAAATATATTGAAACGCACCGACGTTACACATAAATAAGTAAGGAAAAGGAGTGTTAGTATGAGCACAGAACATGGTAATTTATCAATTCATTCAGAGAACATTTTCCCAATAATCAAAAAGTGGTTGTATTCCGACCATGATATTTTTATTCGTGAGTTGATCTCCAACGGCAGTGATGCTATTACGAAGTTAAAGAAGCTGGAGATTATGGGAGAAGCCAATATTCCTGAGGATAATCAGTATCAGCTGACTGTCACTGTTAATCAGGAGGAGAAGACCATCCGTTTTTCCGATAATGGTATCGGTATGACTGCGGATGAAGTCAAAGAATATATCAATCAGATCGCATTTTCCGGAGCACAGAAGTTCATGGAGAAATATAAGGATAAGACCAATGAAGACCAGATTATCGGTCATTTCGGCTTAGGCTTTTATTCTGCCTTCATGGTTGCATCCCGTGTATCCATCGACACGCTGTCCTGGCAGCCGGATGCAGCGCCGGTTCATTGGGAGTCGGACGGCGGTACGGAATATGAGATGAGTGATGGTACCAGAACAGAACGCGGTACGGACATCACACTCTATCTGAATGAGGAAAGCTATGAATTTTCCAATGAGTATCGTGTCAAAGAAGTGATTCAGAAATACTGTTCCTTCATGCCGGTTGAGATTTATTTTGTAAATGCCAATGCTCCGGTAATGGAAGAGAAGGAAGAAGTAATCGATGCTTCCGTCGATAGTGAAGGTGTGGTAGAGGAAGCTGAGGATAACAAGAAAGATAATAAACCTCAGCCAATCAATAATCCTCACCCTCTGTGGGCAAAGCATCCGAATGACTGCAAGGAAGAGGAATACAAGGAATTCTACCGTGAGGTATTCCATGATTATAAGGAGCCTTTATTCTGGATTCACCTGAACATGGATTATCCGTTTAATTTAAAGGGTATTCTTTATTTCCCTAAGATCAATACAGAGTATGATTCACTCGAAGGTGTCATTAAATTATACAATAACCAGGTATTTATCGCTGACAACATCAAGGAAGTTATTCCTGAGTTCTTAATGTTATTAAAGGGTGTCATCGATTGTCCTGATCTGCCGTTAAATGTTTCCAGAAGTGCATTACAGAATGACGGTTTTGTAAAGAAGATTTCCGAATACATTTCCAAGAAGGTAGCAGACAAGCTTGCCGGAATGTATAAGGTTGAGCGAGAAAATTATGTGAAGTTCTGGGATGATATCAACCCCTTCATCAAATTCGGCTGCTTAAAGGATGAGAAATTCCGCGAGAAGATGAAGGATGTCATCATTTATAAGAATTTAGAAGGAAAGTATATTACTCTCGATGAGTATATCGCTGCAAACAAAGGCCCCGATGCTGAGGCTGAGAAGAAGGATAAGGAGAAGAAGTCTGAGGAAGCTTGCGAGTGCGGACATGACCATAAGCATGAGGATGGCTGCGAATGCGGACACGATCACAACCACGATCATGATGAGGAGGATGAAGTAGATGAGGATAAGAAGACGGTCATCTACTACGTAACGGATCAGAAGCAGCAGAGCCAGTATATCAATATGTTCAAGGAAGCAGGCGTGGATGCATTAATTCTGACTCATAATATTGATCAGCCCTTCATTACTCAGTTAGAGTATCAGGAAAAGAAAATCAAATTCCAGCGTATTGATGCTGATATAACAGACAGCTTCAAAGAAGAGACCAAGAAGAAGGATAAGAAGATCCTAAAGAATAATACGGAATCCATGACCACATTATTCCGTAAGGTGCTTGGTAAGGATAAGCTTGAGGTTAAGGTAGATAAATTCAAGAATGAGAAGGTATCTTCTGTCATGACTCTTTCCGAAGAGAGCCGCAGAATGCAGGACATGATGCGTATGTATAACATGCCCGGTATGGATATGAATGATTTCGGAGGCGGAGAGACCCTGGTATTGAATGCCAACAATAAATTGGTGCAGTACATTATCACCAATGAAAATGCAGAGCAGACTCCAATGATCTGTGAGCAGTTATATGATCTTGCTCTGCTTGGCCATAAACCGCTTGAGCCTGAAGCAATGACCAAATTTATTCAGAGAAGCAATGAAATCATGATGCTTCTGGCAAAATAGTAATTATATAAATTTGGCGTAATACATTGGCAAATGCTCGGTGTCTGAAAAGTACTTTCAGCTTTTTTCACTTTCTGAGTATAAGGATGTATGCGAATCATTTTTTATAGAACTTTCATATTATGTAAGTGATAATAAACTTGAAGATAAGTTTATTATCACTTATTTTTTTATGTTATAGGAAACTTCTCCTTAAGGAGAAGTAGGGAACAAAAATAACCCGCCAGAAGCGGGCATGCAAG